>ERZ857745.3554-NODE-3554-length-14710-cov-3.565473_pt1 | contig 14710 bp, 9 predicted proteins | sample MGYA00519699_ERZ857745 | MGnify/ENA primary metagenome ERZ857745 (study PRJEB31778, sample SAMEA3449357) | human gut metagenome | biome: human gut; feature: human-associated habitat; material: faeces | place: United Kingdom | collected 2010/2012 ...
TTTCTTGATGTTCTTCACCTTTGTGGTGTTACCACTCATACAGTGTAAGACATACGTTTAATATAGGATGTTTCCGTTTTTCCCTCATCTGCATAGATACCAACAAGCGTCCAGTCCTTATTCTCACGAACCTTCTTCTCATAGTAATCTTTCTGTGCTTCAAAGCTACTCGCCTGTTACTCCATATCCGTAGATACTCTGGCATAAACTGCTACCCTTGTAATCTTGAGTTTTATTGCTGTTTCAGGCAGTTTTGCAATCGGCTCTATCTTTCTTTTGTCAAAAGCCTCCTGCACATAGAATCCGGGAGCCTCCACCGATTTCATTGGTGGGTCAAATCTCTCTATCAATTTTTTATGTATCTCCGTATATTCTTCTAAGGTTATCTCCCCTGCAAACATCATATTCGTAAATATCCATTTTGCAGTACGGTACTGCACTTCCACATCCAAACGCTCCATTGCTATCATCCTTTCTGAAATCTGAAGTAGTACAAGTAAGTATCAGAAGTCCAGAAAAGTCAAGCATTATATGATTTAACGCAAGAAAACATTTTAACGACTGCAAAAGCTATCGTTAAAGGGGGTTCAAAACACTCAGAGCATTTTTTCCTTTTATAAAATATGTGCGAAATATGTCTGTCATAAAAAATTCTGAACACAAGGTAAAAATACCAAGACTATCAGTAACCAAACCATTTCAAAAATTATAACGATGAACCCTCAATCGAACATATGTATTATTCTGGTAATATCCTTGTTATTGAAATTGCGAAAAATGAAATTGGAAATAAAGGTGGTGAAAAATACTGGAGATGGTATGGTTTTAATCAACGAGTAAATTGGTGTGCGATATTTGTGTCATGGTGTGCTAATGAAAGTGGAATCATGAATAATACAATTCCAAGATTTTCTTTATGTATAGATGGAGTAAAATGGTACAAAGAACATAGCAAATGGAAAAATAAATCATACATTCCTCAAACAGGTGATATTATCTTTTTTGATTGGAACGGCGACGGCCATGTTCAACATGTCGGAATCGTTGAAAAAGTAGAAAACGACAAGGTATATACTATTGAAGGAAACAGCAAAGACGAGGTAAGAAATAAAAACTATTCTTTGACTAATAAATCAATTTATGGTTATGGATCTGTCAATTAAAAAGAAGCTATTTATATGTCACCTGCTATCTAATAGAAAGTGACTGACAAATAAGCTTCTTTCTTTTTTTAAATCATTTTAAACTTTATAGTCCTCTAATAATATTCAAATAATCTTGTCTTTGATCAACAAAAGCATAAATAATAACTTCTTTTTTTTCTTCACTAACTTTGTAGAATGCTAAATTCTTTTCTAATATTAGAACTCTGTAACCTTGTCTTTTTAAAACTGCATATCTAGGCAACGTTCCAATATAGGGATTATCTTCTAAAAGTAAGATAGTGTTTTCAATATAATCTAACTTTTCTAAAGCAAATTCATTACCAAAATGATTTGCTAAATACAAAACAGTATGTCTAATTCCTTCATCTGCCTTATCTGTTCGAATAATATTATACTTCATAATTACTTACCTTTTAATATCATTCTTAAATCATCAAATGTCTCATTTATAGGAGCAACTCGTCCATTTTTTACATCATCTTCAGCTTCAGCAAGTGTTTCTAATAATTCAATATGAGCCTTCATATTTTGATATTCTTCAAAAGAAAGAGATACAGTATCTCCCTTACCATGTACAGTAATGATTACCGCTTCTTTATCTTCTCTACATTGTTTAGAAATTTCATTATAATGATTTCTTAAATCTGCGGATGGTCTAATTGTTTCTCGTAGGTTTGCCATAAAAATCCCTCCCATACTATTATAGGCAAATTATATCATTTAATGTCTATGCTTTCAAATTTAAATTTAAAATTTAATAAACAAAAAAGAGGAAATAATTTAATTTTCCTCTACAAAATCTTAAAAATTTTAATGTCTAAAATTTTTTTTATTAAACAAGAAAAATATTATAATAGACATAATCATAAGTAATAACCAATATTCAGGATTATAATAATCTCCTGTTTTTAATTTTTGATTATCCTTATAAACCTCATCATTATAAGGAATTTTGTCATCAGGGTCTTCTTTTAAATCATCACTTGAATCTTCATCAATTCCAGGTCTTATTATTGAATATTTCGGTTCAACATCTACATCATAATCCTCTTCATATGATCCGTCATCTTCTTTTTCAAGAAATGGGATTGAAATAATAAAAGGTTCCGATTTATATGCAAATTCACTTTCATTATGTTCATAAATTAAATAAATCCCATAATCTAAATCTCTAAAAGTCGCCTCTCCTTTTTGATTTGTTATTACCTCTTCATCATAATCAATATTATTCTTTTGGATATAATCCATCAATTTAGTGGCAACTCCATTTTGCTCAGATGCTGTCATATCTTTATTAATTGTAACAAGTTTAGAATATTTTTCTAACACATGATAATTATTTCCATCATAATCTGCTATTTTTATCAACGCAATATGATCACCACTAATGTTAGATAGATGATTATTCACATCTAAATAATAACTATGGATTGTCAAAGAATCATGATTTTGGGCATAAACATTATTAATTGAAAGAGAAAATAAGCAGGTAAATACAAGAATAAACATTCTTTTTGCATTTATCATGTTATCGCCTCCTCCAAATAAATATAATAATTCCTATAATAATAAAACTTAATAATGCTAATTTTACCTCATAAGGAATTTGTATACCATTATTGACCTTATTCGGTGTTTTCTTTATTGCTTCTTTGTAATCCGTTCTTTTTCCTCTTACAAGCAGTCTATGAGTATTAACGGAATAAGGTGTGCATGTAACAAGAGTAACATAGTCTTCTCCATCTACAATTTCTATATCATCCGTTTGAGAAGGCAATACTGTTTTAATTTGGTCAACTTCATAAGCTAAGGTATCACCTAAAACCGAAATATAGAAAATATCTCCTACCTTTATTTTATCAAGATCTGTAAACAGCTTTGAATTTGGCAATCCTCTATGTCCAGATAAAACTGCATGAGTACTAGTTCCACCTATAGGCAAAGAAGATCCTTCCATATGTCCTACACCTTTTTGTAAGATACCATTACTTGTTGAATGATATATAGGCAATTTTACATCTATCTTAGGTATTTGAAGATATGCCATCATGCCATCTTTAGAAACATTGAGCAGATTCATATACTCTTTACTCGGTTTACCTGTTGTAGAAAATGGATCATATAATTTCGTGGTATTGACCAATGACTGATTATATTCCTGTGCTTCTTCCAACATTTGTTTTTTTGTAGCTTCATCTATTCCTTTTACTTCATTATTATAAGAAGAAACTGCTTGTGAGCTGTGAATTCTTCCCAGGTAATCACTTACTGTTGGATAAAGCAATATTCCTAGGAAAAAAACTAATAAAACAGCTCTAATAACATCAAATAATTTAATTTTATTTAATATATCTTTCATACATTTAATATCTATGAGAGATCTTAATTAATATTTCAATTAAGCTTCTTCTCTTTTTTTACCTTTTTTAAAGTAAGTTGAAAGAATAGCTAACACACCAACAACCCCTACTACTGTAAAGATAACTGTACCCATACCACCAGTTTCTGGTAACCATGATTCTGTGCTGTTTTCTACAGTAATATCATTACCGCTTACTGTTACGTTTTCACCATTATCAGAAGATTCTGCTTTAATATTAATTTCTTTTGGTGATTTTAATTTGTTATAACCTTCTGGTGCTTCAGTTTCAACTAATCTATAATCTCCATCATCTAACCCTTTAACATTAATAATACCAGTACTTGGTGTAACTAATTCAGTAATTCCATTTTCATCTGTTGTTACTGTATAAGTGCCATTATCACCTTGAACAAAATGAATTGGCTTAACTGTTGTACTAGTTCCTTTATAAAGATTAAATTTTGCACCAGCCAATGGAGTTTTTGTACCTTTTTCTACTTTAGTAATTTTTAAATTATGTGTTTTAATAATAGTTGTATCTTTTTTTGGATCGCTTAATGAATCAACATCATGACCATATTGAATTATAGCCATATTGGTAGTTTTATCATCTGTTACAGCATTAGAATTTAATGTTGCTTGATATTCGAATTTTAAAGTTTCATTTGCATGTTCTTTATATTTAATAAAATCACCAAAATCAACTATAATTTTTTGATTTTCAACAGTTACAGTATAATCTGTTAATTCTGTATCACCCATGGTAATTTTCATATTTAAATCAGCTTTTGATACAGTTAATCCTGATGACATTTCATCAGTAAATTTATATACATAATGATCAAACCCTGTCATATTTGGAACCATTGAATCAACAGTAAAGCGAACAGTTTCACCAATTTGTGCTGAAGTCCAATTTTTACCATCTGCTTTTTTATCAACAGCTGGTTCTAAACCTTTTAAATATACTGTTTGGTTACTATTTGATAAAGTTGTATACATTGGTTTATATGTATCAATTGATGGAATAATAGCATAATATCCATATTCTAAATTATTAGCTTTCAAATTACTTTGTGACAAAGTAACTTTAGAAATATTCTTACTAGCTACATATGTTTTTAATTTAGTTGTAAAATCATCGTTTTTAACATGATTCTTTATATAATTGTATACCACTTCATCATCTTCTGAATTTGCTACATCAGTTTGTTTAAAAAATTCTTTGAAATCGCTATTTACCGTATAAGCAATTTTATCATTAGCTGAAGTTGCATCCATTAGTTTATATACACTAAATGTTGTAGCACCTATATCGTGTTGAGCCACATTTAATGTGATACTGCCTGTACTTGCAGCAGATACTGAACCAATATTCATTGCTGACATTGTAAATAGCATCATAAATGAAAGTACATATGCTATTACTTTTTTTAATTTGTTTTTCATTTTCATATTCCTCTATTCTTTAATATTTTTCGCTTTTTTACTTTTTTTGTACGATAACAAAACTGCTAATACACCTACTATACCTACTAAAACAAATAACATTGTTCCTTTTCCACCTAAATCTGGTAAAAGAGGCATATCTTTATTTGTTATCGTAAACGTATATCCATCATCAGATTCTTCAATAGATGTTATATAATTTTCTACTTCAGACTCTGTAACTGAATAAGTATAATAAGCTTTACTTCCATCATCTAATGTTGTATAGGCATCTAATCCTTTAATAACTGTTTGCCAGGTATTTTTAGAATCAGTTACATCATTAGTTGATAAAGTATAATCCCCTACTTTCTCTGATATTTCATCACTTCCTTTCATATATATTCTTGTTAACGTCACTGTAATCGTATCTGGACGTTCTTTTTGTTTATCACTTAAATCTTTCCATAGCTTATTGATAGTAATGTTTACTTTTTCATTGCAAGGATCTTGTGTATCTGAAGGAATCGGTGTCGTACCATCTTCGTTATCAGATACTTCTGTATCATCCATCAATACAGCTTTTGCTGGAGAGACATAGGCATTTAAATCCACGGTTTCACTTTCTGTTTCATTTGCTAATTTGGCATCTTTTAAGTCATCATATTTTTGTACCTTATCATAATGGCTTATTTTGAAGACGTTCCAATTATCAAAATCTGAATCCTTTTTACTATACAAAGATGAATTTTTTATAATATCAATCAAGGAATCACTTCTTGTTCTATAAATCCTGTACGTATTATCTTTACCTTCAATATTCTTCTTTGTATTAAAGTCATAACTAGAATTTAAAGACGTTGTTCCAGAAAAAGGTCCTATTTGATTGCTTGTTCCTCTAATCGTATCAGCTAAATACATTTCATTGTTTTCAATCAATCCTTCATTGTTATAACCAATAAATCCACCTGCTTGACCATTTTCTTCACTTCCATCATGTGAATCATTTGCTTTTCCACCAAAAACATCATATCCATCATGAATACCTGTTATCGAGCATCCATCTACTTTTGTTCTGTTTGATTTGATAAGTCCTACTTTAATATTTTCTTTCTCACTGTCAGCAATATGATTTCCATCAATATTTGAACATGGGATTTCTATATAAGAATCACCAATTGTTATTTTTGCCAGGTCACTTGTTCCATCTCCTCTATCTTTATCAAGTGCTACTGAAATAGTTAATCCTAACAAAGTAACTGATAAAGCATTTCCTTTAGCTAAAACTTGTAATTTTAATAGTGAACCTAAATTGATATCTATAAGACCAACATTTTCTAAATCTCCCACATATAGAATATCTAGAAGTTTATTGACGATTGAAAGTATCGGATCCAATAAATAGCTAGAACCTAAGTCAATATCAGCTAAATATTCAAAACTTGTTTTACCAACAAAGCCTCCTGCTATTTGATCACTAGCCACTTTCTTTATGTTTTCTACATTGCAATTGCTCATTCTTCCTAAATCAGCATAACCAACAAAACCACCAGAAATAGGTTCCTTACCACTTTCACTTGAAATAGTAAATCCAACTGGAATACCAATAACTGAACAGTTGTCACTATGAGAACCAAAAATATCTAAGACACCAGCTGTGGCATTTAATAATTTTCCTGTACCAACACCTGCTTCATCTAGATCAACCACACCACTCTTTCCCATGTGACCAACAAAACCACCGGCATAGTTTTTAGCTTTGACTTTATTTAATCTAGTAACACTCGAATTTTTTACCGAACCATCTAGCAAGCTTCCACCAAATCCACCTGCATTTCCTGTCTGTACTTTACTGTCCAATGTTCCTTCCTGACTTTCATCATTTGCACATACTGAAAGTCCATTATCATTTGATCCAGTTACTTTTGCTTGATAAACATAAGTTCTAAAGGCATCTAATACATCAATATTTCCTAATTTAATCAGATTTAGAATTTGATCAGAATCATCATTTCCAACTTGAGCAACAGAAGAAACATCAGCTAATCCAAAGAACCCGCCAACATGTCTTCCACCAACAACATTTCTAATATTATTTGCCTCAACTCTTACTGAATTTGCATCTTTATCACCAAAAATTGCTCCTCCTGCAGTACCTACAAAACCACCTGCTTGATTTGCATATTTTGTAGTTTCATCGTTTTCTAATGTATATGAACCGTTAACACTTAATCCATAATCATTCCATGCATCCACCTTGGCATAATCAACTATTGAAAGAGTCGCATTCAATACTTTGGCAAGATCTCCTGCATTGCCTAATAAATACTTAAGTAGTTTTGATAATAATCCTGTATTGGATGAAGTATTCAAAGTTACAGCACTTCCTGGTTGAATATTACCAGCAAAGCCACCGACATTTTGACTTCCATTGATTACTTTTAAATGATCAGCCAAACAATACTGATCTTGTGTTCCCTGTATTTTTCCACCAACAACTTTTCCAACGAAACCACCACTGTTGCCTTCATCATTATCAAAATCAGTTCCAGTAGTAGATATTGTTGCTCCTGATTGATAACCTATAACAGACGAAGTTTTTACCACAGGAATGAAACTTTGCAATATTGGAAGTGAGCCTATCACATTTAATTTCTTTTCTAAGTTTACATTTCCAACATTCGCAACTCCTGCTGAAATCATTTCACCAGCAAAACCACCACTGCTTTTTAAAGCCGTAACATCTTTTAAATCTCTAGCATTAGCAAAAGTTACTTCTCCTCCATTCATTTGACCAACATAACCACCAGCAATACCGCCTTGATAATCGTTTGAACCAGCATTTGTTCTTCCAGCTTTTACTTCATAGCCATAGGCATATTGATCAATAATTTTATCTAACTCGTCTTGATTATCAACTTCTCCAAGTTCTTGGAATTTTTTACCATAAGCACCATTGACTCCTACTGCTTTTACCCAAGAATTCCATACTTCAGTTGTTAAACCTCGAAGTGGTCCATAAGTTGCTGTATTCGTTTCAGTTGGATAAACAACACTCAAGGCTGATAATGGATTATCTAAATTAATGAGTCCATAAAGTACACTGATATTTCCTGTATCAACTGTATCGGCACAATCCGTTCTGCCACTAAATCCTCCCGCATATTCATATCCATAAACAGCTCTTAACCTATAGACTGCACATTCTTTTTGAACTGTAGGTATTTTTCCATTCCATTTTCTTGTAGAATTTCCTTCAATACGACCACCTAGGTTATAACCCACATAACCTCCCGCGCATCCTTTTAATGTTTCATTACTTATGGCATCAGCACGAACTGCTCCACCACAAGGAATACAAGTAGTTTGAGAATTATAGATCATAGGAATAAATGATTGCAACACACTTGTTAAACTATCTACTGAAATTAATCCTTTTAAGATTTCCGTTTTACCTAATACATCTGCAACACTTCCTGGTTGAATATTTCCTGCATAACCACCAGCTGTTTCTTGACCGATGATGTAAGAAAAATTATTAACATTACTATTTTGAATTTGTGAACCATAATCAGTTCCAACAAAGCCACCTGCATTACCAATTGTTTTATTTTCATCCAAACCATTTGCTTTAACAGAAAAACCACCAACAGCACCAGTTACATCTGAATTTTCAATTTTAGAAGCTGTTACATCTAACGCAGATAAAATATTTGCCAAATTTATATTTGTTCCCAATGCCTTCAATCCACCACCAACAGATGCCGTAGAACCTATATCTAATTTTCCTACATAGCCTCCAGCATTTTTAGGTGCTGAAATGGCATAACTTGAAGACTCTCCAAAATAAGAAGAACTGTCTGTATCATTAATATTTGTATTAGGTGTTTTTACTGTTGTATGTTTTAACTTAGTTACACTACTATTAGAAACTCTTACAGCACTACCATAACCTATATATCCGCCAGCACTACCTGAATTTAAATCCGTTGACTTATATGTATCACAGCTAACGACCAATCCATTAGATTGAACACCAGCATTTTTAATAATAGGAATATAAACGTGTATTAAACTCAATAGATCAGATATTTGAATATTCAAATCTGCTAACCCGCCTAAAATACTTATTCCTTTTGTTGAATCTGCTAAAGCTCCAGAATAAACCTTTCCACCAAAGCCCCCTGCATAAGTTTTTCCTTTAACATATGAAATATTTTGTATTGCATAAGCATTATTTTCATCATTTTCTACAATACCACTTTGGAAATCTCCAACAAATCCTCCTGCAATATCTCCTCGTACACCACCATTATCTACATAACTTACATAACATTGTTGATATAACGGAATTAAATATCCTACAGCATTTAATAATCCATTAGCCGAAATCAATTTTTTTATTTCTGTTTCATCTCCAACTTCAGCTAAACCGCCTGTTTTTGAAATACCAATAAATCCGCCAGAGTAACCTCCATCATCTGTAGAAGTTACTGTTTTCAAATTATTAACTTTTGCATCATTTATTTTTGTACTATTACTTTTAGCAACAAATCCAGCTGCTACATAATCAGTTGTTGAATTATCTTCTCTTGATCCCGTAGCTTCTACAGTAAATCCAGAATTAATACCACTTACAGACGAAGAATCTATATTGACTTCAACTGCTTGTCCTAAAGAAAGAAGATTGCTTAATTTTAAAATATAATTTAATCCTAAAAGATTTACTGTCAAACCATTATCAGTTCCTGCAAGATCACCTGGACCAGATACGCCTATAAATCCACCTACAATATTTTCTCCTGAAATATTATTTAAATTTGTTACTGTAACCGAACTAATAGAACCACCTATTGCTTCACCAAAAGCACCACCAATTCTTTTTCCTTTACCACCAATAGTTATACCTTCTGTAGAACCAGTAAGTGAAATAGAATTAGCATTAAATCCTAAATATTCTGCAACACCTAAAGTTGTATTTAAAAGTCCTGCTACACTTGCTGTTCCCACTGAGCCAGAAATACCACCAACACAATTTTCACCATCCACGGATTTCAAACCATTAATAATGATATTTTTTTCTTCGATTCCATCCATTGAAAAGATATTATTTTTAAAATATGAAACCTTACTTAAATTATCGGTATTAGATTTTGTAAGATAAACACCATCACCTCTGCCTATCAATCCACCTGTGTAATTTTTTCCTTCAACACTGCATGGAGCATTTATTTGACATCCTAATATATGAGAAGGACTCACACCAGCAAGAGAAAGTAATGATGATGTTGCATTTTGATTACTGCTTAAAAGTTTCACAACTAAGTCAACAACTCCACCTAATAAGTTATCTTTCGTATCACCTTTTCCTAAATCAGCAGCCCATCCAATTGTTGCGATTCCAGCAAAGCCACCAGAATTATCTCCACCGGAAGATACCGTTAATTTATCACTAACATTAACATTACAATTTATAGCCGACGTGTTGGCCATTGCTCCAGCAAAACCACCTTGATATCCATTGCCCGAAATTGTCAAATCACTCGCAAATACTGAACAATTTAAAAACAAACTTTCAGGATTCATTTTAGGCAATTGAGTTTCTATATCTAAAGCACCCGATAAAGTACCTTCTATGACATCATCTCTAGCTAATCCTACAAATCCGCCACTATAATTATTAGCTTTGACATTGAAGTTGCTGTTTGTAATTTGGCAATCTTTTACGACAGTTCCTTTTTGTTGACCGATAAATCCACCAGAATTTTCAATCTTATCATTATTTGTTCCTATATTTCCTGTTAAATTATTGATTGAACAATTTTCAACATAAGCATTGATATACTTTGTAGGAATCAATTTATCTACTGGAATAGCGTTTCCTAAAAGAATAGTAATCAAATCACCTAAGCCAAGACCAGGAATCACATTTAAAATTTTTGCCAATAGAGTAGCCGTTCCACCTAATCCTTTTGATAAACCATCATACTCCGTCTTTCCTGAAATATATCCAATAAATCCACCTGTATTACTATTGACATTTGTTACTTTCACATCATCCAGTTCACAGTCAGATATTGCTACATCCCCCACTACACGACCTGCAAAACATCCCGTAGCTAAAGCTGTTGGGTCATCCTTACGAGCATTTAATATACTGTTAAGTGTGTCTCTTAATCCAGCATCAATAGTTCCAAAAGTAAGTAACCATGTTAATCCATCTAATAGTGCTCCTAATGTTAATCCTAAAGTTGAAGTTAATCCACTTATTAACGTTTGATCAAATTTTGTTTTTGTTGTTTCATTATCAACATTTATTTTATTGAATTTAAGGTTTTTCACTGTTACAGTTCCTTTGCTCAATCCTAAATCACTGTCACTTGCTTCATTTGATAATGTGGCAAAAAAACCAATTCCCATTTGTTCTCCAACATCCAATTCAGATGTTTGACTAACATTCACATTAGAAATAACTGGTTTGTCTCCTATATTTAAATCAGTTGCTTTGCTATAATCCGTAACGCTAGTATCATTATTCCATAACGTTGATTTACCATCGCCCTTTGAACCAATCATTGTTCCTTGAAACATCAACGGTGTCCAATTATCACTAGATAAATCAATATTTCTAAAGATAATGTAATTAGCATTTGATGAATATTTTTGATTTGTAGCTTTATCTATATCCAATGTTGGATCAATTTCACCAGTAGATTGATTGACTCCACATCTTCCCCATACATATAGATGCGAACTATATTTACTTTGTTTTTTATCCTTATCAAGTATATTATTTTTTCCAAATTCAAAATTTGCATTACCATTTTGAGATTTTTTTAAATCAGCATCTCCGCCATATAGCATTATCGGATTACCATTTTCATCTTCATCTACATACCATTTGGCAGCACGTAAATAAACTTGATAAACTGCACCATAAACAGTTTCATCAGATCCTATTTTTCGTAACTGTTCTTCATTGCCTATAAGAATATAAGTTTTGTCACCGATTGTTTTAACAACTTGACCATTAAAATCTCGTCCTTCACAATTTTCAGTACTTATATTTGATATTTGATTTGCTTTAGTTTCTGGCATCTCACCTGTAAAGTTTTTCGATAACACATAGTTATGTGATTTGCTATAAGTTAGATAATTAGAACTATTATCTGAATAAACAGGTTGTCCCATCCCAACACACTCTGGTAACATATCTTGAGACATGACAGGTTCATTTTCAGAATTATCCGATTGAATAATTTTTAATTGATAATCATTATAAATATAGATTGTATCTGTTGATGAATCATACAATGTTGAATTTTCATCTACAGTTCCATGATTAAATGTGCCTGTAAAGTCGCTTGGTAAAGTCCATATGTCATTTCCATTTAATGAAATATCTTTCATAAGTTGATACTTGGAAGAAAGAGAATATGTTATATATTCATCATTTACTGAAATTTGTTGACCAGTACCGTAATTACTTTCATCATTATCTGTAGATGTAACAATTGAATTTGAGCCAATTGCTTGAAGCTGTTTTGTATTATAAATTTTTATTACATTATTTTCATAAATATCACTGATATCTATTGAATCATCTGATTGTGAGCTTGTGTTATTTTCAACAATAGTTTCCTTTGAAATTGAATCATCAGATGAATTTAACGCATAGACAACAACAGTTTGTAAAAACAAAGAGATAACACATACCCAAACCATTATGTCTATACAAATTATTTTTTTAATTTTGTTCAACATACAAATCACCTTACTTCCTGAAACTAGGAAACTTTTAAAATTTTAGATATCTTCGTTTTTCTACAATAAAGTGATTGATGATTTAGTTATACGCTACCTCTTATATCGGCTTTTTATAAAATTGCAAAATTTATCTTAAATAATAATTATTTCTGAATATTATTCTAATATATTCACAATCTTTCTATAATGCACAGAATAGGAAAAGAATTCATACATTTTTTGTAAACTATGTGTAAAAAGCAATGTAATAAAAAAAGCAATCATAATTTACAAAATTAGATTACTCTTTAATATTTAAATTATTTACTTACTTTTTCAATCCATGTTTTATTCATAGAAGCAATAATAAACGAAAGAATAACTTTTGCTGAAAAACTTCCACACTCACCATTAACAATCATTCTCACAGCCTCACCATGATTAGTTTTTCTTTTATATGGTCTTTCACTGATTAATGCATCATAGGCATCCGCAAGTCCAACAACTTGAGCTTCAAGAGGAATGTCATCACTTTTAAGACCTTTAGGATAGCCATGACCATCATATCTTTCATGATGATACAAACATATATTATAAGCATAATGAACTAGTTTTTTTGTTGAATTACATTTCGGTAGTTTTAATGCCATATTAGCTCCATCTTCAGGATGTTTTTTTACTATATCCATTTCTTCTTTTGTCAGTTTTCCTTTTTTATTAAGTACCTCATAAGGCGTAGATATTTTCCCTATATCATGAATAGTTGCTAGTTTAGAAATATTTTCAATTTCATTATCCAATATGCCATATTCTGGAAAATTTAATTGTAATTCCTTATATATTTGTTCTGTAAAGAAAGAAATATTATGAAAGCTTTCATGATCTTCTAATTTATTATGAGCTAACACAGTTTCTAATAAAGATACCATATCCCAAAATTCATTGACAATCATCATGTCTTGTTGTAAATAAGAAATATTCGTCTTGTCTTGATTTTCATAAATGTACTCATATGATTTAAACATCAATACCATTTGCGTATCATCTATATGCTTGTCTAAATCCATCCATGTTTTTCCATCCTCTGAGCGATATTTTACTTTTGAATCTTGATAATATTTTTCACTATTCTTAAAATCAATTAGAAAAGATTTTACTCTATCTCTGTCTTCTTTAGAAACACAATGATTGATAAATTTATATAAAAACTCATCATATGTCATATAGTTATTAAACAAATCACTAAATTTAGATTTGATACTAATAATATTCATATCTAAACTGTTTAGGTCAACTTTTAATAATAAATATCTTTTTTCAATGATTTCAGATTGATTAAATGAATTTTCAAAAGTAATGTTTTTAAGATTTTGATTAATATCTTCTTGAACTTTTAATAATACTTTCCTTACATTGCACGTCTCTATACAATTTCTTGAACAAACGCCATTTCTTTCTAAACATTTATTCAAGTTCATAGAAGACTCAGTTGCAGATATAACATCAAAATAACTTATCCCTTCAGGATTCTTAGCAAGAAAATAGCCACCATTAAATCCCATTTCAGAATTAATTAGATTGTTATTTTTTAAAATATTCATTATTTTTGAAATATTTCTAATTGGTATCTTTAAATTATCAGCTAATTCTGCTTCTGTAGCTAAATTTCCTTTTTCAGATAAATAATCAATGATACGATGCGCATAATCTGTTGTATTAGTAATTTGCATAGTTTTTACCTAGAATTAAGTTAATTTTTAATTCTTCCATCTTTCTTTTAATTTTTCAATAAGTTAAATATAGTCTTAATGAGCTGTCCAACATATTATCTAGGAAAATTATACGTAATCTATATCATAGCATTATTATTTGATTACATCCTATTACGCAAACTAAGCAAAACTATTTTAAATGTGTTTTATATGATCAATAAGAATAGTATTAATTTTATTTTAAATTTTATATCTAATTTGCGATTATCCGCATAAACACTATACTTTCAAGCACT
>ERZ857745.3555-NODE-3555-length-14709-cov-14.945680_pt1 | contig 14709 bp, 13 predicted proteins | sample MGYA00519699_ERZ857745 | MGnify/ENA primary metagenome ERZ857745 (study PRJEB31778, sample SAMEA3449357) | human gut metagenome | biome: human gut; feature: human-associated habitat; material: faeces | place: United Kingdom | collected 2010/2012 ...
ACTTTTTTCCTTATTTTCAACTTTTTTCAACGCTTTGTAATCCCTGTCAAAATCCGGGCTTATAGGTTGTGCGTTTTTCACAGGCTTTACAAGCCTTCCCCCTCCATGCTATACTATTTATAATATGTTAGACTGGAGCGTATTCATTTATGCCGCACTATTCTTACCTGCTTTTCGATGCCGATAACACTCTCTTCGATTTCGATGCCGCCAACCGCAATGCCTTCCACACCGTCTGCCGGCAGTGCGATATCCCCGACACCGACGAGACCTTTGCCCTCTACGAGCGCTGTAACAACACCATGTGGGCCGCTTTTGACCGGGGCGAGTGTACCAAGGATTTTCTGGTGGTAGAACGCTTTCGCCGTTTCCTGGAGGCCATGGCGCTGGATCGTGACCCCGCCCTCTGCAACCGCATCCACCTGAAGGCTCTGGGGGAAAGTACGCTTCTTCTCCCCCATGCCGAGGAGGTCTGCCGCACCCTGTCCCGGACCCACCGCCTCTATATCGTCACCAACGCCGTGGCCTCTGTCCAGCGCAGTCGTCTGCACCGCAGCGCCGTGGCCCCCTATATCACCGACGCCTTCATCTCCGAGGAGGCCGGAGCCAGCAAGCCCAGCCGAGCCTACTTCAACTACGTTTTCGCCCGCATCCCCGGTATCACACAGAAGAACTGCCTGCTCATCGGGGATTCCCCCTCCAGCGATATCCGGGGTGCCAACAACGCCGGCATCCCCTGCTGCTGGTACGACCCCCACGGCACCGCCCTGCCGGAAGACCTCCGCATCGACTACCGCATCACCGACCTGCGCCAGCTCTACGATATCGTCTGACTCTCACGCAGAAAGCCCGGAAGCTTTGCTTCCGGGCTTTCTCTTATAGTTGGAAATCCTCCTGCCGCAGCTCCTCCGTCTCCAGCTTCGCCGGACGGGGCGGCACCCGCTTCAGGGGATCGTAGCGGAACGCACCGCAGTGGGACTCCGCCGGCACGATGCCCTTCTTGGCGCAGATGACCTCATGGTCATTGGCACGCCCGCCTCTGGCGCAGTAGCTGCACCGGGGCTCGATCTTCTTGCGAAACAGCATGGTACGCCCCCTCCTTCATTACAGTGTGTAGAGCTTTACAGCCCCATCCTCTGCGGTTGCCTTGATCTGTGTGATGGGCGTCTCATAGCTCTCGATGATACGGGCCGCCATGGGGTCCTCCACATCCTTCTGGATGCACCGCCGCAGATTCCGTGCTCCATAGGCCGCCGAATAGGATTTCTTCACCAGATAGTCCACCAGTGCATCGTCGTAGGTGAAGTGATACCCCTTCTCCTCCAGCGCCGTCTTCAGCTCCTCCAGCATGATCCCGGCGATGCCCCGGAAGTTCTCCTCCGTCAGCTGGTGGAAATATACGATCTCGTCCACACGGTTGATAAACTCCGGCCGCAGGAACTCCTGCAGGGCCTTCATCACCCGTTCCTTGTCCTGATCGTCTGCGCTGCGGCCGAAGCCCACAGCGCCCGCCGCCTTGCCGGACCCGGCATTGGAGGTCATGACGATGACGGTATTCTCACAGTTCACCTTCCGTCCGTGGGCATCCGTGACCTCGCCGTCATCCAGAATTTGCAGCAGGATGTTCAGCACATCCGGATGGGCCTTTTCGATCTCGTCGAACAGCACCACGGAGTAGGGCTTGCGCCGGATCTTCTCCGTCAGCTGCCCCGCCTCGTCATAGCCCACATAGCCCGGAGGGCTGCCCACGATCCGGGACACGGAGTGCTTCTCCATAAACTCGGACATATCCAGCCGGATCAGGCTCTCCGGCGCGTTGAACAGATCGTCCGCCAGCTGCTTCACCAGCTCCGTCTTGCCCACACCGGTGGGGCCCACGAAGATAAAGCTCACCGGCTTGTGCTTGGGGGAGATGCCCACCCGGTTGCGGCGGATGGCGGCGGACACGGCGGCAATAGCCTCGTCCTGCCCCACCACATGGGCGCGCAGCCGCTGATCCAGCTCGGCCAGCCGCTTGAACTCCTCCTCTTTGATCTTGCTGGCCGGGATCTTCGTCCACATCTCGATCACGCGGGCGATGTTCTCCATGGTCAGCTCCGGCATTCCCTTGGCGCGGATGGTGTTCAGCTCCTCCGTCACCCGCAGCTCCTGGCTGCGCAGCTCCGCGATGCGCTCATACCGCCGGTCAAGCTCCTGCTCGGTGAATTGCTGGCCGTCCGCCGGCTGCGCCGACATCAGGCTCTCCCTCTCGAAGGTCAGATTTTCCAGCTCGTGCTCCAGCTCCATCCGCCGGTTGATCTCCGGGTCGTGGAGGTTCCGGTCGGAGCACGCCTCGTCGATCAGGTCGATGGCCTTGTCCGGCAGATAGCGGTCGGTGATATAGCGCTCCGACAGCACCACCGCCTGCCGCAGCACCCCCTGCGGGATGGCCACGCCGTGGAACTGCTCGTAGTAGTGAGCGATACCCTGCAATATCTTTAGCGTATCCTCCATATTCGGTTCGTTCACCGTCACCGGCTGGAACCGGCGCTCCAGCGCCGTGTCCTTCTCGATATGCTTGCGGTACTCGTTGAACGTGGTGGCGCCGATGACCTGTATCTCGCCCCGGCTGAGGGCGGGCTTGAGGATATTGGCGGCGTTCATGCTGCCCTCGGCGTCCCCTGCGCCCACGATGTTGTGTACCTCGTCAATAACGAGGATCACGTTCCCGGCCTTGCGGATCTCCTCGATCAGGCCCTTCATGCGGCTTTCGAACTGTCCCCGGAACTGGGTACCCGCCACCAGCGCCGTCAGGTCAAGGAGATAGACCTCCTTGTCCCGCAGCTTGAAGGGCACCTCGCCCGCCGCGATGCGCTGCGCCAGCCCCTCGGCGATGGCGGTCTTGCCCACGCCCGGCTCACCGATCAGGCAGGGGTTGTTCTTCTGGCGGCGGTTCAGGATCTGCACCACCCGCTCGATCTCCTGCTCCCGACCGATCACGGCGTCCAGCTTGCCCTCCCGGGCGCGCTGGCTCAGGTTGATGCAGTAGTTGTCCAGGAATTTCCGCTTTTTCTCCGTCTTGCGCCCGGCGGACTGCCCCGCGCCGCCGCTCTGGGTCGGCTGCTGCTCGGCCGGGGGATTGGCATTGTTGTTGAACAGGCGGTTCAGGAACGGGAACGTGGCGGTCTTGCCGCTCTCCTCGTCGTCCTCGTCCCCCTCGTCATTCACCGTGTCCAGCTCCTCCGCGCCGCCGAAGGCCTGCATCATCTCGCTGTTGATGTTCTCCAGATCCTCCGGCGTGATGCCCATCCGCTTCATCATGTCCTCCACCTGCGGCAGCCCCAGCTTGGCGGCGCATTGCAGGCAGAGTCCCTCGTTGACCATCTCGTTTTTCTCGTTCATCCGGGAGATGAACACCACGGCCACGTTTTTCTTACATTTGGAACAAAGAGTCGGTTGCATGGTTTTCCTCCGTTATCTCTTATACGATACATTATGTATGTATTATAGCCGTTTTCACAGCTTTGCGATCAGATCGATGGGGCTGTTCCGGGCGAAGAATTTCAGCAGCACCGTTTTGTCCACCAGCTCCGGTGTGACCAGCAGCTGTAATTTTTGCAGCACCCACACCGCCAGAAACACCAGCAGCGCGCCCTTTACCAGCCCCAGCGCCCCGCCCAGCAGGGCGTTGGCGCCGTGTACCACCGGCAGCTTTGTAAACAGATGCAGCGGCGAGAGCGCCAGCCGCAGCACCACCAGCAGCAGCAAAAACGACACCACATACACCACCGCGTAGGCCGCAGAGCGCAGCGCCGTGGACACCACGGCGCTCAGCAACGTCTCGCCCGCCTGCTGTGCCTTCTGCACGGCGCTGTCCACCAGCTTCGACAGGGTATCCCCCTCGAAGCCGAAGGCCGCCAGCATCTCGCCGGCGTCGCTGGTATTGCCCTGTGCCGTCAGCCGCTGCTCCAGCTTTTCCGTCAGCACCGGCTCCAGCCACCTGGCCGCCGGCTCCGCCAGCTTCCCGGCGATCCAGCCCGCCAGCAGCAGCGCCGCCACCACCACCAATATCCGGGTCAGCGCCTGCACGAAGCCCTGCCGCCAGCCCATGACCAGCGCGATCAGCAGCAACGCCGCCAGCGCCAGATCCACAAATATCCCTACATTGCTCATAGCTTCACCTCTTGCGCGTCCTCCGCGCTCCACGCTTACGGCAGGTACAGGCTGGCCGCCGTACTGCCCGCCAGCACCGCGGAGCCGTCGCTCCGCATCAGCACCTCCCGTGCCTGACTGACCTCCTCCAGCTGGGCGCACAGCGCCAGCTGCCTGTCGTAGATATACAGCTCCTCGCCGGTGAGCACCGCCACATACCGCCCGGCGGCGGACAGGCTGCTCACCTCCGCGTCCAGCTCCAGCGACGCCAGCTCCCTGCCGTCGTCGCCCACCGTCACCACCCGGTGCTGGGTGCCGGTGCGATAGCGCCCCAGCAGCACGGCGGCATAGCCGTCCTCGCTGACGCTTACCCGGCGCAGATAGTCCCCTCCGTAGTCGTAGGCGGCGGTCATCACACCGTCCGTGCCGATAAAGCACAGCTGCTCCTCCGTCACGGCGCAGAAGCCGCTGCCCGCGGCGGTCAGATCGTACACCACGCTGCCCCGCAGCGTGCACTTCCCCGCTTCCTTGTCGCTGTTCACATGATAGAACACCACATAGCTGGCGAACACGCCGTTCTCCTGCCCCATGGTCACTGCCGCCAGCGTCCGGCTGTCGGCAGACAGCGCCGCCGTCATCACGAACCGATCCGCCGACCGGTAGGCGAACACCGCCTGCCCGTCCGCGTCGTATACCCGCACGGTGGCTTTATAGCCGCTTTCGTTGCTCACCACCGTCAGCCAGCCCTTCTGGTTCAGGGACGCGCTGAGCACCTCTCCGGCGCAGTCCAGCGTGTACACCAGCCCCTTGTCCGACAGCACATACACCGCCGTGCCGCCCACGTCATAGGCCACAGCGCGGCCGCCTTGCGCCTGCAGCGCCGGGGTCTGGAACTTCACCGCCTCGTCGTACACCGCCCTGTTTTTCTCGTCCAGCACCGCGATCTGGTGCATGGACACGGAGACAAGGCTGCCCTCCAGCGACGCGAACCGCCCCGACTGGTCGCTGCTGTACCGGTACAGCTGGGCGCAGCCGTTCTCGTCCTTCACCGCCTTGGCGTAGATGATGCTGCGCCGCAGGCCGTCAAAGCCGCTCCGATCCAGCAGCACCGCCGCCGTCACCGCGCCGACGGCCAGCACCGCCACGATCAGCAGCGCCAGCAGCGGCTTGCGCTTGCTTCTCTTCGCCACGCGGCGGGGCTGCTCCTCCTGGGGGTTGCCCAGCGTGAACTCTTTCCAGTTGTTGGTGTTGTTATCCATTCAGCCGTTCATCCTCATACCACACGCGGGTGAGATACAGTCCGCCCGGCGGCGCCGTGGGCCCCGCCAGCGTCCGATTCCCGGAGTCCAGTATCTCCGGGATGTCCTCCGGCGTCAGCTTTCCCTCCGCCGCGTACAGCACCGTGCCCGTGATGGCACGTACCATATTATACAGAAATCCGTCCGCGCATACCTTCAGCTCCAGCAGCTCTCCGTTCCGCGTCACCCGGCAGTAGTGGATGGTGCGCACGGTGCTGCGCACATTGGTGCCCACACTGCGCACCGCGGCGAAATCGTGGGTGCCCTCGAACATCCGGGCGGCGCGATCCATCAGCGCCTCGTCCAGCTTCTTGGGATAGAAATACGCCCGGTGTACATAGAACGGGTTCTTGATCCGGGAGTTATAGATGCGGTAGGTGTACTCCTTTTTGATGCATGAGCCGATGGCGTTGAAGTCCTCCGCCACCTCATAGGCCGCCTTCACCACGATGTCCTCCGGTATGTGGGTGTTCACCGCGAAGGGCAGCCGCTCCACCGGGATCCGCGATTCCGTGCGGAAATTGGCCACATAGTGCTCTGCGTGCACGCCGGCGTCCGTCCGGCCGCAGCCCGTCACCTTCACCGGATGACCGCACACCATGGACAGTCCCTTCTCCAGCGTCTGTGCCACGGAGATCTCCGTTTTCTGCACCTGCCAGCCGTGATAGGCGGTGCCGTTATACATCAGTATCAGCGCGATGTTCCGCATCCGCACCGCCTCCTTTTTCTCAGAATCCGAATTTCTTCAGCACGATGATGCCCGCCGTCAGCACGACAAAGCCCGCCAGCACCGCATAGTCCGCCGCCTTATAGCGCAGCACCCGCAGCGCCGTCCGTCCCTCGCCGCCGTGATAGCACCGGCACTCCATGGCCGTGGCCAGCTCGTCGGCGCGGCGGAACGCGCTGATGAACAGCGGCACCAGGATCGGCACCAGCGCCTTGGCGCGCTGGAAGATATTCCCCGTCTCAAAGTCCGCGCCCCGCGCCTTCTGCGCCGACATGATCTTGTCCGTCTCCTCGATCAGCGTGGGGATGAACCGCAGGGCGATGGACATCATCATGGCCAGCTCGTGAACGGGCAGCTTCAGCTTCTTCAGCGGCCCCAGCAGGTTCTCCATGGCGTCCGTCAGGGCAATGGGGCTGGTGGTGTACGTCATCAGGAACGTGCCCATGATGAGCAGAATGATCCGCAGCACCATCTGCACGGCGGCAATAATGCCCTCCCATGTGATGCTCCGCAGCAGCCACACGTCCGCCACCGGCGTACCGGCGGTAAAGAACATGTTCATGATGGCCGTGAACGCCACCACGAAATACACCGGCTTCAGCCCCTTGGTCAGCGACTTGAACGGCACCTTCGACACCAGCACCGACACCGTCAGCACCGCGATCATGATCCCGTAGGTCAGCACGCTTTTGGCGCTGAACAGCGCCACGATATAGAGAATGACACACAGGAGCTTCGTCCGGGGATCCAGCCGGTGTACCGGCGTGTCCGCCGGGAAAAACTGTCCCAGCGTGATATCCTTCAGCATGCCCCGGCACCCCCTCTCAGCGCCAGCAGCCGCTGCTCCAGCGCCTCCACGGTATACACCGCCGGGTCGATATCCAGTCCCCGCGCCCGCAGCGCGGCGGCCACCTTCGTCACCTGGGGCACGTCCAGCCCCACCTGCTCCAGCTCGTGGGCGCGGGCGAACACCTGCTCCGGCGTGCCCTGCATCAGCACCCGCCCGTCGGACAGCACGGCGATCCGCTCCACGTTCCGGGCGATCTCCTCCATGCTGTGGCTCACCAGTACCACCGCCGCGCCCTTGGCGCGGTGATAGGCCTGTATCTGGGCGAGGATGGCGTCCCGCCCCTGGGGATCAAGTCCCGCCGTGGGCTCGTCCAGCACCAGCACCTTCGGCTCCATGGCGATCACGCCGGCGATAGCCACCCGGCGCTTCTGCCCGCCGGACAGCTCAAAGGGCGACTTGTCCAGCAGCTCCGCGTCCAGCCCCACAAAGGCCGCCGCGTCCCGCACACGCCGGTCGATCTCCCCGCTGTCCAGTCCCATGTTCTTCGGGCCGAAGGCGATGTCCTTGTACACCGTCTCCTCGAACAGCTGGTACTCCGGGTACTGGAACACCAGCCCCACCTTGAACCGCACGTCCCGTATTTTCTTCGGCTCCGCCCATATATCCTTCCCCTCCAGCAGGATGCGGCCGGAGGTGGGCTGCAAAAGCCCGTTGAGATGCTGTATCAGCGTGGACTTGCCGGAGCCGGTGTGTCCGATGATACCCAAAAATTCTCCCTTGCCCACCGTCAGGCTCAGCCCCTCCACGGCGCTGCGCTGGAACGGCGTTCCCGCCGAATAGGTGTGGGTCAGGTTCTCTATCTGCAAGATCGGTTCCAATGTTACTTCCCTTCCGCCCCGCCGAAGGCGCGGCAAATGGTATCGGCGCACTCGTCCACCGTCAGACCGGTCAGCGGCACGTCTATTCCTGCCTCCCGCAGCAGGTGCAGCAGCTCCACCGTGTCCGGCGCCGCCAGACCCAGCTCATGGAGCCTGTCCACCTGGGCGAACACGTCATGGGGCGCGCCGTCCATGGCCACCTGTCCGTCGTTCATGACGATGACCCGGTCGGCGCTCTCCGCCTCGGCCATGTGGTGGGTGATGAGCACCACGGTGATGCCCCTCTCCCGGTTCAGCCGCCGCACGGTGTCGATGACCTCCCGCCGTCCCGCGGGATCCAGCATAGCCGTGGCCTCGTCCAGCACGATGCACTCCGGCTCCATGGCCAGAATGCCCGCGATGGCGATGCGCTGCTTCTGTCCGCCGGACAGCAGGTGCGGCGCGTGGCGGGCGAACTGCTCCATGCCCACCGCCGCCAGCGCGTCGTCCACCCGCCGGCGTATCTCCGCCGTGGGCACGCCCAGATTCTCCGGCCCGAAGGCCACATCCTCCTCCACCACGTTGGCGACGATCTGGTTGTCCGGGTTCTGGAACACCATGCCCGTCCGCCGCCGTATCTCCAGCAGCATTCTCTCGTCGCGGGTGTCCATCCCCTCCACATACACAGCGCCGCCGCACGGCAGCAGCACCGCGTTCAAATGCTTGGCAAAGGTGGACTTGCCGGAGCCGTTGTGTCCCAGCACCACCGTGAAGCTGCCCTTTTCGATCTGTACCGATACATCCCGCAGGGCTGGAGGATTTGTCTCCCCCTCCGGCGCAGGGTACGTATAGGTCAGGTCCCTTGTCTCTATCATCACTGCCATACGCAATTACTTCCGTTCTCGTTTACTCGGAAAACCATCTTCCCGTGGCGCCGCAGGGCAGCGCCATGCCGCTGGCGGTACAGGGCAGCCCCAGTTCGTCCCATGTGACCGTCCCGCCGAACTTCTCCCCCACCAGCATGTGCAGTATGTACCCCAGCACCGACGGCGCAAGGCCGGTGGTGTAGCTGTTCAGGATCACAAACAGCGGCTTGTCCGACAGCACCCGTGAGCACAGCTCCACAAAGGGGTACAGGCTGTCCTCCAGCTTCCACACCTCGCCGCCGGGTCCCCGCCCGTAGCTGGGCGGATCCATGATGATGGCGTCGTAGGTCTTGCCCCGGCGTATCTCCCGCTCCACGAACTTGGCGCAGTCGTCCACGATCCAGCGGATGGGTGCCTCGGCCAGCCCGCTGAGCCGGGCGTTTTCCTTGCCCCAGGCCACCATGCCCTTGGCTGCGTCCACATGGCACACGGACGCGCCTGCCTTGGCACAGGCCACCGTCGCGCCGCCGGTGTAGGCAAACAGATTCAGCACCCGCACCGGCCGCCCGGCGTTCCGTATCTTGTCCATGGCGAAATCCCAGTTCACCGCCTGCTCCGGGAACAGCCCCGTGTGCTTGAAGTTCATGGGCTTCACCTGAAACGTCAGGTCTTTGTAATGTACCTGCCAGCTCTCCGGCAGCTTGCCCTTGTCCCAGTGACCGCCGCCGGTTGAGCTGCGGGAATACCGCCCGTTGGCGCTGCGCCACACCCGGCCGGTCTTGTCCGTCTCCCATATAGCCTGCGGGTCGGGGCGCACCAGTACCTGCCGATCCCACCGCTCCAGCTTTTCGCCGCCGCCGCAGTCCAGCAGTTCGTAATCCTTCCAGTCCTTTGCGATCCACATAAAGGTACGCCTCCCCATAATAAATCAGTTTATTATACAATAATAGTTCCCCAGCGTCAACGCCGCAAGTGTAAACATTTTTCCCCACCGTTCGCCGTCCCGCACGGGAATCCCCGATAAACACTTGTAGGGGCGGACGACTCTGTCCGCCCTGTATGACCGCCGCACCCCGTAGGGCGGGGCCCGTGTGCCCCGCCGTCACTGGCGTGGGAATCCGTCTCCCAGCGCGGCGCTGCCGCGCTGACGGGACGTCGTACCCCAAGGGCATTTGTTCCGCTGCGCTCCACTGCGGGACGCCGTCCCCTACACGTGGTTCAACATACCGTCCCGTAGGGCGGGGCCCGCGTGCCCCGCCGAAAAATGCGTACCCGGCGGCGGGACACATGGGTCCCGCCCTACAGGTGCATACCCCCCCAAAAAAAACAACGCGGCGCCCCTTGCGGGGCGCCGCGCGTTTTCCGTCCATGTGTGGCACAGACGGAGGAGGGTTATATTCGCCGCTTTTACAAGCGGGAACCGCGGGGGAAATCAGCCAAAGCTCTTCAACCGGAGCATCTCACCGGCGACCGTCCTTCATACCATAGCCGTGATGACCTTGGTTTTCTCCTCCACCACCAAATCAGGGAGAACCTTTTGCCACTGTATACGCTTATTAATTGATTACATAGGTCGTATCCACAAAGCCCGGGAAATCTTCTGCGATTTTGGCAAAGCTATGCAGTCCGATCAAGCCGGTGTAGCTGCCGCCATTGATCGTGATCGTTCCTTCCGGCTTAGGCATGGTGTTATTTGTGGCATTGTCGGTGGAGACTACCGCAAAGCCATTGGTCGTTGAGCCGTTGTTATTCTGCGTATAGCTTGCATTCGCTCTGTCCACCGTAGCGATCACGGTGCAATTGTTCAGCGTCAGATCAGTGTACTTCACTTCAACAGCCGCATTGCCCTTGATCGTGCAGCCGGTGAAGCTGGCCTTTTGATAGCCGCCAGCGTCTCTCGTCGCCGTGGAGCCGGAAATGTAAACTCCGGTGGCGTCGGTGCCGTTGTTGCCAGCGTTGATCTTTGTTCCGGTTACGGTCAGATTCAAACCGGAATTTGAGCCGTTATGGTAAAGGCCAATGGTCTTGCCCTCAAGCGTGCTATCCGAAATATTAATCGCCACATTATTGTTGAAGTTGCACAGCGCATAGCCGCCCTTGATCGTCGAATCCTCAATGATATACTGACCGTTATCGGCACTGCACGCCACGCCGACCAGACCGGAAACATCCACCGTTACATGACTCATTTTCAGGTTTCCGTATGCGCCAATGCCGCGAGCCGTGCCGGTTCCCTTGTATGTACCGTTTACAATCGTAGCATTCTCCTTTGTCACCAGAGAATATCCATTACTATTCAAGCTACTAGTCAGCGTCTTTCCGTTCAGGTCTATCGTTACCGCCTTGTTAAAAGTAACGGCGTCCATTAGGGTGACATCCTGCGTAAGCTGCACATTCTTGCCAGCAGCTGCTGCCGCATTCAGCTCGTCGGCCGTCGCCACAGGCTCAAAATCAAGCGGAGCATCCTTATCATACTGATTGTCAAAGCTGTCGTTCTCAACGGTATCTTGAGTGGCAATAACGGTGATTGAAATACCGTCAATGGTCAGACCCTGATAGTCGTTGCCGGCGGTGGTCTGCATTACGCCCTTGATGTAATACACATCGCTGGTTTCAGTCTTTTTCAGATTGCCGGTGAACTCGTCAAGCAGAGTCTCCGTCTGATTCTCACCTGTGCCGGTTACCAGATAGAAGTCGATCACATCCAACAGATCAAAATTGCCCTCATTGGCGGCCGTAGTACCCTTGTTGACCTGTGCTTTCCACTTCAGCGCCAGATTGCCCTTGTTGGCAATTCTGAAGCCCTCGGTCAGGTAGCGGCAGCCCGGCTCCCAGAGAATCTCTGCGCCAGCTTCCGCATCCGTAGTAGCGGCTTTCTTGAAGTTCAGCTTTTCGACATGGGAATCGCTGCTCTCACCAATAATGTCCACTTTCAGATTGCCGGACACGATCTTGTTCACGCCGGTGGACGCCGTATCGGTAAACCAGGCGAACGTTGTCCCGACCAGCATGACCACACACATGACCAGTGCCATGACGCTGGTCAATAGTGCGCGCTTTGTTGCTCTTTTGTTGTTCATCTAAGAACCCTCCTAAGTCAGAATTTATTTCGCAGCCGCCCGATGATTCTTTTCCTTCCTAAAGAGGTAGGAAAAGAATCCGGCGCCCATGGGCGCCCCGCGCGTATGCGATTGACGGTCAGAATATAGCACTCCTCCGCCCTCCGCGCAACCGTTTCCGGCGAAATTTTCATATTTTGGACAGGTGCACAAAATTTGGCGGGGAATTGTCGTGATTTTGACGGCGTCCGCATTTTCCCCGTTGTGACCTCCGGCAAAATGTGGTATACTTCTGCCATCCACTATCCCAAGGAGGTCACCATGGAAAAGAACACAGGCAAGCTTTTCACCCCCGTCCACGGCACGCCCATGGATTATCTCCGCTGGCGCGGCGACCTGACGTTCCGGCAGGATGGCTTTAACGAGGTGGACAATCTGGTGCTGTGCATCATCTCCTATATCAACTTCCGCCGCATCACCGCCGTACACACCACGGAGCCCGCCGCCGCGCCCACGCTGGCGCAGGTAGCGCCGCTGCTGACGGAGGAGGACGACCAGCTGGGGCTTTCCGAGCTGAGCTACCTGCCCCTTGTGCAGCTGGCGGCGAAAACGCCCCGCTTCCGGGGCGTGCGGCTGTTCGCCTACACCCACGAGTACGACGAGGCGCAGGCCAAGCAGTTCGACGCCCTGTCCTTCCTGCTGCCGGACGGCACCCTGTTCGTGGCCTTCATGGGCACGGACACGTCGCTGGCCGGGTGGAAGGAGGACTTCAACATGAGCTTTCTGTCCGCCGTGCCCGCGCAGGCGCGCGCCGCCGCCTACGCCGCGGACATGGCTGCGCTGTGCCCCGATATGCCCCTGCGCATCGGCGGACACAGCAAGGGCGGCAATCTGGCGGCATGGGCGGCCATCCACCTGCCCGCCGACCTGCAGGAGCACCGCCTGCTGTCCGCCTATAACAACGACGGCCCCGGCTTCGCCCGGGACATGCTGGAGACGCCGGAGTACCTCCGCGTAGCCGACAAGCTGCACACCTACATCCCGGAATCCTCCATCGTGGGCGTGCTGCTGGAGCACGCCGAGGATTACGCCGTGATCGACAGCGCCAACCGCTCCGTCATGCAGCACGAGCCCATGTCGTGGAGCGTCATAGGCCCCCGCTTCGTCCATCTCGGTCAGCGCTCCCAGATGGGAAAGCTGTCCGACGGCGTGCTGCAGGAGTGGATCGGCTCCATGACCCCCGCCGAGCGGGAGCAGTTCACCGACGCGCTGTTCGACGTGCTGTCCCTGTCCGGCAAGGCGCGGACGCTGGACGATCTGCGCAGCGGCGGTCTGGCCGGCGGCGCGGCGCTGCTGAAGCAGTACGCCGGTGCCGACGAGCAGAAGAAAAAGATCATCTCCGAGATATTCCGCCGTCTGGCTGTGGACGTAAAGGGCGAGCTGAAGCGAGCCGCCGGCGAAGGCTTGGAGGGCGTGAAAAAAGCCGCCGGCGAGGGGCTGGAGGCCGCCAAAAACGCCATCACCAGCCTGACCCGCGGCGAAAAATAAGCAAAAAAAGAACCGCTCACGCGGTTCTTTTTTTGCTTATTTAGCCCGGAGGCCATGTCATGTCGCGCCCGGCCAGCACATGGAAGTGCAGGTGCTTGACGGTCTGCCCCGCCTGATCGCCGCAGTTGTTGACGATGCGGTAGCTCTCCACGCCCAGCTCCTTGCAGATCTTGGCGATGACCTCGAAGCAGTGCGCCACCACGCCGCTGTTGCTCTCGTCGATCTTCGCCGCGCAGCAGATGTGCTCCTTGGGCACCACCAGAAAATGGGTGGGCGCCTGCGGCTCGATGTCGTAGAAGGCGTAGCACTGCTCGTCCTCATACACCTTCTTGGAGGGGATCTCCCCTGCGATAATGGCGCAGAACAGGCAATCGTTCTTCATGTCGCATCTCCTTTCGGATAATTCTTTATCGTCACCCCCGCCCCGCAGGGCGGGGGTGCGCGTTCTTACTTCAGCTTTTCCGCCACGAAATCGTCCACGGCCGCCAGCGCGTCGTCCACCTTCAGCAGGTCGGTGCCGCCGCCCATGGCGCTGTCCGGCTTGCCGCCGCCCTTGCCGCCGCACACAGCGGACACGGTCCTGACCAGATCGCCGGCCTTCACGCCCCGCGCCACGGCCTCCTTGCCGCACACCGCCAGGAACGTGACCTTCTCGCCCACGATGCTGGCCAGCACGCCCACCACATGGGGATCCTTGTCCCGCAGGAAGTCGCCCATCAGCCGCAGGGCGTTGGCGTCCAGCCCCTGACGGGTGCCGGTGATGACGTGCAGACCGTCCACGGTCTTGGCAGAGGCCAGTATCTGCTTGGCCTCGCCCATGGACGCCTCGCTCTTGAACTTTTCCAATGCCTGCCGCAGCGCCTTCATCTCGCTGGCCTGCTGCTCCAGACGCTCCATCAGCGTCTCCGGCGCGGACTTGAAGAACTGGGACGCCCGGTTCAGCATCCCGCGGCTGCGGCGCATATCCTCCATGGTCACCTTGCCGGTGGTGGCCTCGATGCGGCGCACGCCGGAGGCCACGCTGCTCTCGCTCTTGATGCGGAAGGGGCCGGCCTTGGCGGTGTTGTCCAGATGGGTGCCGCCGCACAGCTCCATGGAGAAGTCGCCCATGGTCACCACGCGGACGGTCTGGCCGTACTTCTCGCCGAAGGTGGCCACGGCGCCCCGCGCCTTGGCCTCGGCGATGGGCAGCTCCTCGGTGGTAACGGGCAGGCCGGACAGAATGGCGTCGTTGACCAGATCCTCCACCTCGTCCAGCTGCTGGGGCGTGATGCCCTCGAAGTGGGTGAAGTCGAAGCGCAGGCGATCCGGCTCCACCAGAGAGCCGGCCTGATGCACATGGTCGCCCAGCACCTTCACCAGCGCCGCATCCAGCAGGTGGGTGGCGCTGTGGGCGCGGCGGATGGCGGCGCGGCGGTCGGTGTCGATGGACG
>ERZ857745.3557-NODE-3557-length-14702-cov-28.296511_pt1 | contig 14702 bp, 20 predicted proteins | sample MGYA00519699_ERZ857745 | MGnify/ENA primary metagenome ERZ857745 (study PRJEB31778, sample SAMEA3449357) | human gut metagenome | biome: human gut; feature: human-associated habitat; material: faeces | place: United Kingdom | collected 2010/2012 ...
GCTATCACAAGCCCAACTGACACAAAATCAAGGTGGATAAGGTGTGCCATTTCTGAAAATCTCACAAAGTCCCCTTATAGAAACGCTCTTTAAGAGGGGTTTATAGGAAAATCAAGAAATGAGTCACCTTATCCACCCAAATAGGAGGTATTACTATGCTTAACGCTGTTCTGAACAATCTGGTCAATATCGGGTGGGCTATGCTCATTTTCCTGTGTGCATACCTCTCCAATATGTCCTTCTCGATGTACTACAACATCAAAATCCTGTTGGAGCCTTTCAGCAAGGACAAGCTGATGAACTCCGGCTTGAAGATCGCCGCTTTCATCTGCGGCCTGACTCTTCTGTGTCTGTCTGTTACTACGCTGCCCCTGTTTGCTGATATGGTGGGGTGGGCAATCCCCGAAGAGTATGCAGAGATTTTCAGCGACCTTGTAATTATTGGTGCGGTTCTGATGGTGTCCTGCAAGTACATTGTTGAAGCATTTACTAAGTTCAAGGCTATCTTGGATTTCAAGAAGGAGGAAACCGGCAATGGCTAAAAAGAAACCCACCCTCAATCTGAGGTACTACAATCATGAGATTGACGATGATCTCCCTTATGTTGGGCAGCTCAAGCTCGACAAGAAGACCGGTTATATCTACGATGAAGACGATGATGTGGTAGACGAAGATACCCTTACCGGTTTCATGGAGGGTGACGGAAAGGGGGACGATGACAATGAGTAACAGTTCTCTCATTTCCTGCACCGTCCTCAGTCCCAACCATTCTGGTAAGCGCACCATGCCCATTGACCGCATTTCAATTCATTGTATGGCGGGTAATCTGTCTGTGGAGTCCTGCGGCTCTCTGTTTTCTAAAAGCAGCAGACAGGCTTCCAGTAACTACGGCATTGGCTCCGATGGTCGTATCGGTCTGTATGTGGACGAAGCGAACCGCTCTTGGTGTACTTCTTCCAGAGCCAATGACCAGAGAGCGGTCACTATCGAGGTTGCTAACACCGTAGCCGCTCACCCTTGGCCTGTATCTGACAAGGCGTATGCCGCCCTTATCAAGCTGTGCGTGGACATTTGCAAGCGCAACGGCAAGAACAAGGTGGTGTGGTTCCCTGACAAGGATACTGCTCTGGCCTATGAGCCTAAGGCCGGTGAGATGGTTTTGACCGTTCACCGTTGGTTTGCGGCTAAGGCTTGCCCCGGTGATGATCTCTTCAACAATCACCCTGACATTGTGATGAAGGTCAACGCTCAGATCGGCGGTACTGCGACTCCCTACCCCGAACCTGAACCTGAGCCTACCACTCCCAAAAAGACCAATGAGGAAATCGCCAAAGAGGTCTATCAGGGCAAGTGGGGTAACGGCGCAGATCGGAAGAACCGCCTGACCGCTGCCGGTTATGACTACGCTGCTGTTCAGGCTCTCGTGAGCAAGCTGGTCAAGGGTGAGTCCATTACCTCTACCATTCCCGCTTCTCCCACGACTGTCAAGGCCACCGGCGTTGCTACCAAGCTCGACAAGTCCTTGGTTGGTACATATACCGTTACCGCTTCTTCCGGCCTGAATGTCCGCAACGCTGCCGGTACTGCGGCAAAGGTACTGGTCACTATCCCTAAGGGAACCAAGGTTAAGAACTACGGCTACTACACTCCTGTGGGCAGCGTAAAGTGGCTCTTTGTCCAGTTCACCTACAAGGGCGTGACTTATACCGGCTTCTGCTCTGGCGCATACCTGACGAAGTGAAGGTGATCTCTATGGACGGCAAGCGTGTTTACAAACCGCCTAAGAAGAAAATGAAGACTCGCACAAAGTTTGTGATCGTGTCAGTCTTCAACCTGACATGGTACACCGTGGCGGTGCTGATTGCGAATTTCCACGATCATGTGGTGCAGACGGAGTTGACCGTGGCGTGGTTTGCGGCATGGACTATCGAACTGGCTCTGCTTGCCGGTATCAAGGTCAAGAGCAAGTCCGATGACGAAGCGGCGGGGTGAGAATATGCAAGTGCTGAAAGAGTTGACGATGGACAAACTCATTAACTTGTACGATGGTAAGATCGTACAAGACCGAGTGAACATCGAGCGTCACCGTGACAGCGAGGTTCTTCCCGCCAGAGTCTATGAGAGGGCTTTGGCTCAGGATAAGATGATCTTGGGCGCTCTGAAATGTGCCAAGCTCCACGGATATACCGGCGAAGAATAAAAAAAAGAAACACTCCCTACCAGTTACGGTAAGGAGTGTTTTTTGGTTTGGACGAGTATCGTTCCCCACATAAAGCGGGGTTCGGATATGCGTCCAATGGTGGAGCTGAGGGGAGTCGAACCCCTGTCCGAAAGCGCTTTGACAAGACTTTCTCCGGGCGCAGTCAGGTTTCAGCATTCCCTCTCCGCGCAGACACCTGACAGACTGCGCGGTTCAGTAGAGTCATAATGCATGGGCGGGGCAACTCTTACCCGCCGCACGTCCGCCGCATAAACGACGCCTTCCCCGGCCTGCGGCCTCTCCGGTTCAGACGGCTGCCTTTAGTTAGGCAGCGACAGCAATACGATTGTTGTCAGTTAATTTTTAAGTTGCCCGTTTTATGGCGGTCAGGCGCCGCCGCCCGCTTATCCAGCCTCCACACCCCCGTCGAAACCGGTGCAGCCCCATATTGGGGATTTTTTGGGTATTGTTCCAATACCCGGGGAAAATCGGTGCAGCCCCATGAGGGGTTTTCGTATTGTGCGACACTGGGGAACAGCGTAGTCCGCGAGGGACTTGCGCGTTGTGCGATACTGGGAAACAGCGTAGTCCGCGAGGGACTTGCGCGTTGTGCGACACTGGGGAACAGCGTAGTCCGCGAGGGACTTGCGCATTGTGCGATACTGGGAAACAGTACAGCCCATAAGGTTTTTGCGCGCTGTGCACACAACCCATGGGAATATTTACATATGTGTGGGGGAGGGGGACCCTCCCCCGCGCAGAAAACTTATCTCCCGAAGGGATCGGCCAGCTTCTCCGGCTCCGGATACGTCACACCCTGGGTGTCCACGGTGACCTTCGCCATGACCTGGTCCTTCTTGGGCTTGTTGGTCATCATGTTCCGGGGCTGGTTGGCGATGCGGTCCACCACGTCCATGCCGTCCATCACGCAGCCGAAGGCGGCGTACTGCCCATCCAGATGGGGCGCGTCCTTGTGCATGATGAAGAACTGGCTGCCGGCGCTGTCCATGGGCTGCGCCCGGGCCATGCTCAGCACACCGCGGGTGTGCCGCAGGTCATTCTGCACACCGTTGGCGGCGAACTCGCCCTTGATGCAGTACCCCGGGCCGCCCATGCCGGTTCCGTCGGGGCAGCCGCCCTGGATCATAAAGCCGGGGATGACCCGGTGGAAGATCAGCCCGTCGTAGTACCCGGCGTTGGCCAGGGCGATGAAATTGTACACGCTCTGGGGCGCGATGTCGGGATACAACTCGGCAACGATCTTGCCGCCGTCCTGCATTTCAAAAGTCACGATAGGATTTGCCATTCCGTTTCCCTCACTTTGTCATAAGAATATGCGCACTTCCCGCGCAATGTCATACCATTCAATACCCGCGGTTTTTCTCCCGCATGGCGCGGTCCATCTCCCGCTTGGCGTCCCGCTTGGCCACGGCCTCCCGCTTGTCGTAGGTCTTCTTGCCCTTGCACAGGCCCAACTCCACCTTCACCCGGGAATTCTTGAAATATACCGACAGCGGTATCAGCGCATAGCCCTCCTGCTTTTGCAGATCGTGGAGCTTCCGTATTTCCCGCTTGTGCAGCAGCAGCCGCTTGGGCCGGTCCGGATCGCGGTTGAAGATGTTGCCGTGGTCGTAGGGGGAGATGTGGAAGCTGTAGGCGTACACCTCGCCGTCCTTGGCCACGCAGAAGGCGTCCTTCAGGTTCAGGGTGCCGGCGCGGATGGACTTGACCTCCGTGCCGAACAGCTCGATGCCGGCCTCGTAGCGGTCCTCCACGAAGTAGTCGTGGTACGCCTTGCGGTTCTGGGCGATGGTCTTGGTGCCGGACTTGTCCATGGAGACACCTCCTTCCGGTAACGTGAACGATAGTATACCATATTTTCTCGCATCGCGCAAGGGGGATAGAGGGGTGGTAATTTTGAACTTTCTGTGCTATACTGGGGCAAAAAAACGAAGGGAGACGCTTCTATGGATATGACTGAGAAAACGCTGGAGAGCCGTGAGGTCTACCGCGGCCGCATTCTGCGCGTGCGGGAGGACAGGGTACGCCTGCCCAACGGGAAAGAGGGTGTCCGCGAGGTGGTGGAGCACCCCGGCGGCGTGGGCATTCTGGCCCTGGACGGCGACGACGTGCTGCTGGTGAAGCAGTACCGCTACGCCTTTTCCCGGGTGCTGACGGAGATACCCGCCGGCAAACGGGAGCCGGGCGAGGACCCCTTCGTCACGGCCCAGCGGGAGCTGAAGGAGGAGATCGGGGCCACGGCGGAGGCGTGGACGGACCTGGGGGCGCTGATCGCTTCTCCCGGCTGCTATGGCGAGACGCTGTACCTGTTCCTGGCCTGTGAGCTGACCTTCGGCGAGACGCACCCGGACGCGGACGAGTTTTTGGAGACGGTGCGCGTGCCCTTCGACGAGGCAGTGGAGCTGTGTATGTCCGGCGAGCTGACCGATGCCAAGACCGTGGCGGCGATCCTCAAGGCGAAAGTGCTGCTGGGCCGGTAAATTGCCCTTGTATTCTGTCCGCTTTTCCGCTACAATCAAACCAGTGGGCGCGCCGCGTCCCAAGGGAGGAGAGAAACGCCAATGTCCATGAATACGAAGAAAAATATATCCATCGTGCTGCTGGTCCTGGCCTTGCTGCTGTGGCTGCTGCGGAAGATGAACGTGCTGTACATCCCCGGCCTGTCCATGGTGCTGCTGGGCCTGTCCATGATCATGGTGGGTATCATGATGTTCCAGGTGAAGCAGAAAAAGAAACTGGGCGGCACGCTGATTTTGGCCTTCGGCCTGTTCTGCATCGTAACGGCCGTGATGGAGATCAAGGGCTATTTTGCGTGAGAAACAAAAAAGAGGAGCACCCGACCGGGTGCTCCTCTTTCGCGCAGCCCCGTTCCGCCGCAGCGGGCCCCCAATTCCCATTTTTTGCCAAATTCTCCCGTTTTCAATTCCCGGTAACAGAAAAAATGTGTAAAATTGCCATAAAAAGGCTGGACAAACGGTGAGACTGTGCTATAATCTGACTATCCGCAGAGGTACCTCTGCATTTACGTTTTAATGGAAATTAAAACGAGCGTGTCTGCGGAAATCTAAAATTACGGGGTAGGAGACATGAAGAAATTGTTGGCAACCATACTGGCACTGGTCATGGCGGTGGCGCTCTGCACTGTTGGTTGGGCAGAGACGTCCACGACTTGCCAAGGCGGCGAAGCCTGCACACATCAGGCGGCTGTTGAAACAACGCACTACGACACGTTGATTGCGGCAGTAAACGCGGTGAGCGATAATGGTACGGTTACACTGCTCAGAGATTGTGTCGGTGCAGGTGTAGGAACGTACAAGAACCCTGACGTTTCGAAGGGACAGATTCAGGCTAAGAGCTTTACAATTGATTTTGCGGGTCATGTCTATACGATTGGCGATCCCGCGGCGGGATCTACGACGTATGAGACACAGGGTTTCCATTTGGAGTGGTCTGGTGATGCCAATAACAACCATACCGTCATTTTTAAGGATGGCGCGATAGTTGCCGATAAAAACACATCTCAAGTGAAAATGTTGGTGCAGAATTACTGCAATCTTAGACTGGAAAACATGGTTCTGGACGGCGAGAATTTGGTCGCTTCCAATGTTGGTTACTATACCCTCTCTAACTGCTGCGGGACTGTCTCGATTGTGGACACCACGATTTATGCGCACGAGGGCGGAGTTGCTTTCGATGTTGACGGAGGCCGCAGTCAATATGATTCTTCTCCGGTTGTTCTTACAGTAAGCGGCAATAGCGCTATTATCGGTAAATTTGAGGTGACAGCAGGGAAGAATAACGAACTCAACGTTACCGGCGGTATTTTTACTGAGGATATGAACAGTGCGGCAAACCGGCAGTATGTGGCTGCTGATGCGGCGGTTGCGAGAGCGGAAAACATGTCTGTTATCGGCGCAGATAACATCGTTGCTGTGGCACAGGAAGGTATTGATGTGGAAGTGCTGGTTGGAGATGTTGCATTTAGCAATGTACCCAGCGGAACGAGCATTACCAATGCTGGCGGCGGCAATGTTACGGTGAATGGTGGCGATAGATTGGGAGAAGGCACGACCTACACCGTTCCCTCTGCGCCCAAGTACTACTACAAGAACCCCTCCACCAGCACCGACGACACCACCAAGGGTTCCCCCAAGACCTTCGACGCCGGCATCGGTATCTACGCGGTGACGGCAGTGCTGTCCGTGACCGGCATGGCATGGACCGCTAAAAAGCGTCACTGAGAGCAAAAAAAAGAAAGCCCGAAAGGGCTTTCTTTTTTGCCCCGGCCAGCGGGCAAAAAGAGAGCACCCTGCCGGGTGCTCCTTTTTTAATCAACGATATCCACAGACACCTTGGCGCCGGTGCGCTGGGCGTAGGAACGGATCACGGTGCGTATCTCCTTGGCGATACGGCCCTGACGTCCGATGACCTTGCCCATGTCCTCCGGCGCGACGCGAAGCTGAAGCGTCAGCTCGTCACCGTTTTCCACCTCGGTCACGCTGACCTGCTCCGGGTGCTCCACAAGGTTCTGCGCGATATACAGCAGCAGATCCTTCATGGCGCGCTCCCGACTTACAGTACGTCGACCTTCTTCAGCAGGGCGCGAACGGTATCGGTGGGCTGGGCACCGGTCTTGATCCACTCGCGGGCGCGGTCAGCGTCGATACTGATCTTGGCGGGGGAGACAGTGGGATCATAGGTGCCGATCTCCTCGATGAAACGGCCGTCGCGGGGATAGCGGGAATCAGCGACGACGACGCGGTAATAGGGGGCCTTCTTAGCGCCCATTCTTCTCAGACGAATTTTAACCATTGTTGTGTTCCTCCATGTAAATTGATTGTTTTATATCTGTTAAATGCGACTGCACTTACACACTTTTTCTACTTTTTTTAACTTTATTTCAACCGTTTTTTTCGGCCAAAACCGTGCATGGCGCCTCTGGCCACCTTGCCGCCGAAGCCGCCCATCATGCCGCCCAGGCCGCGCATACCGCCGCCCTTGGTCATGGCTTTGGTCATCTGCTGCAGCATCTCAAAGGATTTCAGCAGGCGGTTGACATCCACCACCTCCAGGCCGCAGCCGGCGGCGATACGCTTTTTGCGGCTGGCGTTGAGGATCTGCGGATTTTCGCGTTCCAGCGGGGTCATGGACTGGATGATGGCCTTGTTGTGGGCCATCTGCTTCTCGTCAATCTGGCTGGGGTCGAAGCCCTTAGCCATGCCGCCGGGGAGCATATCGGCGATCTGGCTCAGGTCACCCATGCTTTGCAGCTGCTCCATCTGGTCCAGATAGTCGGTGAGGGTCAGGCGGTTCTTGCGGAGCTTTTCCTCCAGCTTTTTCGCCTGTTTTTCGTCATACTGCTGCTCGGCCTTCTCAATGAACGTGAGCATATCGCCCATGCCCAGTATCCGCCCGGCCATGCGGTCGGGGTGGAAAGGCTCGATCATGTCCAGCTTTTCGCCGGTACCCACGAACTTGATGGGCTTACCGGTGACGGCCCGGATGGACAGGGCAGCACCGCCGCGGGCGTCGCCGTCCAGCTTGGTCAGCAGCACGCCGTCGATGCCCAGCGCGTCGTCAAAGGCCTTGGCGGCGTTGACCGCGTCCTGGCCGGTCATGGCGTCCACCACAAGGAGTATCTCGTTGGGATGAACGGCAGCCTTGACGGCCTTCAGCTCGTCCATCAGCGCCTCGTCGATATGCAGACGGCCGGCGGTGTCCAGAAAGACGATGTCGTGGCCGTGGTCAGCGGCGTACTTCACCGCCTCCTTGGCGATGGTCACCGGGTCGATCTGGCCCATCTCGAAGACGGGGATGTCCAGTTGCTTGCCCACCACCTGCAGCTGGTTGATGGCGGCGGGACGGTACACGTCGCAGGCCACCAGCAGAGGGCGTTTGCCGAAGCTGCGGCGCATAAGCCCTGCCAGCTTGGCGCCGTTTGTGGTTTTGCCGGCGCCCTGTAGACCTACCATCATCACAACGGTGGGGCCCTTGGAGGCGGTGGTCAGGCGGGCGTTGGTGCCGCCCATCAGCGCCGTCAGCTCCTGGTTTACGATCTTGATGATCTGCTGGGCGGGGGTCAGGCTGTCCAGCACATCGGTGCCGACGCACTTTTCGGTGACGTCCGCCACGAAGTCCTTGACGACCTTATAGCTGACGTCGGCCTCCAGCAGGGCCAGACGCACCTCGCGCATACCCTCGCGGACATCGGCTTCGGTAAGGCGGCCCTTACCGCGCAGGCGCTTGAATACGCCGTTCAGTTTTTCGCTAAGTCCCTCAAATGCCATGGGTCGTTACTCCTTCAGGGCGGCGGCAGCGTCCAAGATCGTCTCCGCCAATTCCTCTAACCGGGGATTTTCGTACTGCCGGTAGTTGATGGTTTTAATGTCTCCGGCAGCGGTGATGATACGGTCCACGTGCTGCTGCATCTGCAAAAAGCGGCGGACCAGGCCGGTCTTGTCCTCCAGCTCGGTCATAGCGTTCTCCGCGCGAACGATCACGTCCCGTACGCCCTGCCGGGAAATGCCGCAGTTCTCCGCGATCTCTGCCAGGGACAGGTCCTCATTATAATACAGGTCGAACAGCTCACGCTGCCGTGGGGTCAGGATATCGCCGTAAAAATCGAACAGCATGGTCATGCGGTATGTCTGGTTTTTCACGGTGTGGCCTCCTTCTGTAAAGTTATATGCCTTTACAACCTCGAATATCATACACGATTTCGGGAGAAATGTCAAGGTGAAAAATGGGGCGGCGGAAAAAATATTCCCTTCGGCGAAAGCCGAAGGGAACAGAAGACGGGATCAGTGCTTCAAACGCTTGTCGCACCGCTTGCTGAGCCAGGTGCCCACGCTTTGAAACAGCTGCACCAACAGGATCAGAATGACCACCGCCACCAGCATTACCAGATACTTATAGCGATAGTAGCCGTAGTCGATGGCGATCTTGCCCAGGCCGCCGCCGCCGATGATGCCGCTCATGGCGGAGTAGCCCAGAATGGTGGTCAGCGCGATGGTGACATTCTGGATCAGGGAGGGAACGCTCTCGGGGATCATTACCTTGCAGATGATCTGCATGGGGGTGGCGCCCATGCTCTGGGCAGCCTCAATGATATTACCATCCACCTCGCGGAGACTGCTCTCCACCAGACGTGCCACAAAGGGGAACGCCGCCGCCACCAGCGGAACGATGGTGGCCGTGGTGCCCACGGCGGTGCCGATCAGCAGACGGGACAGGGGGAACACCATGATCATCAGGATCAGGAAGGGGATGGAGCGCAGCAGGTTGATGATGACGTTGATGACCTGCATGAGCCAGCGGGGCAGGGGCAGGACGCCGTTTTTCTCGCCGGCGACCAGCAGCACGCCCAAGGGCAGGCCAAGCACCAGCGACAGCGCCGTGCTGACCACGGTGACGTAAAACGTCTCCCAGATGGCAAAGGGCAGGGAGGGCAGTACGCTCATCAGATCCTGTACGGACTGGGCGGAGAACAGATTACTGTACATGGTGGTCCACCTCCTCGACCTGAACATTGGCCACATTGTGGATAAAGGCCACGGCCTTATCGTACTGTGCGCTGGGGATGCCCAGCATCATGCTGCCGTATACCGTTTCGGACAGCTTTTGCGTACTGGCGGAGATCACGTTGCAGAAGACGCCCTCCTCTGCCGCCAGCCGGGCAATGAGGGGAATACTGGTGGTCTTGCTGTCCTTGAACACCAGCCGCACCAGCTTTTCGTCCTGGGGGTTGTATACCTGCGCGTCCGCGCCGCCGGGGAATACCAGACGGCGGCCGGCTTCAGACTTGGGTGCGGCGAAGACAGTGCCCACCATGCCGGATTCGGCCACACAGCCGTCGTCCAGTATGGCCACGTGGGAGCAGACCTCCTTCACCACGCTCATCTGATGGGTGATGATGACCACGGTGATGTTCAGCTTTTGGTTGATGTCCCGGATCAGCTCCAGTATCTGCCGGGTGGTCTTGGGGTCCAGCGCGCTGGTGGCCTCATCACACAGCAGCACCTTGGGGTCGGTGGCCAGGGCACGGGCAATGGCCACGCGCTGCTGCTGGCCGCCGGACAGCTGGGCCGGATAGGCATCCGCCTTGTCAGGCAGGCCCACCAGTTCCAGCAGCTCACGCCCGCGCTTTTCCGCATCGGCCCGCTTTACACCGGAGATCTCCATGGGGAAGCAGACGTTACGCAGGCAGGTGCGCTGCATGAGTAGGTTGAAGTGCTGGAAGATCATAGTGATGTTCCGACGGGCGGCGCGCAGCTGGGCGGGGGTCATGGTGTCCAGCCGCTGGCCGTCCACGATGATCTCGCCTTTTGTGGGGCGCTCCAGCAGGTTGATGCAGCGCACCAGCGTGCTCTTGCCCGCGCCGGACATACCGATAATGCCGTAGATGTCTCCATCCTCAATGGTCAGGGACACATCCTTCAATGCGTCCACGCCTCCGTTGGCACCGGAGTCGTATGTCTTGCTTACGTGTTTCAGTTCTATCACGACGGCGTTCCTCGTTTCTGTTTAATTCGCGCTGTTTCCTTTCTGCATCCCCCGCGCCCTGGCGGGAGCTCCGGAAAAGAAACCGGGCGTTTCGCATTGTCCTGTTTCCGCGGTGTTCCCCGCCCTGTGCAGGGCGGGGAACACGCGAGGGGGAGAGGAGGGTAAAATCCTGTTGTTTTATGTTACTGGGCGGAGGTGCTCAGCGCGTCCAGCGTGGTCTGCTTGCCGCCGTACAGACCCATGGGCTCCACGTGGATGGCGGCGATGGAGGCGATGTGGGTGCCGTTCTGGGCGTTGAAGTCCTCCAGATAGGGCAGGTGCTGGAAGTAGTTGGCGTCCACGGTGCCGTCGTCCACCACAGTGTTGGGAACCACATAGTCGTTGTAGACCTGAATGTCCAGGGTGATGTCCTTGGCAGCCAGGATCTCCTTGGCGACCTCCAGGATCTCGGCGTGGGGCGTGGGGGAAGCGGCCACGGTGATGGTCTCGCCCTTCAGAGCGTCGTAGTCCACGGAGGCGTCATAGCCGTCGGTGGTGCTCTCCACAACGGAGACAACGGAGCCGGCATACTTCTCGGTGATGAAGTCAGCCACCTGCTTGCTCTCCAGAGCGGCTTTCAGGGCCAGGATCTTGGGGGCGGTCTCGTTGCCCTCCTTCACCGCCAGAATGTTGGCGTAGGCGGAGGCGCTGCCCTCGATCAGCAGGGAGTCATTCACGGGGTTCAGGCCGGCGTTGATGGCGTAGTTGCTGTTGATCACGGCGTAGTCCAGATCGGGCAGCATATTGGGCAGCTGGGCGGCCTCAGCCTCCACGATCTCCACATTGTACGGATTCTCCACGATGTCGTTCTTGGTGGCGGTGATGCCCACGCCGTCCTTCAGCTTGATGATGCCGTTCTCCTGCAGCAGCAGCAGGGCGCGGGCTTCGTTGGTGGTGTCGTTGGGTACGCCGATCTTGATGGTGGTGGCAGTAGCGTCGCCGCTGTTGTCGTCGGTCTTGCTGCCGCAGGCAGCAAGGCTCAGAGCCAGTACAACGGCCAGGGCCAGGGTGATGATCTTAGTCAAAGTGTTGTGTTTCATGTTCGCAGTCTCCTTTGAAATGATTAAACTTGGTTGGTTACGATTTTATCTCAGCACCGCCGCCCGGCCGGAACGGCGGTACATAAGCAAAACAAAAACAGCGGCTGGTCATCACTGACCCTCCGCTGTCTGCTTACACATCGGCTTTTTTTCAAGCCGTCAAACAGTTTTCGGAAAGCTGATGACCTTTTCGGCGCGACGAAACATGCACATGGACATCATACCCATGCACATCTCGCACATCATCATGGTGACGTTACGCTTCATGTCGGCTTTCCTCCTCGCTGTGATTTTCCCTGTCGGAATGGTGGCATAATACGCCCTTAACGCGCCGTTGTCAACCCTTTTTTCACCTTTCTGCGTTTTTTACAAAAAACATACAGGACTGGTATGTGATTTCGTGTATTTTGGTTATTTGACTATTGGGGCTTGCATGGAGCACAATATGTGGTATAATTGTTGACAAAATAATACAATACGTGGGGAGAGATGGGCGTGACATCCAAGGTTTTCGATTATATTGCCATGGAGCAGCGGCGGCAAGAAACAACGGTGGAGCTGATCGCCAGCGAGAATTTCACCAGCGAGGCGGTATGCCGCGCTGTGGGCAGCTGCCTGACCAACAAGTATTCCGAGGGGTATCCCGCCCACCGGGAGATGGGGAATCAGGGACGCTACTACGGCGGCTGCCTGGTGGTGGACGAGCTGGAGACGTACTGTATCGCCAAGTGGAGGGAGGTATTTCACACCGACTACCACGTGAATGTGCAGCCTCACAGCGGTACCTCCGCCAATCTGGCGGCGTATATGGCGCTGCTGCAGCCGGGAGACCGGATCCTGTCCATGAGTCTGGCCAACGGTGGGCATCTGTCCCACGGACTGCCGGTAAATGCCTCCGGCAGGCTGTATGACATAGCGGCCTACGATGTGGACGAAAACGGCCTGATCGACTATGACGGTATGGAGAGGCTTGCGCGGGAGCTGAAGCCGCGGCTGATCATCGCAGGAGCGTCGGCCTACAGCCGGACCATCGACTTTGCACGTTTTGCCCGGGCGGCGCAGGCGGCGGGGGCGTATTTCATGGCGGACATCGCTCACATTGCCGGGCTGGTGGCGGCGGGGGAGCACCCCAGCCCCTTTGGACTGGCAGATGTGGTCACGACCACGACGCACAAGACGCTGCGCGGCCCGCGGGGCGGACTGATCTTCTGCCGGCCGGAGCTGGCGAAAAAGGTGGACAGCGCCGTTTTTCCCGGTATGCAGGGCGGCCCTTTGCAGCACGTGATCGCCGGCAAGGCGGTGGCTGCGGAGGAGGCGCTGACCCCGGAATACCGAGCGTATATCCACCGTGTGGTGGTCAACTGCAGGGCGATGGCGGCGGAGTTCATGGCCATGGGCTACAAGGTCGTTACCGGCGGCACGGACAACCATCTGTTTTTGCTGGATCTGACGGATACCGGACTTACCGGACGTGAGGTACAGGAGGAATTGGACCGCTGCGGTATTACGCTGAATAAGAACTGCGTCCCCGGGGACAAACGCTCGCCGTTCCAGACCAGCGGCGTCCGCATCGGCACCGCCGCCATGACCACCAAGGGCTATACGGCGGAGGATTTCTGCCGCGTTGCCCACCGTATCGACGAGGTGGTGCGGCAGATGATGGCGGAAAAGACCGCGCGGGCGTAAGGCGCCTTAAAGAGAGCAAAAAAGTATCCCGCGGCTGTGCCGCGGGATACTTTTTATGTTGGTTATGCCGCGGTTTTCCGCAGGAACCGCCGGAGGAACCACACGGCCATTACCGCGCACAGCGCCTCGGAGATCACCGGCGCAAACCAAATGCCCGTGCCGCCCACGGCTGCCGCCAACAGCAGCAGCGCACCGGCCTGAAACGCCAGACCCCGCCCCACGGAGATACTGATGGCCGCCTTGGGCTGCTCCACCGCCGTCAGGAAGCCGCCCATGAGGATGTTGCTTCCCAGCAGTATGTAGCACAGACCGTACCGCCGCAGCGCGCCCGCCGCGCTGCCCAGCAGCTCCGGCTTCTCCGCGCCGAGGAAGATTCCGGCGATCTGGGGGGCAAAGATCATCACACCGGCGAAGATCACCGCCGTCATGATGCCCACCGCTGTAAAGCCATACCGCAGCAGCTTCTTGTAGCCCGCCGCGTCCCCCTTGCCGTAGTGGTAGCTGACCAGCGGCTGGCTGCCCTGCGAGATGCCCAGCATGGTGTTGATGATGAGGGTGTTCACGTAGGCGATGATGGTGTAGCACACCAGTCCGTCGTCGCCGAGGCACCGGAGGATGACCCGGTTGAACAGGAAGATCATCACGCCGTTGCACAGCTCCGTTACGCCGTCGGCAAAGCCCAGCGGGATCAGCCGCTTGTAGATGCCCCAGTCCATCCTGAACTTCACAAAGTGGAAGGTGTTGTGTCCGCCCAGGAAGTGGCGCAGATAGATGATGCACGTCAGAAGCTGGGAAAGACCTGTGGCGAAGGCCGCGCCCCATACGCCCAGATTCAGCACAAAGATGGCGATATAGTCCAGCACGCAGTTGGCCAGACAGCCGGTGATGACCGTCAGAATTGCCAGACGGGGATAGCCGTCGGTCTTGATCAGCACCTCCATGTTATAGGAGATGATGAAGCACAGCGCGAAAGGGGCCAGGCCCCGGAGATAATCGATGGTATATTGATACGTTACGCCCTTTGCGCCCAGCAGCACGGCGAACGGCTCCAGAAATACGAAAACGAGGACGGTGATGGTCAGGCCGACGCACGTCAGCAGCACGATGTTCTGAGAGAACAGGCTATTGGCCTTCTCGCCTTGGTTTTGTCCCAGATAGATGGCGATGATGGTGCTGGTACCGACGGCGAAGATGACGCCGATGGAGAACAGCAC
>ERZ857745.3563-NODE-3563-length-14693-cov-3.401011_pt1 | contig 14693 bp, 9 predicted proteins | sample MGYA00519699_ERZ857745 | MGnify/ENA primary metagenome ERZ857745 (study PRJEB31778, sample SAMEA3449357) | human gut metagenome | biome: human gut; feature: human-associated habitat; material: faeces | place: United Kingdom | collected 2010/2012 ...
ATCATGATCGTGATGATGCTCATGCTCTTCGTGATCGTGATGATGCTCATGCTCTTCGTGATCGTGATGATGCTCGTGATCATGACCGCAGCCACATTCGTCATCATGATGATAATGATGTTCGTGGTCGTCATGCTCGTGTGCATGTTCTTCCAGGATACCTTCGATCTCAGCGCCATGCTGCAGGGCATGCAAAACGGCATCTTTTCCAAGTTCTTCCCAAGGTGTGGAAATAATGGTTGCCTCTGCATTTTTCTCACGCAACATATGCACGCACTCTTCTACCTTTTCATCTGTCATCATCTGGGTACGGCTGATAACGATCGTAGATGCATGCTCTACCTGGTTATTGAAGAATTCTCCGAAGTTCTTGAGATAGATCTTTGCTTTCTTACCGTCAACAACTGTGATTCTTCCGTCAATCTCAATATCTGCCTCATCTTTGACACCCTCGATTGCTTTTACAACATCAGAAAGCTTTCCAACTCCTGAAGGTTCGATGATGACACGATCCGGTGTATAATCTACAAGTACTTTCTGAAGTGCTTTGCTAAAATCCCCCACCAGTGTACAGCAGATACATCCTGAGTTCATCTCTGTGATCTCAACGCCGGCATCTTTTAAGAATCCGCCATCAATACCGATCTCCCCAAATTCGTTCTCGATCAGGACCAGTCTTTCTCCCGGAAATACATCCTCGATCAGTTTCTTGATGAATGTTGTCTTTCCTGCTCCCAGGAAACCAGAAATAATATCAACTTTCGTCATTTTTCGTTCCTCTTTTCTTATTATTATAATTTTATAAATTAGCCTTTTCTAACTGCAAATTGTTTCCGAGCTATATCGTATCACATTTCTTTAAAAGATGCAAATAAATAGCTTGTTAATGCATTGTGATTAGTGTATAATAGTTTTATAAAATCTCGTACTTTTTTAGTACAAATTCATAAACAAAGGAGACTTGATAATATGGTTAATTTATTGACAGGCCCAAAAGGAAGCGGAAAAACCCAGCAAATGATCGAACGTGCTAACGAAGCTGTAAAGACATGTGAAGGAAACGTATTCTTCATCAAGAAGAGCCACAGAGATACATACAGCTTATCTTTCAACATCAGAGCGATCTGCATGGATGACTATGATGTAATCACCAATACCGATGAATATCTTGGATTTATTTACGGTATGTTAAGCGCAGACCATGATATCAAAGCAATCTTTATCGACGGTATTTTAAAGCACGCCGACATCACACTTGAGAACATTCCTTCTTTCATCGAAACACTGAAAAAGATCTCCAAAGAAAATGATGTAGATTTTTATGTCAGCATCAGTGCAACGAATGAACAGCTTGGTAATGTAAATTTTGAAGATTGTACACTCCTTAACTAAGATAGACATTATCCAAAAGGAGGGATGAAGATTTTCTGTAAATCTTCATCCCTCCTTTTATGGTTTTCCAAATGTGACAGAGCACATTCTTTTTATGCTATGATACCAGGGTCAAAAACATGCTATTTCAAAGACAAAACCGTATTTGCCTTATCCCCTTTTGCATACTCCAGTTTTACATCATCTCCCACATTGTACTTGATGATCTCAATAAAATCGACTACCGATACATCAAAAATCTCATCTGATCCTTCCAGCATAATGTAGTAATGAGAATCTCCATCTATAACACCCTGGGCGATTTTCGTGATCTTTCCTTCGATCGTGCCGGTATCCATCTTCACTTCTTCTTTTTCCTTGATTCCATTGGTAAGAAGCAGATTATTGTAGGATTCTTCACATGCACTTACCGTGTCTCCGATCGCAACAACCTGGTACTTCTGGACATTGACCATTGCATACTTTTTCACAAGTCCTGCATCATCCTTAAGTGCCATAAAGTAAGTCGGCTCCCCGGAAATGTTAAGCAGCAGCGGGAAAGTCGCCCGATACTTCAGGTTCTGTACCTGTCCTTCTGCCGATGCCATCGCAGAATCCTCGATCGCACCTGCCACCGGATAATACTTTGTCTCCATAGTTCTCTGGTTCATCAGAACAAATCCCACATTGGACTGGTCACTGTTTACAGAAGTTACTCCCGTGTACACCCATACATCATCATCAATCGCCAGATAATTATATCCGTTTGTTGTCTTCAGACAATCTTTCTGGCTGAGTACACTGTTAAAATACCCATGCTTTAACGTGCCATAATAATCATAAAGCTGTACCAGAAGATCTGCCGAATAGGCTCGGTCGATCCATTCCGGGACTTCATCGATCCTGTAGTCCTGCATTTCGCCGGTGATCGCATTGCAGAGTACCACATGCCCTACCGTTTCTCCTCCGAAAAGACCGATATTATACTTTTTGACCGGTGCTACCCAGTATGGAACACCATTATCATCAATTTCAAAACTAAAGTCTCCGTAAATATAAGTCGGATGCGCAAAACGAAGATGACGGTAAATATTTCTTCCAAAATGCTCGCTGGTCGAATACTTCATTCCCTGCTCCAGCTTTACCATCTCCGTTGTCTGACTTGCCATATCGATCCGGATATATGCAGGAAGTCCATCTTTCCGATTGGTAAACCATTTGATCAGATTCGCATATTTCAAAGGTGACACACGGACCGGACGATCCTTGTAGTTGATCTGACTGTAGATATCGTCCACCTCAAACTGGGATACCATATCTGACATGCTTCCCATCTTCCGGTCTCCTAAAAGCTGCGCAGACTCCTTATCCAGAAGCGGGATCTGGTCAAAGGAAAGCTCCTCGATATCTTTTGTGAATTCGCCCTCTTCTACCTTCAGAAGCTGTTGGTATTTCTTCGCATTCACAATCGGTGAAGAAAGAATGGTTCCGGCCAGATAAATCACTAACAAAAGAATAAAAAGACGGACACACCATTTGAAACCTTTGGATTCTTTCATCTCCTTCAGATCAATCGCTCCGTATCGCAAGCCTTTTTTTCCTGCAAGCACAAGACCGACCGCAAGCACCAGAACAAGCACAAAATACCACACTCCGGAAGAATGGATATTAAAAGCCGGCAGTGATACATAATACCAGATTCCTGCTGCCACTAAAAGCAGCAGAAAACTGATCGCTATATTTTTCTTTTTCATAAATTCTCCTTTTCATCGTTTTGCCTTACCAAAGCTGTCTTAGAATTTTCTACTCCAAAGTGACGGCGAGAACAGCATCAGGAACGGGAAGATCTCCAGTCGTCCGATCAGCATATCCACGCAGAACACAATCTTCGAGAAGTCTGAGAACTTCGCAAAATTTTCCACCGGTCCTACCAGATTCAGTCCCGGTCCTACATTATTAAGTGTAGTAAGCACTCCGGTAAATGAAGTAGTAAAATCAAAGTTATTGATCGAGATCAGAAGCACGGATACGATCAGGATTAGTATATACGCAATAAAGTATACATATACCCCCCGCATCGTCTCTTCTTTCACTTTTTTCCCATTTACTTTTACGATATTGACTGCTTTCGGATGGATCATAGTTTTCAGCTCCCGGCGGATGCTTTTTACCAGGATCAGAAGTCTTGATACTTTGATACCACCGCCTGTTGAACCGGCAGAAGCACCGATTACCATCACAAGAAGCAGAACACATTTGGAAAGCTCCGGCCACTTGTTGAAATCTGCCGTCACAAATCCAGTTGTCGTGATCACGGATGCCACCTGGAACGCCGCATAGCGGAATGCCTTTAAAAGAGAATGATAACCTCCGGCGATATTGCAGGTGATCACAACGGTTGCTCCTGCAATGATTCCCAGGTAAGCACGCAGCTCCTCATTCTTAAATACACTCTTAAATTCTTTCAAAAGCAGAAAGAAATACAGGTTAAAATTGATACCAAACAGGATCATAAATACGGTGATCACACCATCAATGTAGGCACTGTTGAAGTGTGCCACACTTGCATTGTAGCCGGAAAATCCTCCGGTACCGGCAGTACTGAATGCATGTGTCACTGCGTCAAACAGGTTCATCCCTCCTGCCAGAAGAAAAACTACCTCAATTGTAGTCAGTGCAAAATACATTCCATACAGGATCCTTGCGGTTCCTCTTGCCTTTGGAACCAGTTTATCTGCCTCTGGCCCCGGAACTTCCGCACGCATCAGATGCATGGAATTCTTCTCATCCAGAGAGGTAAGTACCATAACAAATACCAGCACTCCCATTCCACCAACCCAATGTGTCAGGGAACGCCAGAAAAGAATTCCTTTCGGAAGTCCTTCAATCTCAGTCAGGATCGTAGAACCTGTCGTCGTAAATCCGGATACTGTTTCAAAAAAAGCATCCACATAGCTTGGAATACTTTTACTGAGTACAAATGGAAGTGCACCTGCAAGTGACCAGAAAATCCAGGCCGTTGCAACAATGATCAGACCTTCTTTGGCATAAATCGTCATGTTCTCCGGGCATTTTCTGCCAAACAGCAGATAAATTGCCGTCAGGATCGCAGCTGTAATCAGAAAATAAACCGATGTGTGCTCGCCATAAATAATTCCAACCATCATCGGAAGCAGCATCAGCAGTCCCTCTGCTCCCATCATCTTACTGATGATATAGCGTATCATTTTCACATTCATTTCTTTTCACCCCTATTGCTCAGCCAGAATATCTGTGATATCCTTAACTTTCTTCTGGGTCGTAACGATTACAACACTGTCGCCCACCTGAATGGATTCATCCCCGTCCGGAATAATGATCTGCCGTTTTCTTCCGATACATGCGATCAGATTGTTCGGCTTCAGTTCCAGATCCTTAAACGGGATATCTGTATATTCTGTTTTTTCTTTGATAATAAATTCCAGTGCTTCTACTCTTCCGCCAACCAGCTGATACATAGATTCAACATTGACATTCTTGAGAGAATTCTGGCGTGCACGCACATAACTCATGATCGCATCTGCTGTTGCAGTCTTTGCCGATACGATCAGATCGATCCCAAGTTCCTCGACAAGCTGGGCACGTCCGTCTTCGTTGACCTTTGCCACGATCTTGTCCACACCTTTTGTCTTTGCAAAAAGTGCAAGGATAATATTCTCCTCATCCATACCGGTCAGGCTGACCAGGGCATCTGCCTGTTCAATTCCTTCTTCGATCAGAAGGTCATGGTCTGCGGCATTCCCACAGATGATCGTCGCTTTCGGAAGCTGGTCGCAGAGATCTTCGCATTTCTTCCAGTCCTGCTCAATGATCTTAACCTGCATACCAAGTCCTAAAAGCTGTTTTGCCAGATAATATCCGACTTTTCCCCCACCACAGACCAGAATATTCTTCGGCTCTTTCCGCTTTCCGATCAGATGGAAAAATTCTTCAATATATTTGTGGGATGCAACAATATGAAGCCGGTCTCCATCATGGATGACAAAATCACCATTCGGGATGATCACTTCCGATCCACGTCTTACAGCACATACCAGAACTTTGATCTGGAACTTGCGGTAAAGCTCAGCAAGCGATACTCCGCCCAGATGGCTTCTTTCTTTGACAATGAATTCTACCATTTCGACTTTTCCCTTCATAAAAGTCTCTACCTTTGCAGTATCCGGAAGAAGGATCGATCTGGAAATCTCAAATGCAGCCATAAGTTCCGGGTTGACAGCCATACTCAGTCTTAAGTCCTCTTTCAAAAGATCGATCTGCTGATAATAGATCGGATTCCTTACACGAGCGATCGTGTGCTTTGCCCCCAGTCTCTTTGCGAGCAGGCAGCTCAGCATATTCAGTTCGTCTGTCGATGCACATGCCACAACAAGATCAGCGCCCGGCACTCCTGCTTCTTTCTGCACTTTCGCATCTGCACCATCTCCGGTAATGCAGAGAATATCAAGCTGATTCAGTGCTTCTTTTAATTTCCCCTCATTCTGGTCAATCAAAACCACATCGTAATTTTCTTCGGATAACTGTATGGTCAGTTTATGACCAACCTTCCCGTCCCCAATAATTACAATTTTCATTTTTCTTTTCCTCTACTTTTTCTCTTAATACTAAACCTTTAATACTAAAATTGTATAAAATACCAATGTGACAGCCGAAGCTGCCACCATCATAATATGTATACCACTTTTAGTACGAAAGTACAATAGAAAAAACCGGGATTTTCTCCCGGCTTTTCCTTATTCTTATTCTTCAGCTGCACGCTTTTCAATTTCTTTTTCCTGTACATCTGCCGGAGCCTGTTCATAACGGGCAAATTCATACGAATAGCTTCCTCGTCCACCTGTCATAGAACGAAGTGTTGTGCAATATCCAAACATGCCTGTCATCGGTACATCCGCTTCAATTACCTGATATCCGCCTGACTGTGGATTCATTCCAAGAACACGGCCACGTCTCTTGTTCAGATCTCCCATAACGTCTCCGGTATAATCATCCGGAACGGTTACTTTCACAGATGCGATTGGCTCAAGAAGAACCGGTCCTGCTTCCATAAATCCTTTCTTAAATGCCTGGATCGTCGCAGTCTTAAATGCCATTTCAGAAGAATCTACCGGATGGTAAGATCCATCATACAGAGTTGCTTTCACACCAACTACCGGATATCCGGCGAGAGGTCCTTTTAATACAGATTCCTGCAATCCTTTTTCAACCGCCGGGAAGTAGTTCTTCGGAACAGCACCTCCGACTACTTCTTCCTGGAATACATACGGTGTATCCAGATCTCCGGATGGTTCAAAACGCATCTTAACATGTCCATACTGTCCATGTCCTCCGGACTGTTTCTTATACTTGGTATCTACATCCGAGTTCTTGCGGATCGTCTCACGGAACGCAACTTTTGGTGTCTCCAGTCTGATTCCGACTTTGTAACGCTCTGCCAGCTTGCTTGCTGTCACTTCCAGATGCTGGTCACCCATTCCATAAATCAGTGACTGGCGGTTCTCACTGTCATTTACCACTTTCAGTGTCACATCCTCTGCCATCATCTTCGCAAGAGCCTGTGATACCTTGTCCTCATCACCTTTGTTATTCACTACATACTTCATATATGTATACGGTTTGGAGTATTCGGTTCTTCCATAAGATACCGGTGTATTTTTTGTTGAAAGGGTATCCCCTGTCTTTGTACTTGTCAGTTTTGCAATCGCTCCGATATCACCTGCAAACAGTTCCTGAACTTCTACCGGTTTGTTGCCGGATAAGGTGTAGATCTTGCCGATCTTTGCTTCTGCATCTGACTCCGGATTGTAAAGGACATCATCCCCCTTTAATACACCGGAACATACTTTTACGAAAGAATATTTTCCGATAAACGGATCTACCATGGTCTTGAATACATATGCGGTCTTTGCGGCTGCAAAATCATGATGTGCTTCAAAGATCTCATTGGTCTTACGGTTGATGCCTACGCATTCACGGTATTCCGGACTTGGGAAAAATCTTACGATATCAGACAGTAAGTTTGCAACACCCTGTGCCTGAACATTGGATCCCATTGCTACCGGAACGATATCTCCGTCCATAACTTCTGTTCTCATGGCAGAGCGGATCTCTTCAACCGAGAATTCATCTCCCTCAAAATAACGTTCCATAAATGCTTCACTGGTCTCTGCCACTGCTTCAAGAAGCTTCTCTCTGTAAATCTGCAGGTTCGGCAGACAGTAATCCGGAATCTCACACTCTTCTCTCTGTCCAAGTCCGGTGTATCTTCTACCTGCATTCTTGATAACATTGACATAACCTACTAATTTCTCGTTCTCACGGATCGGTTGGAAATGTGGTGCAATCACTTTACCGTATCTTGCGGTCAGATCTTCAACAACCTGACGGAAGCTGGCATCATCCACATCCATCTCAGTAACATAGATCATACGCGGAAGATTATACTTATCACAGAGCTCCCATGCTTTCTCGGTTCCTACCTGCACACCGGCTTTTCCGGAAACAACGATAACAGCTGCATCGGCTGCGCTGACTGCTTCTTCCACTTCTCCGACAAAATCAAAATATCCAGGTGTATCAAGGATATTAATCTTTGCTTTTTCCCATTCAATCGGAATCAGACTTGTGCTAAGTGAGAATTTACGTTTCTGTTCTTCTTTATCAAAATCACTGATCGTATTACCGTTCTCAACAGATCCCATACGATTTGTTGCTCCAGATACATAAGCCATCGCTTCTGCCAGACTGGTCTTTCCGCTTCCCCCATGTCCTAAAAGGACCACGTTTCTAATTTCATCCGTTCTGTAAACCTTCATGCTTGCTGCCTCCTTGCTAAAGTTTCTCATGGATATATTGTACTAAACTTTCTATAAAAACACAACTATTTTATAGAATTTCAACAAAAACTTTCACTTTTGCACTTTAAAGTATTGCTTTATTGACAGATAGCCTGTTTTCCTATATTATGAAAGGTAGACTATCACGAAAGGACGAAAAATTATGAAACAGAAAAAAATCGGATTTATCGGACTCGGACTCATTGGGGGCTCTATTGCAAAGGCGATCCGGCGATATTATCCGGATTATGAGATTGTCGCTTTCGACAAGAATAGAGAAACTCTGGCACTTGCCACACAAGAATCCATCATCAATGTGGCCTGTACCTCAATCGATGATAATTTCCGAGGCTGCAACTACATCTTCTTATGTGCCCCGGTCGCTTTCAATACTGCATATTTAAAGCAGATGATGCCTTACCTGCATGATGATATGATCCTGACTGACGTCGGAAGTGTCAAAACTCCGATCCATGACGAGATCATCCGGCTGGGACTGGAGGATTACTTTATCGGAGGACACCCGATGGCCGGTTCCGAAAAGAGTGGTTTTGCCAATTCCAAACCAATCCTGATCGAGAACGCTTACTTTGTTCTCACCCCTTCCGCCAAAGTAGCGAAAAAAAAGGTTGATGCATACGCATCCTTCGTAGAATCCTTGCGTGCACTTCCGATCGTACTGGATTATCATGAACACGACATCGTCACCGGCACGATCAGCCACTTGCCACATATCATTGCCGCAAGTCTGGTCAACTTTGTCAGAGACACCGACACCAAGGATGAGCTGATGAAAACCCTCGCCGCCGGCGGCTTTAAGGACATTACGCGAATCGCCTCTTCCTCACCGACCATGTGGGAACATATCTGTGCACAGAATCAGAGTAATATTTCCCAGATCCTTGGAAATTATATCGAAACATTAAATGAAGCGAAAAAACTGGTTGATGCCGGAGACTCCCAGGGAATCTACGATATGTTCGACCATTCCCGGAACTACCGCAATTCCATGCCAAACGGTTCTGCCGGCCCGATCAAGCGTGCATTCGAGATCTACTGTGACATCCCGGATGAAGCCGGTGTGATCGCCACCATTGCGACCATCCTCGCTTCTAATGCACTCAGCATTAAGAACATCGGAATCGTTCATAACCGTGAATTTGAAGAAGGCGTACTCCGCATCGAATTCTATGACAGCATCTCCTGTGAGAAGGCAGTAGCACTTTTGCAGAAGCATCGTTATATTGTTTATGAGCGTTAATAATTAAATGATGATACCAGGGTCAAAAGGTCAGAAAGCCGATGCAAGCTTGCTTGCAAGAGGATTTTTGACACTCACATCATTAAATGCAAGACAGTCCAAAAAATCTTTTCAGAACTTTGTGTAAATTGGTCACAATGCTTGAAAATAGAATTTTACGAATGAGAGGTTACTATATTATGCAAATCCAACCTGTTAAACAGCTTCGCGGGGAAGTATCTGTTCCCGGCGATAAATCCATCTCCCACCGTTCTATTATGTTCGGTGCACTGGCAAAAGGAACTACTGAGATCACACATTTTCTTCACGGCGCCGACTGCCTCTCTACCATCGGCTGCTTTCGTGCCATGGGAATCAATATCGAAGACACACCTGACCGTATCCTGGTTCACGGCAAAGGCCTTCACGGACTTTCCGAACCTTCTTCTTTTTTAGATGTAGGGAACAGCGGAACCACTACAAGACTGATTTCCGGTATTCTTTCCGGTCAGCCGTTTGCCACCACTCTTTCCGGCGATGCTTCTCTGAACTCCCGCCCGATGAAGAGGATCATGGAGCCTCTTGGGATGATGGGCGCTGATATTTTAAGCCAGAATGGGAACGGGTGCGCACCACTTTTGATCAACAGCCTGCTTCCTGCCGGTCAGAATCCATCCCTGCACGCAATCCACTATCACTCAAAAGTAGCTTCTGCTCAGGTTAAATCTTCCGTACTCCTGGCAGGACTTTATGCAGACGGATTAACCCTGGTTACAGAACCTGTACTTTCCCGTAATCATACAGAACTGATGCTGAATGGCTTCGGTGCCAACGTACAGACAGAAATACATTCTGATGGCAGTGCAACTGCATCTATTCTCCCATGTGAGGAATTATACGGACAGAAGATCCTGGTTCCCGGAGATATTTCTTCTGCTGCTTACTTCATCGCTGCTGCCCTTCTGGTTCCAGGTTCTGAACTTCTGATAAAGAATGTAGGTACTAACCCGACCCGTGCCGGAATCCTTGAAATATGCAGGGCAATGGGGGCAGACATTACCTATCTAAACGAAAATTGTGACAGTGGTGAACCAACTGCCGATCTTCTTGTACGTACAAGCGCTCTTCACGGAACCACCGTAGAAGGTGCAATCATCCCTACACTGATCGATGAGATTCCGATGATTGCAGTGATGGCTGCTTTCGCCGAAGGAACTACGATCATCAGGGATGCTGCCGAATTGAAGGTCAAAGAGACTGACCGTATCAAAACAACTACAGAAGGACTTCTTGCCATGGGCGTTGATGTAACACCAACCGACGACGGCATGATCATCCGTGGCGGTAATCCGGTTCATGGAGGACAGATCAACAGTTATCTGGATCACCGGATCGCAATGGCCTTTTCCATCGCAGCCCTTGCCGCCGAGGGAAATACTGAAATCCAGGATAGTCAGTGTGTAGATGTATCTTATCCTTCATTTTTTACGGAACTTCATTCTCTTTCCCTGTAATTTCAGGAAAAAATACAAAAAAAGAAAGCCGCACACTACATAAGCAGTGTACAGCTTTCTTTTTTATGCGCCCTGTCACTGTTTCTCTAATCCGTGAATCCAGTCTGTCTTAAGAAACAGAATCAAAAATATCACCGAACTGATAAACCAGGTAAGTGGATATGCCCAGTAGATTACATTGATCACCGGAATAATCCTGATAACAATACTAATATAGGTTACCCGGACTCCGCACCATACAAGCATCATAACAAACATCGGAACAATACTTCTTCCCGCCCCTCTCTGAATTGCTGCCATACAATGCGAAAACGCAAGCAGACAATAGAAAAGAGCGATCGTATGTGCCTCTGCAATTCCATATTCAATTGCTTTTTGATCTCCTCCAAACGCAGCGATCAGGTATGGTGAAAAGAAAAAAACTGCTATTCCGATCACTTCTGCTATCCCGATTCCACAAATGGTTCCAAACAATGCCCCTTTTTTTGTCCGGTCATACTCTTTTGCTCCCAGATTCTGTCCAATAAACGTCGTGAGTGCCTGTGAGAAGCAGGTAACCGGAATAAATCCAAATCCTTCAATTTTGGAATATGACCCACACCCGGCCATTGCCAGAGCCCCAAACTGATTAATATTCGACTGTACAAATACATTTGCAACCGCAATAATGGAATTCTGGATTCCTGCCGGTATTCCGTTTACCACGATCAGCCGCAGCATATTCCCATTCATCCGAAGTTCACGAAAAGATAACCGGAACGCCTCTGGTTCCCTGCGCAGTTTTCTGATACACAGAACCGCACTTAATATCTGTGAAACAATCGTTGCAAAAGCTGCTGCACCTACACCAAATCCTAAACCTCCGATCAGCACCAGATCCAGAATCACATTCAGACACGCTGAAATGATCAGATAGATGACCGGACTCTTACTGTCACCAAGTGACTGCAAAATCCCCATTCCAAAGTTATAAATTACAAATCCAAGTGAACCTGCAAAATACACCCTGAAATAAACCAGTGATTTCGGCAGTACCTCTTCCGGCGTACCAATCAGTTTTAAAATCTGCGGTGCAAGGATCAACGCGGCAACCGTAAGAAAAATTCCACATACGCCACCAAATGCCAGTGCCGTATGGATTGCTTTTTTCAGCTTCTCATATTCTCCGGCTCCAAAATACCTCGCAATGACAACACCGGCTCCCACGCCAATTCCCCCAAAAAATCCTACCATCAGGAATATCAGATTCCCTGATGAGCTGACAGCTGCAAGTGCATTATTCCCAAGAAAATTTCCCACGATCAGCGAATCCGCCACATTATACAACTGCTGGAATAAATTCCCCCATAGAAGCGGAATCGCAAACATAATAATCTTTTTCGGAATAGATCCCGTTGTCAGTAGATTAGCGTTTGATGTTTCCCCCATAATTAAACTTGTCCTCCTATAATATTTTAAGTCTATTATACTCCTGATACGGTTAATTCACCAGCAAATATATCGGAAACAATATTTGATTCTTTTTTAATAAATCATAAATCTATTTTTTCATCAATTATTATAACCTTTTTAAATTATCCTTCAATGTATATTGCATTTTCCATCCTCTTCTATTAAACTATTATGATATATACTATAAATTTTTTGGGGGAATTTTCTATGCAAAATTATCTTGAATTTATCGGAAACGAACTGAAAGCTTTAACTTCTATTCCAAGCCCATCCGGTTATACCAAAGATGTGGCTGCATACCTGATGAAGACTTTATCAGATATGGGATATGAACCACAGCTTTCTAACAAAGGCAACGTATTCGTAACGATCGGCGGAGAGGGGAATCCGCTGGTACTTGCAGCACACGTTGATACCCTCGGTGCCATGGTGCGTTCTGTCAAAGCAAATGGAAGACTGCGTCCGACTACTCTCGGTGGACACCAGTGGAGTACCGCTGATGGGGAAAACTGCACGATCCACACACGCGACGGACGCGTTTATACCGGTGTAGTACTAAATACTGAACCTTCTGTTCATGTTGCAGATTCTGCTGTTGAGACAAAAGAAGAAAATATGGAAATCCTTCTGGATGAAAATGTGGACACTAAAGAAGGAACTCTTTCACTTGGCGTACAGCCTGGAGATATCATCGCCATGGACCCGCGTACCCAGATCACACCGAGCGGTTATATCAAAAGCCGTTTCTTAGATGACAAGCTTTCTGCTTCCATCCTTCTCGGTCTGGCAAAATGCGTAAAAGATGAATCTATTGCGCTTTCCCGCAAAGTTTCTCTTCTTTTCACTGTATATGAAGAAGTCGGACACGGCGGAAGTTTTGTTCCAGAAGATACAACCGAAATGATTTCTGTCGATATGGGATGCGTTGGGGCAGACCTTGGCTGTACTGAACGGATGGTTTCTATCTGTGCAAAGGATTCCGGTGGTCCTTACAACTATGATTTGGTAACAGAACTTTCCAACATCGCAAAAGAAGAACAGCTCAATTATGCGATTGATGTCTATCCGCATTACGGCTCTGATGTAGAAGCAACTCTTCATGCCGGTTATGATATCCGTCATGGACTGATTGGTCCTGGAGTTTACGCTTCTCATAACTATGAACGTTCTCATATGGATGGCGTGCGGAATACGTTTGAACTGCTGAAGACATATGTGACACAGTAATTGCAGGAAACTATACTCATATGACAGTTTTTCAGACTCCGTGCAGACACAGATTGTGATTCGTTATCTGCGCAAATGAATGATCCACGTAGAATGTTAAAAAAAGAAAGATACAGAAAGCCTCCTGTTTTGGATTCTTTCTGTATCTTTCTTTTTATCTTTTTTCAGAGAACTATTCTTTTACAGTGCTTTTCTGTAAATCTCCGCAATCTCCTCTTTCAAGAATACAACCGGGTTATTCATGACACCGGCGGCAGATACTTTCATGCAGTTTTCTGCCATCCACGGGATGTCTTCTTCTTTGATTCCAAGATCCGACAGGGTACAATCCAGATCCAGTTTTTTCAACAGGGTACGGATCTTGGTTGCACAGTCTTCTGCAGTCATTCCACCCATGATCCTTGCGATCTTACTGAATTTTTCGCGGTTTCCTTTGTAGGATGCCTCGATGATCACCGGAGTCAGTGCGGCAAGTCCCTGACCGTGAACGATATTTTTCAGGCCGCTTGCCGGATGTTCCATTCCGTGTGCCAGGGTAACACCGGCGGTGTTGATCACCATACCGCCGATGGTGCTTGCCAGGGTGATCTTCTCCCATCCTTCCTTACCTGCAGTACCGTTATAGACATCCACCAGATTATGGGCAATCAGATCAATCGCATATAAACTCAGCGCATCGGTAAAAGGCTGTGCGATTCTCGATGTATACGCCTCAATATTATGACACAGTGCATCGAAGGCAACCGAAGCCAGCACTTTCTTCGGCATTGTCATCATGCACTCCGGATCGACGATGGACACTTTTGCCACGATCGCATTGCAGCGCAGAGATTTCTTATCGCCATTTTCCGGATTGGTCAGTACCGCAAATCCGTTTCCTTCCGATCCGGTACCACAGGTGGTCGGAATCAGAACCAGAGGCAGTGCCTCATCACTTCTTAACCGGTTATAAATATAATCGTTGATATCGCCCTTATTTTTACTCAAGAATGCAATCGCTTTCGCGCAGTCCAT
>ERZ857745.3576-NODE-3576-length-14660-cov-16.576857_pt1 | contig 14660 bp, 15 predicted proteins | sample MGYA00519699_ERZ857745 | MGnify/ENA primary metagenome ERZ857745 (study PRJEB31778, sample SAMEA3449357) | human gut metagenome | biome: human gut; feature: human-associated habitat; material: faeces | place: United Kingdom | collected 2010/2012 ...
CCAACGTGGCCTATCACACCGCGCTGGACAAGGAGTTCACCTTCTATGTGGTCTACGGCAGCTGCGTACACTCCGTGAACTACGAGGATATCCACGTCATCACCGTGGAGTCCGACGTGATGAGCATGGAGGACACCAACGAGTACATCCGTGAGCATATTGGCCGCAAGGTCGTGATGGTGGGTGCCTCCACCGGCACCGACGCCCACACCGTGGGTATCGACGCCATCATGAACCGCAAGGGCTTTGCCGGTCACTACGGTCTGGAGCGCTACGAGATGATCGAGGCGTACAACCTGGGCTCTCAGGTTCCCAACGAGGAGTTCATCAAGAAGGCGCTGGAGCTGCACGCCGACGTGCTGCTGGTCAGCCAGACCGTGACCCAGAAGGATGTTCACATCCAGAACCTGACCAACCTCATCGAGCTGCTGGAGGCCGAAGGTCTGCGCGACAAGTTTGTTGTCTGCTGCGGCGGTCCCCGTATCACCCATGAGCTGGCCAAGGAGCTGGGCTTCGACGCCGGCTTCGGCGCCGGCAAGTATGCCGACGACGTGGCGTCCTTCGCCGTGACCGAAATGGTCAAGCGCGGCATGAAGTAAAACCATACGGCACCACTGGGTCAACTGCATAGGCAGATGGCCCAGTGGTTGCTGTCATAAAAAAGTAGGAGGAACAGAAATGGCAAAGAAACCTGTATTGACTGCCAAGGAAGCGGCAGCCATGATCCCCGACGGCGCTACCATTATGTGCGGCGGCTTCCTGGCTTGCGGCCAGGCGCGTGCTATCGTCAAGGAGCTGGTGGCACGGGGCACCAAGGATCTGACCCTGATTGCCAACGATATGGGTCGTGCGACCGGCCCCATGGGTGAGGAGTTCTTCGGCATCGCCGAGCTGATCCACAACCATCAGGTCAAGCGCGTGATCGCCACCCACGTGGGCATGACCCCCGAGGTCGGCCAGCAGAACACCGAGGGCACGCTGGAGGTCAACCTGCTGCCCCAGGGCACTCTGGCTGAGTGCATCCGCGCCGGCGGCGCCGGTCTGGGCGGCGTGCTGACTCCCGTGGGCATCGATACGCTGGTGGAGGAGTCCCCCTTCTGCCTGGGTCGCCACACCGTGGACGGCAAGGATTACCTGCTGATGAAGCCCATCCACGCCGACTTCGCCCTGCTGGGCGCCTATAAGTGCGACGAGTACGGCAACTGCTGGTACAAGGGCACCATGCGCAACTTCAACGTTGTCATGGCCACCGCCGCTGACACCGTTATCGCTGAATGCGAGTATATCGTTCCCGTGGGCGATATTGAGCCGGAGAACGTCCATACCTACGGTATGTGCGTGAACTACATCGTGGAAGGAGACAGAAAGTAATGGAAAAGTCTGAGATCAAGGGCTTTATTGCCAAGCGCTGCGCCAAAGAGCTGAAAGATGGCGACGTCGTGAATCTGGGCATCGGTCTGCCCACCCTGATCCCCCACTACCTGCCCGAGGGCGTGGAGCTGATCATCCACGCTGAGCTGGGTATCGTCTCCGCAGGCAAGGCACCCAAGGAGGGCGACGAGAACTACGATCCGTACCACGTTGTGGACGCGGGCGGCAGCCCTGCTTCCGTGGCCTACGGCGGCGGCTTCATCGATTCCGCCAGCAACTTCGGCCTGATCCGCGGCGGCCACGTGGACGCCTGCTTCCTGGGCGCGCTGGAGGTGGACGCCGAGGGCAATCTGGCCAACTGGATCATTCCCGGCAAGAAGATGCCCGGTATGGGCGGCGCCATGGATCTGTGCGTGGGCGCTAAGCACTGCATCGTTTGCATGGAGCACACCGCCAAGGGCAACCCCAAGATCTTCGAGAAGTGCCGTCTGCCCCTGACCGCCTCTCACTGCGTGAACAAGATCATCACTGAGATGTGCGTGTTTGAGGTCACTGACAAGGGCCTGCTGATGACCGAGATCAACCCCGAGTTCACTGTCGATCAGATCAAGGAAGCCACGGCCGCTCCCTTCGAGGTCGCCGTTGACCTCAAGAGCATGCTCGACTGAGTATAGGCTGAAGCACCCCTGCGGCAAAGCTGCAGGGGTGCTTTGCCGTATTTGCACGGTTCTTGTTCTGCTTTGTAGGGGCGGACGACTCTGCCCGCCCGTATGACCGCCGCACCCTGTAGGGCGGGGCCCGTGTGCCCCGCCGTCACTGGCGAGGGAATCCGTTTCCCTTGTGCGGCGGGGTGAGGGCACCCCGCCCTAATGTGACCTTTGATGGGTGCACTTTCAACGCTTATACGAACACCGCCGCTCTGTACACTGCCTCTCTCACCGGCGGCTCTAACTGGTATAAGGAAATGCCCGGCATGAAGGTGCTGGATGGCAACGGCAACGAGAAGGTCATCACCGCTATGGTCTGGAAGACGACCACCGGCGAGACGTTTAAGCTGAAGAGCGTTGACTAAAACCTCCCTCGCGGTTCCCGCTCCAACCAAGCGGCGAATATAACCCTCCTCCGTCTGTGCCACACATAGACGGAAAGCGCGGCGCCCCTTTGTTCAGGGGGCGCCGCGTTGTTTGTATCCGCTTATTTAATGGTACACAGGTTCACGTTTCCGCTGACCGTCTGGAACTCCCACGCCGCGTCCTGCACCGTGGTAAGGGTCACATCACTGCTGAGCTTGCCGCTGGTGGTCTTGAATTCCACCGGCAGGGGGGAGGGCAGCGTGCTGAGATCGCGCAGCTGCATGACGATGTTTCCGTCGGTGGTCTCGGCGTCGATCTCCATTGGCAGCGTGTCCAACGTCAGGTCGATGCCGCCGCTGACGCTGTCCGCCTCCAGCTTCTGGGTGCGAACACTGCCCTCAATGGCGCCGCTGGTGGTGGACAGCGCGATCTCCCCGGCGTTGGCGGCGTAGACGCTGATCGCGCCGCTGACGCTGGTCACGTCCAGCTCGCTCAGCGACAGCGTGTCCTCATCCGTCAAATCCACCGACACACCGGCGCTGACCGTTTCGATGTCCAGCTCGTACAGCACCATGCTGCGCGGCAGCTGCACCGTCAGGATCTTTTCCTCGGCCAGGCTTACCAGCTTCGGCTGTGAGCGCACGTCCAGTGTGCTGTCGTCCTCGTCCACGCGCCACTCCATGGCCTGTCCCACCGGGCTGCCGTCGGCAAGCGTCTCCGTCAGGGAAATGCCCTCGCCGTCATACAGCTCCACATTCACCTGCCCGCTGACCCATTCGATGTCGATGGAGCGGAAGCCGTTCAGCTGCACCACATCGCCGTTCCCAGAGGTGTAGCCCGCGTCCGGCGCATTGCTGCCGTCGGCGGCGGTGTTGTCTGCGGGCGGCGCGCCGCAGCCGGCCAGCGCCGCTGCGCCTGCCACGGCACCCGCCAGCAGCAGTGCTCCTAATTTTTTCATAGCGATCCTCCTTGTTACCGTCTCAGCTTATCCCATATCGTAATCGTTCCGGTTTCTCGCGTCTTATTCATGTCGATGACCCGCTGGTTCCGGCTGCCCCGGAATTGGAGGGAGATGTCCTTCAGCTCCCGCACGAAGCGGCCGTCCACCAGCACGTCGATGCAGGCCAGCAGCGCGTCCGTCACCTCGCACCGGGGATAGCTGCCGTCTGCCAGCAGCTCGTCGTCCAGACGGAAGCCGGTGAAGCACCAGATCGTCTTATGGGGGTACTTCTCCCGTATCTCCCGCAGCAGGGGCAGCAGCTCCCGCTGGTTCCGCGGCTCGAAGGGCTCGCCGCCCAGCACCGTCAGGCCGTTGACAAAAGGCTTGTCCAGCTCGGCGAAAATCTCCGCCTTTGTCTCGCCGGTGAACTCTTTGCCGTAGTCGAAATCCCACGTCTGGGGCTGGAAGCAGTCCGGACAGTGGTTGGTGCAGCCGGATACGAACAGTGTCACCCGCACACCCGTACCGTTGGCAATATCACATTTTTTCAGTTCTCCGTAATGCATGGAACGACCTCCTGACGGTGAGTATAGCCCACAAAGGTTAAAATAAAATTAAAATCGGAAAAAAGGGCGGGCATAAGCCCGCCCCGCGTTTTAGGAAAATCACAGGTGCAGCACGCGATCCTTGATCTCCTGCGTCCGACCCTGGTTCCAGAACTGGGTGCCGATGTAGCCGCAGGTGCGCCGCGCCACGTTCATCTTGTCCTGATCCGTGTTGCCGCACTGGGGGCACTTCCAGATCAGCTTGCCGTCCTCCTCGACCACCTCGATCTCGCCGTCCCAGCCGCACACCTGGCAGTAGTCGCTCTTGGTGTTCAGCTCGGCATAGATGATGTGGTCGTAGATGAACTTCATGACCTCCAGCACCGCGTCCAGATTGTTCTGCATGTCCGGCACCTCCACATAGCTGATGGCACCGCCGGGGGACAGGTGCTGGAACTGCGCCTCGAACTCCAGCTTCTTGAAGGCATCGATAGGCTCGGTGACGTGGACGTGGTAGCTGTTGGTGATGTAGCCCTTGTCCGTGATGCCCTCGATGATGCCGAAGCGCTTTTGCAGGCACTTGGCGAACTTGTAGGTGGTGGACTCCAGCGGCGTGCCGTACAGGGAGAAGTCAATATTATGCTGCGCCTTCCACTTCTTGCAGGCATCGTTGAGCCGGTGCATGATCTCCAGCGCAAAGGGCGTGGCCGCCGGATCGGTGTGGCTCTTGCCGGTCATGTACTTCACGCACTCGTACAGTCCCGCATAGCCCAGCGAGATGGTGGAATAGCCGCCGTACAGCAGCTTGTCGATGGGCTCGCCCTTCTTCAGCCGGGCGCAGGCACCGTACTGCCACAGGATGGGCGCCGCATCGGACAGGGTGCCCTTCAGCCGCTCGTGGCGGCACATGAGCGCCCGGTGGCACAGCTCCATGCGCTCGTCAAAGATGCGCCAGAATTTTTCGATATTGCCGCCGGAGCTGAGAGCGATGTCCGGCAGGTTCACGGTGACAACGCCCTGGTTGAACCGGCCGTAGTACTTGGGCTGGCCGTTCTCGTCCACATAGGGCGTCAGGAAGCTGCGGCAGCCCATGCAGGGATAGCAGTGGCCGTTGCCGTTTTTGTCCACCTTCAGCTCCAGCATCTTCTTCTCGCTGATGTAGTCGGGCACCATCCGCTTGGCGGTACACTTGGCGGCCAGCTTCGTCAGCTCCCAGTACTTGCTGCCCTCGCGGATGTTGTCCTCCTCCAGCACGTAGATCAGCTTGGGGAACGCCGGTGTGACCCACACGCCCTTCTCGTTCTTCACGCCCTGATACCGCTGCAGCAGCGTCTCCTCGATGATGAGCGCCAGGTCGTCCTTTTCCTGCTGGTTCTTGGCCTCGCCCAGATACATGAACACGGTCACGAAGGGCGCCTGTCCGTTGGTGGTCAGCAGCGTCACCACCTGATACTGGATGGTCTGCACGCCGCGGCGGATCTCCTCCCGCAGCCGCTTCTCCGCGATGGCGTTGATGCTGTCCTCGGTAACGGCCACGCCCACGGCGTCAAACTCGCTGCGGACGCTGGCGCGGATCTTCTCCCGGCTGATCTGCACGAAGGGCGCCAGATGGGTCAGGGAGATGGACTGCCCGCCGTACTGGTTGCTGGCCACCTGCGCCACGATCTGCGTGGCGATGTTGCAGGCGGTGGCAAAGCTGTGGGGCTTTTCGATCAAGGTGCCGGTGATGACGGTGCCGTTCTGCAGCATGTCCTCCAGATTCACCAGATCGCAATTGTGCATGTGCTGGGCGTAGTAATCCGTGTCGTGGAAGTGGATGATACCCTCGTTGTGGGCGTCCACGATGTCCTGCGGCAGCAGGATGCGGTTGGTGATGTCCCGGCTGACCTCGCCGGCCATATAGTCCCGCTGGGTGGAGTTCACCACCGGGTTCTTGTTGGAGTTCTCCTGCTTGGCCTCCTCGTTGTTGCACTCGATCAGGCTGAGGATCTTGTCGTCCGTGGTGTTGGACTTGCGCACAAGAGAGCGGGTATAGCGGTAGGTGATGTAGTGCTTGGCCACCTCAAAAGCGCCGTGCGCCATGATGTGGTGCTCCACCATGTCCTGGATCTCCTCCACGGTGGGGGCGCGGTTCATCTTCTGGCACTGCAGCTCCACGGACTCCGCGATGCGCTGGATCTGCATGGGCGTCATCCGATCCGCCTCCGCCACGGACTCGTTGGCCTTGGTGATGGCGATGATGATCTTGGTGATGTCGAAGCCCACCTCGGCTCCGTTTCTCTTGATGATCTTCATGGAAAACTCCTCCTAACTGTATCTGCACGTACTCCCGGCGGGAGACGCTGTAAGTCGCCCATTGACATAATACACTACATCTTGTGCCGATGCAAGAGGGAAAAGCCAAAATGTAGGAGATCGGCTGCCAAAAAGCGGAGATGTTTTTTGTGCAAATCGCCAAATGCGCACAAGATATAGTGGGGAGCTCGCCGGTTAGACACACTAAATGTAGTGACACGCGGCGGTTCAGCTGTCGAAATCGGCAGGCGGGGCCGTTAAGACGCGTCAAAAACCGCCGATGGAAAAATCTGTCGTTGCACAGGGACACAAAATATGGTAAAATCAATCAAATATGAAAAAAATCGTCGAAAGGAGGGGCGGCTATGCGAGGGGATACCCGTTCCCTGATCCACGGCATCATCAACCTGATCGTGCCGTTTTTCATCTATGACCTGGCGCAGCTGCTGGTCAGCGCCGTTACCGCGGCCAACTATGACCCGTGGCTGGCCTTCTGGCCCATGCAGATCCTGCTGTGGCTGCCCTTTTTGTCCGATGCGATCTGCGTTGTGGTGGCCGCCGTGCGCTTCAGGCGCCGGGGACGCACCCGTGCGCTGCTGGGGCTGATCTTTTCGCTGGGCGCCGCCGCGCTGTACTACATGCTGCGGTTCCAGATGCAGTTTACCCTGTCCCGGCTGCAAAATCTGTTCTGACGGAAGGAGCGTTCCATGCGTCCTGAATTTATCACAGTGGGCACCATCGTCAACGCCCACGGCATCCGCGGTGAGGTGAAGGTCAACCCCGCCGGGTTCGATCCGGAGTTCATCGCGGATTTCAAGACAATGTACATCGCCGGTCAGCCGGTGAAGGTCAAGGCCGCCCGCGTCCACAAGTCTACCGTGCTGCTGGCGCTGCCCGGCGTGGACACCATGGACGACGCGCTGGCGCTGAAGGGCAGGGCGGTGTCCATCCGCCGCACCGACGCCCGGCTCCCCAAGGGCGAATACTTTGACCAGGAGCTGGAGGGCTGCGCCGTGGTGGACGATGCCACCGGTGAGGAGCTGGGCAAGCTGGACAGAGTGCTGCTCTATCCCGCCCACAAGGTCTATCAGGTGCGGGGCGGCGCGCACGAGTATCTGATCCCCGCCGTGCCCGGCGTGTTTATCGCCTCCATCGACCCGGAGGCGGAGATCATCCGCGTACACATGATGAAAGGATTGGCCACCGATGAGAATTGACATCATGACCCTGTTTCCCGACGCGGTCAACGCCATGATGGATTCCTCCATCATCGGCCGGGCGCAGGAGCGGGGCTTTGTCACCATCCGGACGCACCAGATCCGGGAGTATACCACCAACAAGCAGATGCAGGTGGACGATTATCCCTACGGCGGCGGCCGGGGCGCCGTGATGCAGGCCGACCCGCTGTACCGCTGCTGGCAGCATATCTGCGACGAGGCGGGGGAGAGGGTGCACACCATCTACATGTCCCCCTGCGGCCGCGTGCTGACCCAGCAGGTGGCGCGGGAGCTGAAGGCGCAGTACGACAGGCTGATACTGGTCTGCGGCCACTACGAGGGTGTGGATCAGCGGTTTCTGGACGAGTGCGTGGACGAGGAGATCTCCATGGGCGACTTCGTCCTTACCGGCGGCGAGATACCGGCCATGGCGCTGGCGGACTGCCTGTGCCGCATGGTACCCGGCGTGCTGCCGGAGGAGAGCTGCTACACCGACGAGAGCCACTGGAACGGGCTGCTGGAGTATCCCCAGTACTCCCGCCCGGAGGAGTGGCACGGCCGCAAGGTGCCGGAGGTGCTGCTGAGCGGACACCACGGCAACGTAGCCGACTGGCGGACGAGGGAGAGCTACAAGCGTACCATGGCGCGCCGTCCCGACCTGTGGGAGAAATTCGATCTGACACAGGTACACAGCCGCCACGAGAAGAAGGTGCTGGCGCAGGCACTGGAGGAGTTCCGGCAGGAGCAGGGCAGCGCGGCGGAAACGGAAGAATAGATCTCAGGCGGCGGGCTTGTGCCCGCCGTTTTTTCTGTTGATTTTCCCATTTTGCCAGAAAAACGACACTTCTCCTGAATTCGTTGTTGCAGGTCAGACAAAAATCAGCTATAATACAAAGGTAAAATCCGGCAGTATGCTGAAAATATGAGGAGGAACACCGAATGAACGAGAAATACAGCGCTCTGTTTACCCCCTGGAAGATCGGCAACGTGGAGATCAAGAACCGCATCGTGCAGCCCTCCATGGGCGGTACGTCCCTGTTCGGCTGGCTGGAGCCCTGTCACTTCGATAAGGAGGCCGCCTATCACATCCTCAACCGCGCCCAGAACAACGTGGGTCTTGTGCTGCCGGGTATGCAGTGCGTCCGCGACACCATGGGCGGCCGCTGGCTGTACCAGAACAAGAAGATGTTCAAGGATCTGGCCGAGTGGCTGCCTGAGTTCCACAAGACCGGCTCCAAGCTGTTCGTTCAGCTGTCCGCCGGTATGGGACGCTCCATGGCCATCAACGACATCATGGTGAAGATGCTCCAGAACAAGGCCTTCGGCGCCGTGGGCAAGCCCTTCCTGAACGTGGACTACATCACCGCCTCCGCCTCCGCCACCCCCAACCGCTGGTATCCCGAGTGCAAGTCCCGCCCTCTGACCGTGGAGGAGATCCACGAGATGGTGGACGCCTTTGCCAAGACCGCCAAGCTCCTGCAGGATGCCGGCGTGGACGGCGTGGAGATCCACGCGGTGCACGAGGGCTATCTGCTGGATCAGTTTACCATCGCCAACATGAACTACCGTACCGACGAGTACGGCGGCTCCTTTGAAAACCGCTATCGCTTCGCCGTGGAGATCGTGCAGGCGATCAAGGCCGTGTGCGGCAAGGACTTCCCGGTGGCGCTGCGCTATTCCGTGGTGTCCAAGACCAAGGGCTTCGGTCAGGGCGCTGTCCCCGGCGAGGAGTTCGTGGAGTTCGGCCGCGACATGGCCGAGTCCGAGAAGGCCATCAAGTATCTGGAGGACGCCGGATACGACATGTTCGACTGCGACAACGGCACCTACGACGCGTGGTACTGGGCGCATCCCCCGGTCTATATGCCGGAGAACTGCAACCTCTCCGAGGTGGAGCACATCAAGAACTTTACCACCAAGCCCGTGGTCTGCGCCGGCAAGATGGATCCCGCCAAGGCCGCCGAGGAGATCGCCGCCGGCCGTCTGGATGCCGTGGGCATCGCCCGTCAGAATCTGGTGGATCCCGAGTGGGTCAACAAGATCCTGGAGGATCGGGTGGAGGAGATCAAGCCCTGCATCAACTGTCATAACGCCTGCTTCAGCTTCAACAAGTCCGCCGGTACGCCCAACATGCAGCCCATGGACGACTCGCTGCATCTGGCGCGCTGCGCGCTGACCCCCAGCACCATGCAGCACAACAAGTACAAGATCGTCCCCACCCGCAAGCCCAAGAAGGTGGCCATCATCGGCGGCGGCATCGGCGGCATGGAGTGCGCACTGGTGCTCAAGCAGCGCGGCCACACGCCTGTGATCTTCGAAAAGACCGGCGAGCTGGGCGGCCTGTACATCACCGCCTCCGCCATGAGCTTCAAGGAGGCGGACAAGGCGCTGCTGCGCTGGTACGAGCGCGAACTGAAGAAGAACGATATCGAGGTGCGCTTCCACATGGAGATCAACGCGCCCTCCACCCTGCGCCGCGAGTTTGACGAGATCATCGTCTGCACCGGCTCCCATCCCAAGACCCTGCCGGTCAAGGGCTTCAACAAGACCATCAACTTCACCCAGCTGCTGCTGAATCAGGTGGACGCGGGCGACCGCATCGTGTTCTTCGGCGGCGGACAGTCCTCCTGCGAGGCCGCCTACGAGATGGTTCTGCAGGGCAAGCACCCCATCATCGTGGAGTACGCCAACGACCTGATCGCCACGCCCGGCACCTGTCTGGCCAACGCGTCCTTCCTCCGCGAGATGCTGGCCTTCAAGAAGGTGCCCGTGTACCTGAACTCCACCATCACCGAGATCGGCGACGGCTTCGTCATGGTCAAGCAGAAGGACGGCACCGAGATCCGCATCGAGTGCGACAGCGTGGTGAACGGCATCGGCTTCGTGCCCGCGCCCATTGCGGCTGACGACCACAAGGTATACCGTGTGGGCACCTGCGAGAAGTGGGGCAACCTGCGCAACGTCATCTGGGGCGCCTGGGACGTCTGCATGCACATCTGATATATAAGCGCAAAAAAGAAAGCCCGTAAGGGCTTTCTTTTTTGCGCTTATTTCTGCTGCAGGGCATCTTTATCCAGCACGAAAGCGTACCGCATGGCCAGCGCCTGAAACAGCGTCTCCATCACCTGCTGGGAGATGGCGCGGATATCCATGCCGCTGATGAAGGCGCGCACCTGCCCGATCTCCTCCTCCGGGACCTTATAGCCCCGCAGACTCATGGTCAGGAAGAAGTCCAGCTTTTTCTCCAGCGGGAAATACCGGTCGCATTCGCGCGCCATATAGCCCCGCATCAGACCGGCGGAGCCAAGCTCACAGGCGTAGAAATCCTCCACGGTCAGCTCGGGCTGATATGTGCCGAATATCCGGTGCAACTCTCTGGCCGTCTGGCGGTGGATGTACTCCGCCGCCTCCTCATGGGTGTAGGCTTCGATGTAGATCTCCCGCAGGTTCTCGTTCAGCTCCGTCAGCGTCAGCTGTATGCATGTCTCCACGGCGTACACGAAAAGGGGAGACAGCTGCCCGCCGGTGGTGCGCCGCGCCATATCGAACTGCGTTTCGAACATGAACGCCACCAGCTCCGTCAGCACACCGTCCTTCGCCCGGAAGATATTCTGAAAGCTGCTGTTGGACACGTCGGCTTTCTGCACGATCTCCGCCACGGTGGTTTTCTTATACCCCTGCTCCAAAAAGAGCTTTACGCATACCGCCAGTATCCGGCGCTTTGCCGGAAGGCTTGCGTTTGTCAGTGCCATGAGGCAACTCCTCCTTTCACTGCGGCCTCTCTGCCGCCGTTGTGTTAAGCATCGCTGTCTGCGGATCGCTTTCGGCGCGGCATAATTCCTGCGCCTTGCGCTCCTCCTCGTGGTACAGCGTCGGGAACATGGCGCGCAGCAGGTTGTATGTCCGGTTGTGACTCTCCACCCAGTCGCCGTGCTCCGCCGCCAGCTTCTCCTTGTCGCCGCACATCTCCAGCGCGTGGCAGGTGTCCACATAGGCCTTCTGCATCTGGCGCATCCGGGCGCTCATGTGCTGCAAAAGGCTCATGATCTTGGCGGGCTTCTCCCGGAAATAGGTGCTGAAGTTGTCGTAGGTGATCTCGCTGACGATGGTGTTTTCCAGCGCCACCGCCGTGGTGTTCCGCTGCCGGGATTCCAGAAAGCTGATGACGTTGAAGAAATCGCCCTCCCGCAGCGTGACCACATCCACCTGCTCCGGCGTGCCGTAGTCGAAATAGATCCCCACGCTGCCGTAGAGGATGTTGTACATGCTCATGACCATCTCCTTGGGACGGCAGATGATCTCGCCCTTCTTGAACCGTTTTTCCGTATTCGGCATACCGCGCCTCCTGCACACAAATTCTTCTAAATTATATCATGTTCTGCCGCCGATGTCGATACTTTTTCTTGCCAAATCCCTTCGGAGGTGGCATACTAAAGCAGAAAAGGAAGTGGGAGTATGAACTATTTTGAACCGCACCTGACGCCCGACGAGCTTCGCGCCATCAGCGCCATCGGTCTGGCGCACATGGGGGATGCCGTCTACGAGACGCTGGTGCGCACATGGCTGTGCGTTCACGGCAAGGCCACCGGTAAGGAGCTGCACCGCGCCACCATTGCGCTGGTCTGCGCCCAGAAGCAGGCGGAGCTGGCGCAGCGGGTGCTGCCGCAGCTGACGGAGGAGGAGCTGGCCGTCTACAAGCGCGGCCGCAACGCCAATGTACACGCCATGCCCCGCAGCGCCACGCCCGCCCAGTACCACGCCGCCACCGGTCTGGAGTGTCTGATGGGCTGGCTGTACCTGCGGGGAGACAAGGAGCGCGCGGAGCAGCTGTTCCACGCCATGATGGAGGAGGAGTAACATGCCGCTGGACGCCGTATGCCTGCAGGCTGTGGTGGCGGAGCTGGCGCCCCAGATCACCGGCAGCCGTATTGAGAAGATCCAGCAGCCCGCCAGGGATCAGGTGGTGCTGCTGCTCCGGGGAAACCGCCGGCTGCTGCTGTCCGCCGGCGGCGGACAGCCCCGCCTGCACCTGACCGAGCTGCCGCGGGACAATCCCGCCCAGCCGCCCATGTTCTGCATGCTGCTGCGCAAGTACCTCAGCGGCGGTATTATCGAGAGCATTCAGCAGGCGCCGCTGGAGCGGGTGGTCACGCTGACCGTCTCCGCCGCCGATGAGCTGGGCGAGCGCAGCCAATTTTCTCTGATTTTAGAGGCCGTTGCCCGCCGCGCCAACCTGATACTGGCGGACAAGGACGGGCACATCATCGACTGTCTGCGCCGCATCGACTTTGAGATGAACCCCGACCGGCAGGTGCTGCCGGGGCTGTTTTATCACCTGCCCACGCCGCCTGACAAGGTATCTCCCTTCACAGTGACAGAGGAGGAATTCGCGGCTCTCGCCGCCGCAGCGGGGGAGGGTGCGCCCGCGGATCAGTGGCTGGTGCGTACGGTCAACGGCCTGTCGCCGCTGGTGGCGCGGGAACTGACTTTCCGCGCCTGCGGCAGCACGGATGCCCCGGTCAAGGGGCATACTGCGGCGCTGTGGAGCGCTTTTGCCGCATGGCGGGATACTGTGAGCGAAAAGCACTTTACACCTGCGATGCTGAAACGCTCCGGCGTGCCCATGGACTTCACCTACCTGCATGTGGGGCAGTACGGCGGCGCGGCGGAGGAGGAGACGTACACCAGCTTCTCCCGCCTGCTGGACGACTTCTATGAAAAGCGGGAGCAGGCCGAGCGCGTGAAGCAAAAGGGGCAGGATCTGGTAAAAACCGCCTCCAACGGCGCTGCCCGGCTCCGCCGCAAGATCGCCGCTCAGGAGCAGGAACTGGCCGAGAGCAAAAACCGCGACAAATGGCGCGTGTACGGCGAGCTGATCACCGCCAACCTGTACCGCATGGAGCGGGGCATGAGCCGCCTGACGGCGCAGAACTACTACGACCCAGCCTGCGCCGACGTGGACATCCCGCTGGATGTGCGGCTGTCGCCGCAGGAGAACGCGGCGAAGTATTTCAAAAAATACACCAAGGCAAAAACGGCGGAGAAGTACATCACGGCGCAGCTGGAAAAGGCGCGGGTGGAGCTGACCTATCTGGAAAGTGTCCTTCAGGAGCTGACACTGGCTGAGTCCGAGCAGGACTTCAACGACATCCGCGCCGAGCTGACCGACGGCGGCTACCTCCGGGCAAAGGGCAGAAAGCAGCCCCAGCGTCCCAGCAAGCCGCGGGAATTCCGCTCCACGGCGGGGCTGCGCATCCTTGTGGGGCGCAACAACCGGCAAAACGACCGCCTGACCGCCAAGGACGCGGAAAAGTGGGACATCTGGCTCCACACCCAGAGGATACACGGCTCCCACGTGATACTGTGCACCGGCGGCGCACAGCCGGACGAGCAGAGCCTGCTGGAAGCGGCATCGCTGGCGGCGTATTTCTCGCAGGCGCAGGACGGCACGAAGGTGCCGGTGGACTATGCGCCGGTAAAGTTCGTGAAGAAGCCCGCCGGTTCGCCGCCGGGATTCGTGAATTACACCAATTACAAAACCATCCTGGCCGACCCCAGCGAGGAGCTGGTGAAGCGGCTGGCAGCGGGGCGATGAGGGCATCGCCATCTGCGAAAGGACAGGCGAACATACCCGTATAACCGGCGTATGGGACGGCGTCCCCGACGTCCCGTCGTAGGGGCAGACGACTCTGTCCACCCTTGCCATACCCGAAAAAGACCGCCTTTCGGCGGTCTTTTCGTTATCCTCACGCCTCGGCGGGCGCATCACGGAACAGGATGGTGATGCACCACAGGCCGGCGAGCCCCACCAGCGCGTAGACGACGCGGCTGATGGGGGCGGCCTGGCCGCCGAAGATGGCCGCCACGCAGTCGAAGCGGAACAGCCCCACGGCGCCCCAGTTCAGGGCACCGATGATGACCAGCGCCAGCGCGATGCGATCCAGAACCTTCATAGCAAAAAGACCTCCGTTCTTGAAAGACTACTGCCTTGCATAGCGTCTCCCGGGAAGGCGCGCCGTATGCACAAAAAATTTTTCTGATTACCTGAATAAAATTGGAAAAGCGATTGCAAATCCCGCGTTAATTTGGTATTATCAGCACAGAACAATTTGTACACGACCATGTACACACACTAAGGAGGAGACTATGAACAAGAAGTTTGACAAGCTGGGCTTTTATCCCGCCGACATCCTGCTGCCCAAGGATCAGGACATGACCA
>ERZ857745.3597-NODE-3597-length-14601-cov-3.835419_pt1 | contig 14601 bp, 13 predicted proteins | sample MGYA00519699_ERZ857745 | MGnify/ENA primary metagenome ERZ857745 (study PRJEB31778, sample SAMEA3449357) | human gut metagenome | biome: human gut; feature: human-associated habitat; material: faeces | place: United Kingdom | collected 2010/2012 ...
TCATGAATATCTGTAAGCGCGACCCCCGTTCCGGCAAGGTGACCACCGGCGGCATCGTCACGGTCAAGGACAGCACCGACAACTGGTATCTCTCCTGGACCATCAACCGCCAGCCGCAGTTCAAGAGTCAGGATAAGAACACCGTGCTGGTGTGGGTCTACGGCCTGCATACCGATTGCGAGGGCAACTATGTTAAAAAGCCCATGCGCGAGTGCACCGGTGAGGAGATCTGCCGTGAGTGGCTGTACCATATCGGCATCCCGGAGGACCGCATTGAGGAGCTGGCTACGAATGCCTGCAATACCACTACCTGCTATATGCCCTATATCAATGCCTTCTTCCAGCCCCGCAAGGAAAGCGACCGCCCCAAGGTGGTACCGGATGGCGCCGTGAACTTCGCCTTCATCGGGCAGTTTGCGGAGACCCCCCGCGATACCATCTTCACCACCGAATATTCGATGCGTACCGGGATGGAATCGGTTTACACCCTGCTGGATATCGACCGCGGCGTGCCGGAGGTATGGGGCAGCAAGTACGATGTGCGTGAGCTGCTGCGTGCCTGCTACTATGCCGTCGATAAGAAGCCCATCAGCGAATTGCCGCTCTCCTTCGGCGAGCGGGAAGCGGTCAAGATCCTGCTGAAGAAGGTAAAGGGCACCGATGTGGAGCTGCTGCTGAAGGAAAGCGGCCTGCTGGAGTGACGCCCCCCTGCCCCGCACCGATATAAATAGCCCAATGATAAAAGCCCGTGCCGATGTGGTATCATCGGCGCGGGCTTTCCCTGTATGGGGGGAGATATGCCTTTCTAAGTCCGGATTATGGGACACACAAGATGCTAAGATAGGGCTGTACAAGAGAAAAAGCCAGCATCCGGCCCTCGCGCCGGCAAAGGAGGAATCATTATGGCAAAACATAAAAGCAGTAAACAGAGCAGCTCCTACTGCCCCATCGTCTCGGACCTGATCGATCTGGGCGCAGCGCTCGCCTTGGATGTCTTTTCTGCCCTGCTGCGCCAAAGGGAGAGCGCGTCCAAACACTCCTACCGGGTGGACCCCTATGCCGCGGCCGGCATCGCCGCGGGAATGGGCCGGCTGAATACCCTTGATGAGATCATGCAGATGGGCGGCCAGCTGGGCTCGCTGGGGGCCTTCGATGCGCCCACCCGTCAAACCTCGGTACAGCCCTTCCACTGCGGGCTAAGGGGCAATTGCTATGCCTGGCGCCTTTCCTGCGAGGATGGCTCCGCCTACGGCATCGACCCCGCGAACTATGAGACCCGCGGCGAATATGATGCCGCCCTTTTCCAGGCAAAGCAGCAGTAAGCCTTCCTTTATTCTTCCGTCGTGGGCGTAGCCGGTACTTCAGCAGGTCCTTCCTCCGGTTTGGGCTCGGTAATGGTGGGGATAAAAGCCTTGGCGATCTTCCCCTCCCCGCGGCGCTTGATGTAAAAATATCCGATAAAGCTAAAGACCAGCGCCCCGATGAAATTGACAAACAGGTCCTCCATGGTATCGTACAGCCCGATATCCAGGTACCCGCCAAAGCCCAGCTCCTGCCCGTTTACCGCCACACTGGTAATGTCCCCAATGGTCACAGGGATGTTCATATTGGTGGGGTCCAGCATCACGGAGGTGATGCTGTGGATAATGGTATCCTTCTGCATATCCATTAGGAACAGCCGGTCCATGCCGAACTCAAAGAACTCCCACAGCACACCGATGGTCATGGAAAAGCAGAAAGCCACCAGCGAAACATACACCGGCGAAAGCTCAAACTTGATCTTGCTGTTGCGGTTCAGAATATCAATAAGCGCAAAGCCGGTGGCCGCGCATAAAAAGCCGGTGGTGGTGTGCAGAATAGAATCCCAGTTGGGGTAGGTTAAAGAAGCACCCCAGTTCCCCCAGGATCTCGGAAGCGAAGATAAACAGCAGGATGATGATCTCCAGCGTGCTGGGCAGCTCTATGCCAAAGTTCTGCTGGATAAAAAGCGGCAGCATAAATAAAAACAGCACCAGCAGGCACACAAAGGCGTTTTCGTACTCCCCGCGGATAATGGAGGAAACAAGGGTCAATAAGACGACAATACGCAGGATGAGATACACCGCAAAAACAGTGGGCTTTTTGTGGATCACCGCACGCAGATCGCGGGGAGGCTTGGGGACTTTCCGGTTCTGTTTCATGGTCGCGTTCCTTTCCTTGAGGGCAGTTTTCCCTTTGGATTATACCATAATTCCCCCTAAAAGTAAAGAACCGGGAGATTTTCCGCTTCTCCTTTGGCCGCTCACCTCTTGGGGGTAGAAAAGATTTCACCTCCATGAAGGCGCACAAGCTTTGAGAAAGGCATTCATATGCCCCATCGCGGGAAGTATTTTTGCAAGGTAGGCAACATAAAAAATACAGAAAACAAAAAAGAGCTATCTGACTTCTCTAACAGAAATCAGATAGCTCTTTATTCTTGGATAATCTTAAAATGTTGTCATTTTGTTGTCACGGGGCAATTCCCGGGCGCAAAAGTTCAGCATTTTCAAGGCTTTTCAGCCCTTCGGGTATTACTCCCACTCAATCGTCGCCGGCGGCTTGCTCGTAATGTCATACACAATCCGGTTGATGTGGTCCACCTCGTTGATGATCCGGCTCGAAACCTTCTCCAACACCTCGTAGGGGATTCGTGCCCAGTCCGCCGTCATAAAGTCAGTGGTCGTCACGCCGCGCAGCGCCAGCGTGTAGTCATAGGTGCGGAAGTCCCCCATCACGCCCACGGAACGGTTGTTGGTCAGTACGGCAAAGTACTGGTGTACCTTGCGGGAAAGCCCGGCCTCCGCCAGCTCCTCGCGGAAAATGGCATCGGCGTCCCGCAGGATCTCCAGCTTGTCCTTGGTCACTTCGCCAATGACCCGGATGGCCAGCCCCGGTCCCGGGAACGGCTGCCGCCAAACCAGATACTCCGGCAGGCCCAGCTCCAGCGCCAGAGCCAGACCCTCGCCGCTGGGCAGAACATTGCTGGAGCGGCTGGTGAGCCCGGCGGCATCCAGCGCCTCCACAGCGGCGCTGTACTGCACCTCCTGTTGTACGGTATCACGTTCATCGGCGCTGGCGATCCAGATGCTGGACACCAGCAGCGCAACGGCCAGATAGAGACAGGCAAATTTTCTGGACATATGCTTTTGCCATCCTTTCTGCGTTGGTTTTGGAAAACTACGAGAGATATCATACCACAACTCTATCAAAAAAGCTACACAAAAATTACAAATTGATAACAAAATTTTCAGAATGGTAAAAAACGCCCGGAAATTTTGGGCAGGATGCACAAGGCACTGTGACGGAAATGGGACATATCGATGGTGAAGTGTCGGGAAAAGCAAAGGGGAGCCTACGGCGGAAACGACCGTTGACTCCCACATTCTGTGAAAAAGAGGCCCGGCGGCGGGCGAAAAGGTTACAAGAGACGGCGCTGTCCCTCAGACCTTGGCGGGCCAGCGGGCTATAAGACGGCCCAGCAGCACATCATAGACGAAGAACAGGGCGACGCCCATGGCGATGGTGGCGGTCAGCAGCCAGCGGCCGGTGGCTGCGAACTCCTCCACCACGGCGGGCAGGCAGAATACATAGAGGATCAGGGCGTACAGCGCCGCCATGGAGACGGCGGCCCACAGAAGCTTCAGCGTCAGGGAGAGAAGGCGGCTGCGGAGGGCATCCAGCCGGGGCTTCAGCAGCGGATAGTAGCCGGTGAAGCAGAACAGCAGCGATACCTCCTTATCCGGGCACAGCAGCAGACCCAGCAGGGCGATGGCCCCATAGCAGCACCATGCGTACCGTGGGCGGGAGCGCACCGGCAGCAGGGCGATGGAGGCCAGAATGGGGCAGATATACAGGGCAAAGGGGACGATGCCCCCCAGACACAGCAGCACCACGCCCAAGGCGGTCAGTACGCCGCACAGGGCCAGCAGGCGGGTGGTTCCTTTCATGGCTTCACGTCCTTTCCCCTCTACTATAACATAGGAGCGGGAGGGGCTGCAACGGAGAAAAACGGGGGAGGTGTCCTAAAAGCTGGCGCTTCACTGCGGAAAATTTTTCCTGCGGCGCAAAAGCGGCGGCGTGACAGTCGTGCGGGACGATTGCCATGTCTGGCGGAATTTAACGCCGATGAAACCGGCGGCTGCGGCGCAAAGTAATGGTGTCGCCGGCGACGAAAACAAAAAATAAGAGGTGATCCGATGCATGAAACGCAAGCAAGGCGAGGCGTGCGGCGGGGCGCTGCCGTACTGCTGGCGATGGTGCTGGCCCTGTCGCTGGGATGGCAGCGGACGTGGGCTGATGAGGGGCGGCAGTTGATCCCCGTGGGCAAGGCCGTGGGCATCAAGCTCTTTGCCGACGGTGTACTGGTGGTATCCGTGTCGCCGGTGCAGGGAACGGAGGAGACTCGCTCCCCGGCCAAGGAGTGCGGCCTGAAAGAAGGGGATATCCTGCTGACCTTCAATGGTGAGAAGATCCGCTCCACAGAGCATTTACAGGCCATGCTGGCGGAAAACGGCGAAACGGCGGCGGAGCTGACGGTGCAGCGGGACGGGAAAACGCTGGAGGTGACGGCCAGTCCAGTGGTTTGCGAGGACGGCGGCATCCGGTTGGGTGCGTGGATCCGGGACAGCATGGCGGGTGTCGGCACGCTGACCTACTATGACCCCGCCACCGGCAGTTACGGCGCTCTGGGCCACGGTATCACGGATGTGGACACGGCGGAGCTGATGCCGCTGGCCAGCGGCTCTATTATGGAGACTATGGTGAAGGCGGTGAAGAAGGGGCAGCGGGGCGACCCCGGCGAGCTGAAGGGAGACTTTACCGTGCAGCGGGATGTAGGCACGGTGACGGTCAACAGCAACGAGGGCATCTTTGGCACGGTGGAGGATGCGGGTTTTATCTCCGGCGAGGCGGTATCGGTGGCAGAGCCGGAGGAGGTACACGCCGGGGAGGCGTCTATATTATGTACCATTTCCGGCAGCGATACCCGTGCCTATGAGGTGGAGATCCTGCGGGTGAACCCCCGGAGCCGGGACGGCCGGGATCTGCTGCTGCGGGTGACGGACCCGGAGCTGCTGGAGACCACTGGAGGCATCGTGCAGGGGATGAGCGGCAGCCCCATTTTGCAGGACGGACGGTTGGTGGGAGCTGTGACTCATGTGCTGGTGGCAAACCCGGCGGAGGGATACGGTATCTTCCTGGAGAATATGCTGACTACGGCGGGATAAGCGCCCTGTGAGGCAGGAGGTCCGGAGCATCGGCTCCGGGCCTCCTGCGCCGGGTTTACCGGGATTTTCTCTGCAAAACGATTGACAGGCGGGGCGGTGGGGCTTATATTGTACCGTAAAGGACCCATAGAAGCTAAGGCGTAGCGGACAGAAAACACTCAAAGAGAAAAGGACGGGGAGAGCGATGAAATACGCATTTTGTGGTGGCAAGCTACTGGACGGCACACGGGAGATGCAGCCCCGTGAGGGACTGGTGCTGCGGACCGACGGCGACCGTATCACGGACATCGTACCGGAGGGGACGGATCTGACGGGCTATGAGGTGGTGGACCTGAAGGGCGGCTATCTGATGCCGGGACTCATCAATATGCACGTCCATCTGGCGGGCAGCGGCAAGCCCCAGAAGAAGCAGCGGGACAACGAGAAGCTGGTAAAGACCATCCTCTCCACGGGACTGACCCGGAAGGTGGCCTACGGCATGGTGGCGGGCTTTGCCAAGGACGAACTGTTCTCCGGCGTCACCACCATCCGTACGGTGGGCGGTCTGGCGGACTTCGACACCCGACTGCGGGACGATATTCGGGCCGGACGGAGGGTGGGACCCCGCATCCTGGCGGCCAACGAGGGCATCTCCGTCCCCGGCGGCCACATGGCCGGGTCTGTGGCAGTGGCGGCCCATACCATCGACGAGGCACTGGCCCAGTTGGAGAAGGGGCGGCAGCAGGGCGTGGATCTGGTGAAACTGATGATCACCGGCGGTGTGCTGGACGCCAAGGAGAAGGGCGTGCCGGGCGAGCTGAAGATGCCGCCGGAGATGGTGAAGGTGGTGTGCGAGAGGGCTCATGAGATGGGCTACACCGTGGCGGCCCATGTGGAGTCACCGGAGGGCGTGCGGGTGGCGCTGGAAAACGGCGTGGATTCCATTGAGCACGGCGCCAAGCCCGATGCGGATATCCTGCGGCTGTTCCGGGAGCGGGGGGCGTTTTTGTGTACCACCATCTCCCCGGCCCTGCCCTATGCGCTGTTTGACCGGTCCGTCTCCAACGCCTCGGAGGTGGAGCAGTACAACGGCAACGTGGTGTTCGAGGGCATCATCGACTGCGCCAAGGCGGCGCTGGAGCAGGATATCCCGGTGGTGCTGGGCAACGACGTGGGCTGCCCGTGGATCACCCAGTACGACTTCTGGCGGGAGCTGTACTACTTCCACAAGTATGTGGGGGTGTCCAACGCCTTCGCTCTGTACACCGCCACCGGCCGCAGCGCCCAGCTGGCGGGTATCGGTCAGGAGACCGGCACGCTGGAGCCGGGAAAGGCGGCGGACCTCATCGTTACGGCGGCGGACCCACTGGCCGACCTGCGGGCACTGCGCCATGTAGAGCTGGTCATGTCCCACGGGCAGCTGCACCGTGCGCCGCAGGTGAAGCACCGGAAGAACGTGGAGGCGGAGCTGGATCGGTTCCTGTAAGGGGAGATATCTGACAGACCGTCGAAAATTGAATAAAGCGTGAGTTACAATATCGCCCGGCTTTGAAAGAACGCCGGGCGATATTTTTGTTGTATTTTTCATCGGCTTTAACGGGTTTTTGATATGAGATGCGTTTTTGAGAGGATTTTTCGACACAATAATCTTGAAACTATGAGATAAATATGATAAATTATACACAAGCTGCACGACAAATGGGAATGGCTGGAGAACATTTGGGGGCAGCGGAGCAAACTGTGGAAAAGGATTGGATGCGATGGAAAAAAGGACGAGAGTGCTGCTGGCGGATGCGAATGAGGAGTTTCGCATTTTGCTGAGGCAGCTGCTGGAGGAAACCGGCGAATTTGAGGTGGCGGCGTCCACCGGCGACGGGCCGATGGTCATGGAGCTGGTGCGCCGCACAAAACCGGAACTGATCCTGATGGACGTGGTACTGCCGGGGCTGGATGGCTTCGGCATCCTGCGCCAGCTGGCAGAGGAGCCGGGAGAAAGGAAGGTGATCGTCATATCCGCATTTTGCAGCCAGCAGGCCGTGAGCCGGGCGGTGGAACTGGGCGTGTATTTCTTCTTGCCCAAGCCCGTCAACGAGGAGTCTCTGCTGGAGCTGATGCGGCAGGCGGTACATCCGGAACAAGAGGAGCCTTACCACTCCCCGGCTTTAGAGGGGATGGTAACGGCCATCATTCATGAGATCGGCGTACCGGCCCATATCAAGGGCTATCAGTATCTGCGGGAGGCCATTTTGCTGGCGGTGGACGACATGGACGTCATCAACGCCGTCACCAAGGTACTGTACCCGGAGGTGGCACGGCGCTTTTCCACCACTCCCAGCCGGGTGGAGCGGGCCATTCGCCACGCCATTGAGGTAGCATGGGATCGGGGCGACCTGGAAACCCTGCAGAAGTACTTTGGATACACGGTGAATTCCGCCAAGGGCAAACCAACCAATTCGGAGTTCATCGCCATGATCGCTGACCGGCTGCAGCTGCAGCGCAAGAAGAAGCGGGCAAGAGGGGCGCATAGGATAAGGAAAACAGAGTGTCCGCCTCCTGCGGTCTGCATGGGGCGGGGCTTGAGAGGGAGAGGCGCTGCCTCTCCCTCTTTTGTGGCGGCGGGGCTGTTGAAATTTCCCGAAAGCTGTGCTATACCGGGCCATCAAGTCGCATTTAGCTGCCAAGGAGTTTTTTCAATGAGCCGCATAGCTGCCGGGTCTGCGGAGGGTGCGGAGCAGGGGTACCGTCCCTACCTTCAGGCCGCTCTGCTGATGGGCCTGTTTACGTTTTTGTTTTTATGTGCGGAATATTTATACGTGGACGTGCTGTCCCGGATGGTATCCGGGGATCGGGCCGTGCTGGCGCAGAATGAGGCACTGGGCGTCAGCGCTGTGGGCTTTCTGCTGTATCCGCTGGCGGAGCGCTCCTGCCGGGAGCGGCTGCTGCTGGCGCTGCTGGCCCTCAGCGGTCTGGCGGCGGGCTTCGTGTTCGACTGGAAGAGCCGCCAGTACATGGGGTCGGTCATGTACTGCGTGATGATGCTCTCCGCCACAGACCGGTGACGGCGGCCGGATGGCCCTTTGGGTGGGGCTGCTGCTGGCAGGCGCTATGGGAACGGCGGAGGTCACGCTGCACAAACAGCGGAAAGAGCAGCGGCAGTGATCCATCCGCTGCAAAAAACCGTCCCCTGTGCAAAGACAGCACAGGGGACGGTTTTTGATATGGAAGGGGTCAGGCGGCCAGAATTTCAAACTTCAGCACGCCCTCGGCGGCGGTGATCTCGGTCATCATCTCCTCCAGCGACTCGTGCATCTCGCTGGTCTCGGCGGTGACGGTGACACCGGCGCAGCCGTTGGTGGGGATGGTCTGGTTGATGGTCAGTATATTTGCCCCGGAATTGGCAAAAATAGACAGTATGTTGGACAGTACACCCGGCGTATCCTTCAAGAGAGTATAGAAGGTGATGATGCGCCCGGCCTTCATGTTCTGGAAGGGCTGCACCGCATCCTTATATTTATAGAAGGCACTGCGGCTGATACCGGCCTTGCAGGCGGCCTCGCCCACGGTGTCGGCCTCGCCTACCTGAAGCATCCGCCGGGCCTCCGCCACCCGCAGGAATACCTCCGGCAGGGCGTCCGCCGCTACGATGTAAAACTTTTCATTTGCCATGATCTTACACTCCTTTTGCCGGTCCGGGGACGGGCGGGATTTCTCTCCTCTGCATCATACCATGTATTTGGAGAAAATACAACTGTTTTTATAAGAAAGAGGGGACGGTTTTGCAGGACCCAAAGCTGACGTTTCTCATCCGGTGCGCCTACGGGGCGGTCTGGCTGGCGCTTATATGGCTGATGGTACGGTATGTGCTGGTGTGGCTGCTGCCGTTCCTCATTGCACTGGCGCTGGCGGCGCTGCTGGAGCCGGCGGTGGTGCTGTGCCGGAGAAGGCTGCACCTGCGGCGGGGCTTTACGGCCACGGTGCTGAGCTTGGTGGTGCTGGGAACGGTGGCGGCGGGACTGGTGCTGCTGGCCATGGTGCTGCTGCGGCAGGTCTGTGAGCTGTCGGGTCGGCTGCCGGGGTATCTGGCGGCTCTGCCCCGGTGGACGGAGCTGGTACGGGGCAGGGCGCAGCAGCTGTGCGCTGCCTGCCCGGAGGGACTGCGGAGCTGGCTGGAGGCTCTGCTGGACGGGCTGTCGGCTCAGCTGGCGGAGCTGCTGGAGAGCATGGGCCAGCGGTGCCTGCGGGCGGTGACGGCGGCAGCGGCGGCGCTGCCGCAGGCGGTGCTGTTCTGCGCTACCACGCTGCTGGCGGTGCTGTTCACCGCCGGAAGCTATCCCCGCATCCGGGCGTTCCTCCGGCGGCAGCTGCCGGAGGACAGGCTGCGGCAGGCCAGAGGCGTCAAGGCGGATCTGCTGGCCACCTTGGGAAAGTGGTGCAAGGCCCAGTGCATCCTGCTGGGGATCACCTTCTGTGAGCTGCTGGCGGGACTTCTCCTGCTGCGGCAGGGCTATGCCCTGCTGCTGGCGGCACTGATCGCCGTCATCGACGCCCTGCCGGTGTTCGGCACGGGGACGGTGCTGGTGCCGTGGGGGGCGCTGTGCCTGCTGACAGGGAACGTCCCCAAGGGGCTGGGGCTGCTGGCCCTGTACGGCGTCATCTCGCTGGTGCGGAGCGTGCTGGAGCCTAAGATCATGGCGGCGCAGGTGGATCTGCCGCCGCTGGCGGCGCTGGCGGCCATGTATGTGGGCTTCTGCGCCTTCGGCGTGGCTGGGATGGTGCTGTGTCCCATGGCGCTGCTGTTTGTCAAGCAGCTCCATGACAGCGGGTGGCTGCGGCTATGGAAATAGTGCTTTTCACTGGGGAAAAGGTGTGATATAATGTCCTGTAAGCGATATGCTGTACGGGAGGGATGAGATATGAGCAGGCAGCGTAAAGCGGATCTGCTGCTGGTACTGGCCACCGGATTCTGGGGAGTATCCTACTTTCTGCTGGACCTGTGCCTGACGGAGCTGCCGCCGCTGACCCTGAACGCCTTTCGCTTTTTGACAGCGTTTTTTGTGCTGGGGGCCATCTTCTTCCGGAAGCTGCGGGGCATCTCCCGGCGGACGCTGCTTGCCAGCATCCCCATCGGGCTGTGCCTGGTGCTGACGTACATCGGCTGCACCTATGGTGTGCTGTATACCTCTCTCTCCAACGCAGGCTTTATCTGCGCTCTGCCGGTGGTGGTGACGCCGCTGCTGGAGTGGCTGTTTCTGCGGAAGCGGCCGGATCGGCGGCTGGCGGTGGCGCTGGTGCTGTGTACCGTGGGCATGGGGCTCATGACCCTCAACGGGGCGCTGCGCCCGGCGCTGGGAGATATCATCTGCCTGTTGTGCGCCGTGGCCTACGCCGGGGATCTGGTGCTGACGGACCGGGCGGTCCACGATCCGCAGGTCAACGCCCTGCAGCTGGGCATTTTGCAGCTGGGGGTGGTGGGCTTCGTGATGCTGGGGCTGGCCTTCCTGCTGGAGAAGCCCTGCCTGCCCCAGACCCCTGCCGTGTGGGGAGCGGCCCTGTTTCTGGGGGTGTTCTGCTCCGGCGTGGGCTTCGTCATCCAGACGGTGCAGCAGCAGTACACCTCCGCCAGCCATGTGGGGCTGATCTTCACGCTGGAGCCGGTGTTCTCTGCCATCGTGGCGTATTTCTTTGCCCATGAGGTTTTGCAGCTGCGGGGCTACATCGGGGCGGCGCTGATGATGGTGAGCCTGCTGGTGATGGAGCTGGACTGGAAGAGCCTGCTGCGCCGGAGGGAGTAAGGGGCTTGCATCCACCGCAGCGGCGTATTATAATGACGGAGCGCAGCATACAGCTCCGCAAGCGCTTGCCGAAAAGCAGGTTTTCGGCGGGAAATGAAGGAGGAATCTGAATATGATCCATCCCACTGTGGATATCCATACGTATCTCAAGCCCGGTGTCCGGGTCCATCTGGCGGGCATCGGCGGCGTGTCCATGTGTCCGCTGGCGGAGGTGCTGCGGGGCATGGGACTGACGGTGCAGGGCTCGGATATGTCCGAGAGCGATACCGTACGGCACCTGCGCTCACTGGGCATCGATGTGGCCATCGGCCACTCGGCGGAGAATCTCAAGGACTGCGATCTGGTGATCCGCACCGCCGCCATCCACGACGAGAACCCGGAGATCTCCGGGGCCATCGCACGGGGCATCCCCGTATATGAGCGGGCGCAGGCCTGGGGCGCCATCATGCAGAAATACGCAAATGCCGTGTGCTTCTCCGGTACCCACGGCAAGACCACCACCACCTCCATGGCAACCCACATCTTCATGGAGGCCGGGGCCGACCCCACGGTGATGATCGGCGGCACGCTGCCGCTGCTGCACTCCGGCTATCGGGTGGGGCAGGGGGACACCATCATTCTGGAGTCCTGCGAGTACTGCAACTCCTTCCTGAACTTCTTCCCCACGGTGGCGGTGATCCTTAACGTGGAGGAGGACCATCTGGACTTTTTCAAGGATCTGGCGGATATCGAGCACTCCTTCCATGCCTTTGCCGATCTGGTACCCCAGCGGGGCTACATCATCTCCAATGCCGACGACGCCGGCGCACGGGACTCCGTGAAGGGACTGCGGCACCCGGTGTTCACCTTCGCCGTGCAGGATCGGACGGCGGACTGCGTGGCGGACAACGTGTCCTTCTTCGACGGCTGCCCGGTGTTCGATGTGGTGATCCACGGGGAGGTCTATGCCCATGTGGAGCTGAAGATCCCCGGTAAGCACAACATCCTCAACACGCTGGCAGCGGCGTCGGCAGCGTATGTGCTGGGTCTGCCCGGCGAGGCGGTATCCCGTGGGCTGGAGACCTTCCACGGCGCAGGCCGCCGCATGGAGCACAAGGGGACATATCACGGGGCGGAGGTCTACGACGACTACGCCCACCATCCCGGTGAGCTCCATGCTCTGCTGACCACCGCCCGCACCATGGGCTATCAGCGGGTCATCTGTGCCTTCCAGCCCCACACCTACTCACGCACCAAGGCGCTGTTTTCCCAGTTCGTGGAGGAGCTGAAGCTGCCGGATGTGACGGTGCTGGCGGAAATTTACGCCGCACGGGAGCAGAACGACATCGGCATCTCCTCGCAGGATCTGGCACGGGAGATCCCCGGCGCCATCTACTGCTCCAGTCTGGAGAAGGTGACGGATACGCTGGCCTCTTTGGCCCAGCCCGGCGACCTGATCCTGACGGTGGGGGCCGGAGACATTTTCCGGGCCGGGGAAAAGCTGCTGGAAAGGGCGTGAGAGCATGAACGTATCGCCTGTGTATCACGGCGCCCCGGCAGAGAGCCGGACGCCGGTGGAGGACCGCACCTATGCGGCGCTGACGGCGCTGGGCATCCCCTTTGACCGGGTGGATCACGACCCGGCGGAGGACATGGCGGACTGCGCCGTCATCTCTCAGGCGCTGGGGGCGGACATCTGCAAGAATCTGCTGCTGACGCCCCGGAACCGGTCGGCTTTTTACCTGCTGGCCATGCCGGGGGACAAGCCCTTTGTGACCAAGGACCTGTCCAAGCAGATCGGCTCCTCCCGGTTGAGCTTTGCCACGGCGGAGGATCTGGAGCAGCTGCTGGGTGTGCAGCCGGGCTCGGCGTCGGTGCTGGGACTGCTGAACGACACGGAGCATCGGGTGATGCTGGTGCTGGATCGGGCGGTGGCGGAGAGGGAGTGGTTCGGCTGCCATCCCTGCCGCAATACCAGCTCCCTGCGGCTGCGGACAGAGGACGTGCTGGAGAAATTCCTGCCCCACACCGGCCATGTGCCGCTGGTGGTGGAGCTGTGACAATGAAATTGTGCGCCGGACGGGAACACCATGTGTCCTTCCGGCGCTGATTTTTTCCACAGACGGTGAACTTCCCCGTTGACATAATGCAATAAATGGGATATGATGATGTTATCATAAGAAAAATGGGGCATGGTCGGCATTTTGTCGGTGTCCCGGTGGATATGCGGTGGTCAGATAGGGAGGAGCACCCATGGGAAAGTATGTACGGATATTGTGCGGCGTGATGGCGGTGCTGGTGGCCGCCACGGCGCTGGGCCTGTGGCAACTGGCGGAGGCTCCGCAGTATGTGGCTGCGGCGGAGAGCCGGGGACAGGCCAAGCCGGTGAGCTTCGGTACGGACACGGCGCTGGTGCCGGTGCATCTGGAGAGCCAGACTCAGGAGGAGCAGCTGGTGCTGCGGGTCCTGGCAGCGGACACGGAGGAGCCGGTGCGGGGAGCGCTGTTCGTGGTGGAGCTGATAGACGGCGACGGGCAGAAAACGGTCTGTAAGGACTGGGATCTGGACGGCGTCATCACCACGGAGGCCATGCCGGAGGGGGACTATACGGCCCACCTGCGGACGCTGGCGGGCTTTCTGATGCCGGAGGACACCGTGGTGACGGTGGAGCCCATGAAGCGAGAGGTCATCGACGTGTCGGATCAGGTGGTCTCCTCCGACGAGGTGGACTCCCGCACCGAGGACGGACAGTACGGCGACAAGAAGCCGGACGATGCCGGCAGCGGCTCCAGCGAGGAGCTGCCGCCCTCCATCGACACCCCGGACCCGGAGCCGGAACCCACCCCGGAGCCGGAACCCACCCCAGACCCGAAGCCCACCCCCGATCCGGACCCGGAGCCGACGCCGGAGCCCACACCGGTGAAGCGGGGCTGGCAGACGGAGGACGGCGTGAAGTACTATTATAACGCCGCCGGTGAGCGTGTCACCGGCACGCAGGTCATTGACGGCACCGCCTACCGGTTCACCCCCGGCATTCATCCCACAGCCATCATCGACCCCACGGCCAGCTTCAACCCGGACAAAATCCATGTAGGAGCCTATACCTGCATCGGGGCCCACTGCATAATCGGAAACGGGACGGACATTGGCAACGGCTGCGATATCGGAGACGGCGTCACCATGGGGGAAAACTGCCGCCTGCATGCCCATGTTACCATCAGGGAACGCTGCAAACTCGGCAACAGGGTGACCATTCAGCCCGGAGCCGTCATCGGTTCCGACGGATTCGGCTTCCTGATGGGAGACAATGGACGCTACGTGGGCATTGACCAGGTAGGCATTGTGGAACTGGGGGATGACGTGGACGTAGGGGCCAACACTACTATTGACCGCGCCAGATTCGGGCGCACCATTGTGGGGGAAGGCACCAAAATAGACAACCTGATCCAGCTCGGCCATAACGTCGTTGTCGGCAGGCATTGCATCATCGTCGCCCAATCCGGCATAGCCGGCAGTACCAAAGTGGGGGATTATGCCACCATCGCCGCCCAGGTCGGCATCTCAGGACACCTCAACATCGGTTCCAAATCCACGCTGGGCGCTAAAAC
>ERZ857745.3599-NODE-3599-length-14597-cov-5.603906_pt1 | contig 14597 bp, 10 predicted proteins | sample MGYA00519699_ERZ857745 | MGnify/ENA primary metagenome ERZ857745 (study PRJEB31778, sample SAMEA3449357) | human gut metagenome | biome: human gut; feature: human-associated habitat; material: faeces | place: United Kingdom | collected 2010/2012 ...
AGGGACGCTGTCCCTGCACCCTGCAAGGGACAGACGAAAAGGGACGAAGTCCCCCTTGACCCTTTTTCGCGATTGAGTTGGTCTCGCTTCCTTGTTCCTTCCGCGTGCAGCTTTTTGGCGCTTCGCCTAAGCCCTTGTTTGCTCCCCAACTTTCCGTGAAGAACCAAAATTGAGCCGCTGCACGTCCCTTTGTGCAGCGGCTCTTGCCGTATCGGTTTACTTTTCTCCCCCGTCAATCGTCAAGTGGTGGCCGAACATGCCGTCCATGGCGGGCGAACGCATCCGCATGTCGTAACCCGCGTTGCATTCAAGGAAGTCCGCGAAGGTCTGCGTACCGTAGACGATACGGGTCAGCACGGCAATGGGCAGCTGAATGTCCCAGTCGCGGTGCGCTTCGACAATCGTCTTTTCGCCGTCCTGACAGGTGATGAGCCAGCGCGCGTTGTTCGCGGGAATCTGCTCATCCACCACTTCCAGAACGAACGCGCCGTCGCGCTTGCCGGCGGGCATCTGCCGCAGAATCGCTTCCGCGTTGATGATGCGCACCATCGGCACGGTTTTGGCGCGGCGCGGGATAATTTCGCCATCCAGCGTGATGACGTAGCCCAAATCGGTCATGTCAATCACCTTGCGCGTGTGGATGACGGAGACTGTCGCGCCCTGATGATACAGCGCATTCACGCTGTCCGCCACCAGCTGACGGGACGAGCGCATCCGCCCGTAGAGGACACCCAGCAGTACCCCCGCACCCGCCGAGCAGCCCTGCACCAGCAGCGCCAGCCAGCGAAGCCGCAGGATTTCCGGCGTGCGCAGTTCCTGCATCACCGCCGTGTCTTGCCATACGTTCCAGAATGCCTTTGCAATATCCTTCCACTCCACCAGCACCGTCGGAATCCACTCCGGGAAGGTGTATACCGGCTGAATGATGTAGTTCATCAGCAGCGCCGCGAAAATCGCCGATACCCCGTAGCCGAGGATGAACAGCAGCACCGCGCCTGTCAGCTCCGGCATCAAGCTGATGGCATACTTTTCTTGCAGCCGCTGCCGATAGCGCTTGCCGTAGTGCTTCACGCGCCCATTCAGGAACGCAATGAACCGCAGCAGCACCGTCATGCCGATGAGAAACAGCAGCACGCGCAGCCAGAGCGTCGCGCTCATGCCCTCTTTGCCGAGGTCGAACATGCTGCCGCCGCTCTGCCAGCCCGTCACAACGGACTTGAAGGATACGCTTGCGCCCGTCCCCGGCTTCGGGATTGCCTCCACCAAAAGGGCATCGACGGTTGTGGACGTTTCAATCACACTGTTCAACGGAATATACGCCGTATACGCCTGATATTCCCCGACGCGCATGGAATGCCGCGCGATGCCGATGACCTCGTAACTTTCACCGCCGATGAACACCTTGCGCCCCAGCGGATCGGCGACGCGGAACAGCTTCAGCGCCAAGTCCTCGTCCAGCACAGCGACTTTCCGCCCGCTCTTCAGTTCCTCTTCGTACGGCAGCCGTCCGTAGCGCAGGAGCTTTGGCCGCACCTGAAAGCCATATTTTCCGACCAGCTCCACGCGCGTATCCGACGAGATGTCTCCGCCGGATATCGACGTTTTTTCAATCACACCGCCGATTGTCCAGCGCAGCATCGTCGTCGTATCCCATTCACCGGCTGCGTTTTCCAGCGCCTTCACCTGATCGGCAATCGGCTGATTCGGCGCAGTCTTGCTGTTCTCGTCCTCCCCAGAATTGTCCTCCGTCTGCTGGGCGGGCGCGGGCACCAGGTATTGCAGATGGTCGCCTACCTGCTTTGCCTGAACCGCCCCAAACACCAGCGCGGCAGCAAAGGCGGCCAGCAGCGCCCATTGCCACCATTTCCCCAGCTTTTTCACTGCACATACTCCATGACCGTCGCGCCGTCCTCCAGTGCACGGTCTTCACGGTCGGCGATGGAGCGATAGCTCAAATCCTCCTGAATGGAGACCGTGCTGTCGCTGCGCTCGATGACGGTCACGCTGGTCTTTTTGACCTTCATCGTGTTCTCGGAGAGGAAGCCGCCGCCGGAATACTCAACGACGTACACATAGTTCGATTCGCCGTCAGAGCGGACGCAGCTGGGCGCAAGCAGGGTTGTGGCGCTCTTGGCGCGGTAGGTGATTTTCACGTCCACGCCACCGTCCTGCATGAAGCGGCGAATCGCGGTGGAATCGCTGCTCAGATACGTTTCCGGCATCGGCATTTGCAGGTACTTCGTGCCATCTGAAGCGATGGTGGTCTTTTCCACGTTGGTGCGCTCGCTGCCGTAGTTGTCGCTGCTGATTTCGGCGCGTGTCCCGTCGGCAATCGTGCGCGTGGAATTGCTGTCCAGCGGCGCGCGCAGCACCGGCACGCAGTCCTCTTTGTTCATCACATACGCAACCTTCGTGCCATCGTAGGTGTCGCCTTCCGCCACTTTCAGTTCGATGATGTAGCCGTCGCGCGGCGCAACAACTGCCTTCAGGCTCGTTTCCAGCACCGTCAGCGTCACCATCTTCTGGTTCAAATCCTCGATTTCCTCCATCAGCCCGTTGCGCTTGGTGATGTACTGGAACACGTCGTCTGACACCTTCAGCTTCTTGTTGTCCAGCACCGCGAAGTACGCTGCGCGCGCTTCTTCGTAGGCAGCCTGTGCCGTCCGCGCCTTGTTGACAGCGGCTTTGAGTTCATCGGACACCTCGCCGGACAATGCAAGCTGGCTCTGCCACGTTGAAACATCCCCCGTCAGCACAACGGATTCCTTCGCCGCGGCATAGCGCGCCTCATACGTCGCTTCGCTGAGCGTATCCTGCGCGTCAAGCAGCTGCTGGTACATGGTGTTCTGGTAGCTTTCCTTGCTCAGTTTGCGGTTCTGCACGTCCAGCTCCAGCAGTTCCTTGTTCTTCGCGTCGTAATCTTCGCGAACCTTCTTGATTTCTTCCTCGTAAGAGGGCGTTTTCGCCGTGAAGATGATGTCGCCCTTCTTGACGTAGTTGCCCGCGCGAACATAGAGCTTATCCACGGTGATGTTCATGTCCTTGGCTTCCTCGACGGTGAACTCTTCCGTCTCCGCGAAATACACCTGCGCACGGAAGGTCATTTTGTCCTCGAAGCGCCCGGAGGTGCTTTGCACGAGCTGTACCTTCGGCGTCGTGATGGTCTGCACCGTCCGCGCGAAGAACATGCACAGCGCCACCGCCACGAACAGCACAATCAGCCCGCGCAGGGCGAATCGTTTAAGCTTCATACGTTCCTTTTCCTCCGTCACTTGAGTTCGCTAAGCTGAATGCCCGCGACGATGTCCTCTTGGAAATACAGATAAATCAGCAGCGTCGGCAGGATGTACAGCGCGCTGCCCGCAAAGGCGACATCCGCCCGGTCGGTGCTGATCTGGTTGAACATAACCGACAGCGGCTGCAAGTTGGTGTGGTTCGCCAAATAAATCAGCGGCTGTTCGACCATGTTCCAGCAGTCCGCAAAGGACAGCGCCGCCGCCGCGCCCAGAATCGGCTTGCACACTGGCAAAATCACATGCACAAACCCGCGTACCGGGCCTACGCCGTCCACCATTCCCGCCTCCAGCAGCTCATTCGGGATGCCCACCATGAACTGACGCAGGAGGAAGATGTAGAAGGGCGAAAAGCACATCGGCAGGATGACCGCCCACGGCGTTTCCATGATGCCCAGCCATCGCAGGACCGTGACGCTTGGCGCCATCGTGACCTGAAACGGAAGAATCATCAAAACCAGAATGCAGAAGAAGAGCAAATCGCGCCCGTGGAACTGGAAGCGGCTCAGGCAATACGCCGTCAGCGGCACAATGAGCGCCTGCCCGACCAGAATCGCGCCGGTGTACATCATGCTGTTGCAGAACAGCTTCAAATACGACGGTTCTTCAATGAAAATCTTGTAGTACTGCCGGAGCGAAAACATCGCGGGTGAATACAGCACGTCCAGCCACTTCGTCGTGTCGTAGCTGCCGCGCCCTTTCAGGTACGCCGTAATTTCCGACTGGGGAAAGAACGAATACAAGAACGTAAATACAATCGGGATAAGGATGACTGCCGACAGAATGGTCAGCAGCACAAACGCCAGCTTTCCGCCGAAGGACAGGCGGTTGTGGCGATGGTGGATTTTTTTCTTGCGCGCCATAATGTGCCTCCTGTCCTCAGTTATTGGGCGAGCGAACCGCTTTGCTCAGGTACATCAGCGCGAACAGCACCATCACGCCCACGGCAAAGATATACGCTGCCGTCGTCACATCCTGATATTCCAGACGGGCGAACTTGTTGTTCATGAAGTGCTGCAAGGTATAAATCGCGTTGGACGGGTACGCGCCGCCGATGAAGTAGACTTCCTTGAAGATTTTGAACGCATTCACCCACGCCAGCACGAACACGAGGAACGCCGTCGGCATAATTTGCGGGAGGGTAATGCGGAACGACTGTGTCCACCAGCCTGCGCCTTCCAATGCGGCGTATTCATATAGCGAGGGATGCACCGCCGACAGCGCCGACGCGAACAGCACAACCGAGAACCCGACGTTCTTCCAGATATACAGCAGCACAATCGGCACGCGGAGTGCGTCACCCTCCAGCCACAGCACGCGCTCTATCCCCAGCGCCGCCACCATGCGGTTGATAACGCCGCCGTAGTCGAACATCAGCGTCCAAATCAGCAGCATGGCAGAGGACGGCATCAGGTATGGCAGCAGCAGAATGTTTCGGAATGCCGTTGAGCGGTCTTTGAGCGTTTTGAGCATTGCCGCCAGCAGGAACGCCAGCAGCCAAATCACCGGCGCGCACAGCAGTGACAATTCCCATGTGTTCTTCAGTCCCAGCTGGAACATGCTGTTCTGCAGCGTCCGCTCGTAATTCGCCAGCCCGACGAACTGGTTCTCGAACGACCCGTCCATCAGCGACGAATAGATGCCCCCGAAAAACGGGACGACATAAAACAGCATCAGTCCCGCCAGCCCCGGCAGCAGCAGCAGCCACACGACCTTTTTCTTCCGAAACATGTTTCCTCCTGAACCACGCACAGGCAGGCGGTCTTTTCCGCCTGCCTTGAAGCGCTATAAGATACCCCAGAGGCTCTGCCTCTGGACTCCGCAAGGGGCCTTGCCCCTTGACCCCACAAGGGAGTTCCTCCCTTGACCCTTTTCGCGATTGAATTGAGCGCTTTTCCACACTATATGCGCGTGTTGCGCTCTGGTTCTGTCGCGATACGGTTCAAGCATGGAAATGTGTACTACGAAGGGGCGTCGGGGGGCGATCGGAAAGCCCCCTCCTCGCGCCCGCAGGCGCGAATCCCCTGCGCTTTACTGATTTTCCAGCTGAATCATCCGCAGCTTTCCATCCGCCTCGCGAATGAACTGGTCAAGCGTAATCTGTCCATCAATATAGCGCTGCACCAGCGTTTTCAGCCCCGATGTGTTGTCCGTGCTGTCCAAAACCGTCGGTTTGCCGATGTACAGCGCCGGCAGAATTACATCCTGATACCGCTGAATGTACGCCGGCGATACTGTATAACGATCGCTTTCCGCGCTTTGTTCCATGTACCGCTTAAATTCGTCCAGCTGTTCCTTGTAAGCGTTCTTTTCTTCCGCCGACGCTTCGTCGTACGCCTTCTGATACATCACGAGGTCTGCTTCGTTCTGCTTCCGCTGTTCCTCGTACCACGGATTTTCAATCGGCGTCGTGCAGCCTGCCACCAGCTCCACCTTCTGTTCGTCGCGGATGTTCTTGATGACGTATTCCAGCAGCGTGCCGATTTCGTCGCTGTCCGTCGTGCGCGGATTGACGAACATCAATTCTATCTCAATGCCTTGACCGAGGTAGAAGGCCGTGTCCTTCGTCAGCGTCATCTGAATGAGCTTGGGCATCTTGTCCTTGCCGAAGGTCACGTCGCCGTCGTAGTAGGAATTCAGCATCCAACTGCCGGTGAAAATCAGCGGCTGCTTGTAGTCGCTTTCTTCGTCACTCGTTTTCTTGTTGCTTTCCTCAATGCGGTCGCAGCGCATGGCATCAATCGCCGCCACCATCTCGCGGAAAATCGGGTCGTCGAAGTGCAAGTCCTGATTCGTCGCCTGACAGTATCCCTTCCACTCGCGCAGTGCCAAGCGGAACATGCGGTCTTTGTACTTTTCGGTCGAGTCCAGCGGCGCAAAGTTCGGGTAATCCTCCACAAACTCGTCGTTCCAGCGCGTCACAAAAGCGCACAGGTCGATGAAGTTCGTTGGAATGTCGTCCATCGTCAGTCCCATTTCCTCAAACACCTTCGGGTTGATGGTGAACGCGTACGCGCCGCCGACGCTGATGGGCAGGGCGAAAATCTTGCCGTTTTGATCGGTCACAAAGTCGCGGAAAACGGGATTCAGGCTCTCAACATACGCCTTCACCGCCGGGTACACGGACAAGTCCTTGCAGTATCCCTTCTGATTCAGGCGCTCAATCGCCAATCCGCCCGCCGCGTCGCGCGACGTGTACGAATTGACATACGCACTCACAATATCCGGCGCATCGTCGCCCGAAGCGAATGCGCGCGCGACCTCTTCCGCGCTGGCACTGTCAATGTCCGAATCCGAGACAACTGCCACTTCCGGGTAGTCCACCGCGTAATCGCGGATGCCGCCCCAGACGCTCGTGCCGGACAGGTGGATGATGTGGTTCGGCTGATAGTTTTCCGTCAGCGTGCGCGCGAAGATGCCGGAGCTGTAATCCGCCGAAACAATCGTATCACCCACGATTGCAACGTGATAGCCCTCCACCGGGAGGTACGCATACAGCGTTGCCTGCTGGAAATTCGTCGTGCCCATGACCTGCGTGCTGTCACAGTACAGCACTGCATCCAGCTTTTCGCTGTACGCCAGCTGCTGATAAGAGAAATCATCTCTCACGCCAATGTTGCTGGACAGCATCGTCGTCGTATCCGTCGCCGGGTCATAGACCATTGCCATCTGCGGGATGCGATTGCCGTTTTCGTCCCAGTCTTCCTTCTTCTGCGAGGCAATCACGAGAAATTTGCCGTCCTTGTAGGCGCAGACGTTGCGTACGTTCTCCACATTCGCCTTGCGGACGCTTCCGTCCGTCAAGCTAAGCGCGTAAAGGTTTGTCACTCGGCCCTTGTCGTCCCATGTGTTCATCAGCATCAGCACGGTATCGCCCGATGCCGCCACCGTGTCCGGAATAAGGGCATAGCTGTAATCTTCCTCCTCTTGGATGAAGATTTTCGTGTCCTGCACCGTTGCAACATCGGTGTACACGGCCTTGCCGTTTTCGCCGCTGATGGTGAAGATGCCGCCGGTCAAGTGGTTGATGCCGTACACCTTTTCGCCGTCCGTGACGAGCATGGAGAAGCAATGCGCCGCATCCGGCAATTCCGTGCCCGCGAGAGCGTCCTCTTTCAGGTTTTCCAGCCGTTCTTGCAGGTCTTTCAGCTGCGCATAGCCTCCCGCTCGGTACATATTCGACGCGACGAGCGCCATTTCCTGCTGACCGGGCTGCCAAGTGTAGAGCGAATACAGGCGCGAGGTGTCATCTTGCACAAGAATCGCCGCGCGGTCCTTCAGCGAAAGCAGCCCCGCCGGGGAAAAGCTTTCCGCACGTTCCTCCACCGGCAGCGCTTCATTCGCCATGCTTTCCTCTTCGCTCAGCTTCTTGAAAATCGTCCGATTCTCCGCCGCCGCGCAGCCAATCAGCAGGCTTGCCGCCAGCAGCACACTCGCCATTTTTCTGAACTTCATGCTCCTTGAAACCTCCTTCACGTTCCACCCTTTGCAGGGGGCATATCATTATTTCCATCTGTGCGAACCATCCGGCAGCGCTTTTCCGTTTAGCCCACACATATTAGACGTTTGAAAATCCCTTTTCGTTTCCTCTTTTACAAATTTTCTTCAAGTGGCATTGCCCCTTGACCCTTTCGCGCGATTGAGTTGACTGCTCTTTCCTACTTCTTCCGCGTGTTTATGCAGGGAGAAAAAGCTTTATTGCTCCAATCCTTCTATCAGCTTATCCGCTTTCTCCACAAACTCCTCCAGCGAGATTTCCCCCTGATGCACCTGCGACACCAGCGCACTGAACGCATCCGAATCCGCCAAAATCCCCGGACGGCGCAGGTAACTCATCGGCAGAATCGTCTGCTGATAGAGTTCAATCGTCTTGGGCGCAATCGTCCACCTCTCCCGCACCGTGTATCGCTGCAAGCTCGCCTCTTCCTCGTTGATACGCTCCTGGATCCCCTGCTTCTTCCAAACAGGTGCATTTTCCTGCTGCCTGCGCAGTTCCGTCAGCGTTTTCTCGTAGTCGTTCACCATTATCAAGTAGTAGGAATCCTCTATCGGCTCGTCGTAATCCGCCAGCAGCACGCACTTTGCCGTTGCTTCCTGGTCAGCGATTACCTGCGCAAGCATCTTGCCGACTAAATCCGCATTCATCGTCCGCGGATTCACCACCAGCACAGTCATGTAGCCGATGCCGTAATGCGTGGTCACATCCGGCGTCAGCGCCATCGGCAGGAAAATCCGGCTGCCGAAAGCATCCGCGTAGTTTGCGAAATTCCCAACCGCCTGCGCATCCGTCCAGATCAGGCATTCGCGGTAGTCGCTGATTTCTTCGTTGACCTGCTGATTCGCCTGCTCGATTTTGTCCGTGCGCATGGCATCCAGCGCCGCCATCATCTCCCGGAAAACGGGATGGTCAAAGCGCAGGGGAATGTTCTCCGCCTGACAGTAGCCAATCCAGTCGCGCACCATCAGGTCAAAGACGCGCTCGCGGTATGATTCCGTCTCCTCCAGCGGCGTGTAGGCGGCATACGCGCCCGTGAGGTTGTCGTTCCATTTCGTGATGAACGCACAAAGGTCAATGAGATTCGTTGGAATGTCGCTTTCCTGCAAGCCGAGCTTTTCCATCACGTTCCGGCTGATGAAGTAGCCGTAACTCCATGCGTAGATGGGCAGAGCGTAGATTTTGCCGTCGCGCGTCACCGCGTCGCGGTAAATCCCGTTCAGCCGGGACACATAGTCCGATACCTCCGGGTAGACTGACAAGTCCATGCACCAGCCCTTGTCCATCAGCACGTCCAGCGGCCAGCTGCCGTCCGCCTCAGGCGTATCCGGCGTCAGCCCCAGGCGCAGGATGTCCGGCGCATCGGCAGAGGCACTCATGCGCGCCGCCAAGCTTGCCGCATTCATAGCGCTCTTCGCCAGCGTCTCCTGCGCCAGAATCACCTCCGGATTTTCCTCCGCGAAGTGCTGCAGGGCGGTGTTGCTTGCGCCGTTGCTGCTTTGGATGCGCAGCACGGTCATATCGCCGTTTTCCTTCGAGCGGACGTAAACGCTGCTCAGGTTCACACCGACGATGCTGTCTTTTGTGACCGCAATATTCACGTTCGCTGCTGGGAAGGTTACCACAGGTTCTTCCTGCACGAAATCCGTCGTCCGCACAATTTGGCGTGTTCTCACGTCGTAGTAGCTGCCGCTGTACGGGTCATACGCGCCGCATTCGCTGCGTTTTTTATACGGCACACCCGTGCTGAGCAGGGTTTCCTCCCCCGTCGCCACGCTATAACGCGACAGTGTATACGTTCCGCTGCTGCGGCTGATTTCGTTGGTCGATCCCTCCAGCCGCCACAGCAGCAATTCGCCATCTGCCCACTCGTACATAGCTTCCAGCGATTCATCCGCAATTTCGCGAATGGCGCCGTCTGCCAAGTCCACCAGCACAACCTTGATGCCGTTTTCCTGCATCACGCTGATTGCCAGCACTGAACCGCAGACATACATCCGCGTCAGCGACGCCGGATAGGTGTATACTTTGTCTGTCTCCAAGTCCCGATAGCTGACGTTCAGGCAGGACAGATTCGCCATCGTGCAGACGTCTTCTGTCTGCAAACCGTCCTTCGTCTCCGAAATTTTGAAAATCAGCCCGTTTATACGGTTGAGGGCATAGAGCGTTTCGCCGTCGGAGGTCAGATTGCTGATGGCATGGGTCAAATCGGGCATCCGGTAATTCGGCACACGGCTCATGGCGTATTCGCAGGATTCCTGCGCCGTCTCCATCGTATCGCTGCTCATCACCCAGTAGAACCCGCCGCCGAGCTTGCGCATTTCCGTCATGCCGTCCTGCCAGAAGTACAGCGACAAGCTGTCATAATTATCATCATTTGCCAGCACCACCACGCCGCCCATGGCGCGGGTCACGCTGCAAATGGACAGCTCCGTCGGGCGCAGCTGGAATGGCGTGGCTTCATCCACCTGACCCGGACGGGTGTAGAGGGTCAGCCGCTCCGCCTGTGCCTGCGGGAGCAGCAGGAGCATCATCAAGAGGATAAGCAGGCGTCGGGCGCGCATGGTAATTCGCTTCCTTTCCGTTCTTCATGGGTTCGTCATTCAATTAGACGACGCATTTCGCGCTTTTTTTCGGGAATTTTCAGAATTTTTCGCTGCAAAAAGGCACTGCCGCGCGTGCAGTGCCTTTCGCGTTTTATAGCCCCGACAATGCCGCAGAAAGTTCCTGCAGTGCCGCAGAAAGGTTCGTTTGCTCCTCCATCGTGCTCATACCGGTGATAAGCTGGTTGGAATAGGCGTCGAGGATGGTGTAAATCCTTGAAATCAGTTCCGTGCTGACGTAGGCGTGGTTCGTGCCGTCCTGCAGCATCTTCATTTGGTTGATAACGTCAATCGCGTGCACATCGGCGCGGATTTTGCCCACTGTGGCTGCCGAGGACGAGCTGGCTGTCCGGCTAAGCGTTGTCGACAGTGCCACCGCGTCCCGGCACTGTTCCTGCATCATGGCGATATTGCGGCTGTTGACGCTGGAAAGCTTCGCAACGGTCGTCACGCTGACAGCCGCCAGCGCCACAACCAGCGCCAGCAGAATCAGCATCACAATGCCCCGTCCGCGCGGCGCAGGAACACTCGTCCCGACGCTCAATCGCTTCTGGTTGGCCATATAGCGGCCCTTCATCCATTTTTCCATATGTGTTTCCTGTTCCTCCATTCTGCGCGGAAGTTCCGTCAAAATCATCAAGGGACAGCGGCGCAGCACTGTCCGTATGGTTTATCTTATCACACTTTCGCCTTTCCGTAAAGCGAACATCCAAAAGATTTACATTAAAGCGAACATCCAAAAGATTTACATTCCCGTATACTTTCTGACGCTTTCGGGGATATTGACAGTATCATCAGCGGAGGTGAACCCATTATGAAACGAACACTTCCTGCCCTGCTGCTCTGCTGGGTGCTGCTGTTTTCCGTCCCCGCGCTGACGGAGGATGCCCTGCTTCGTTCGCTCTTCGGCTGGACGGCGTATTTCGCGCGCATCCCGGCGGATGCCGCCGATACGCCCGACACCCTCGAATGGGACTGGACGTGGAACGGCTTCTGGCGCGCGCTGTTCGGATATTCCGCATAAGAAGGAGGAGAAATCCGCATGATTTATGTGCAGCTGCGCGCCCGCGTGAAGCTCGCGCAGGGCGAAACCCTCCATGTCGCGGATGCTGCCAAAGTACTGGGCAGCGAAAAAGCCGGGCATTGCTCCCTCTTCTGCCCAACCTCCCCCGGCGTCTACACACTGGATGCCATCGCCGTCGCCAAGGCGCTCAAAAAAGTTTTTCCACAGGAGGACATTTCCCTCATCGGCTTTGACGGCCTGCCCATCTGCCGGTACTACGAGCCGAGGCTCTCCACCGTTACGCAGCAGATCGCGTTCATGGCGGAAAAGAGCTACGCCGTGCTGCTCGACATGATCGAAAACGGCTCAGGCGCGCAGCATGTCCTTGCGCCGTACACGCTCGAAAAGACGGACAGCATCCGTAAAAATTAACAGCATCCGCAAATTCTAACAGACGAAAGAGGCGTTTGCCATGCGAGCAAGCGGAATTATTCTGCATATCACATCGCTCCCGTCGCCGCACGGCGTCGGAACGCTGGGCAGAGAGGCGAGAGAGTTTGCCGATTTTCTCCGGAAAGCCGGACAGAAATACTGGCAGATCCTGCCGCTCGGCCCGACCGGCTACGGCGACTCACCGTACCAGACCGACTCGGCCTTTGCCGGGAACCCGTATCTCATCGACCTTGAGCAGCTTATTACCGACGGTCTCCTCACGCGCGAGGAAGTCGATGCCGTTTCCTTCGGCAGCGACCCGGCGCAGACGGATTACGGCGCGCTCTACGCCGGACGGTTCGATCTTCTCCGCCGCGCCTGTGAGCGCGGCTGGGACAAAGAGCGTGAGAACGTAGACGCTTTCTATCGTGAAAACGAGAGCTGGCTGCGCAGCTATGCGCTCTATACCGCGGCAAAGCGTCATTTCGGCATGCGCCCCTGGATCGAATGGGAGGACGAGGATCTCCGTCTTCGCCGCAGCGAGGAAGTGCTGCGCCGGTATGAGGAGCTTTTCGCGGAGGATATCCGCTTCTGCATTTTCACGCAGTATCTGTTCTTCCGCCTGTGGAACGCGCTGCGCGCGTATATCCGCGAGCAGGGCATCCGGATCACCGGCGACGTGCCGATCTATGTCCCGCTCGACAGCGCCGACGTGTGGGCGGAGGGCGAGTACTTCCAGCTTGACGATCAGTGCCGCCCGACGGAGGTCGCGGGCGTCCCGCCCGATTACTTCACCGCCGACGGTCAGCTCTGGGGCAACCCGCTCTATGACTGGGACCGTATGCGAGACGACGGCTACCGCTGGTGGATCCGGCGTCTCGGCGCTGCGGGCAAGCTCTACGATACCGTCCGTATCGACCATTTCCGCGGTCTGGAGAGCTATTGGGCCGTGCCCTACGGCGAGACGACCGCGCGCAGCGGCCATTGGCGCAAGGGCCCCGGCGAGAGCTTTATCGATGCGATCAAGACGGCACTCCCCGGTCTCGACATCATCGCCGAGGATCTCGGCTTTATGACCCCGGAGGTCATCGCCCTGCGCGAGTATTCGGGCTTCCCCGGCATGAAGGTGCTGCAGTTCGCCTTTGATTCCCGCGAGCCGAGCGACTATCTGCCGCACCGCTACCCGACAAATTGCATCTGCTACACCGGCACGCACGACAACGCCACGCTCGCCCAGTGGCTGGGCGACGCGAAGGGCGACGATGTGGCTTACGCCAAGCAGTATCTCGGCCTGAATGACGAGGAAGGGTATGTAAACGGCATCATCCGCGGCGGCATGAGCTCGGTGGCAAAGCTCTTCGTCGCGCAGATGCAGGACTGGCTTGCACTCGGCGGCGAGTCGCGCATGAACGTCCCCGGCGTCCTCGGCCACGGCAACTGGTGCTGGCGCATGCTGCCCGGCGCGCTCACCGACGAGCTCGCCGACCACATCGCCGCTATGACGGCCATGTACAGCCGGTAATATAGAACAAATGCCGCTCTCCGGCCTCATTCGGAGAGCGGTTTTTCATTTTTTCCCATATTCTTTGTAAGCATTTAGGCCCGAATTGCGTCTATAAGGGTGAGTACTCAAGGGGCAGCCCCGTAAGAAAGAGGAAAGATCATGGAGGACAGCTTCATCGTAGACCTGTACTGGCGGCGCGACGAGCAGGCGATCGCCGAAACGGAGCGGAAATACGGCGGCGCGTGCGAAGGCATCGCGCGCCGGTTTCTCCCCGCGGCGGAGGACGCCGAGGAGATCGTGCAGGACGCTTATCTCGCACTCTGGAACACCATCCCGCCGCAGCGCCCGGAGCACCTCGGCGCGTATCTGTTCCGTACCGTACGGAACGCCGCATTTTCCCGCTTTCGCGCCGACAGCGCGCAGAAACGCGGCGGCGGTGAGGCGTCCGCCGCGCTCGACGAGCTCGCCGAGTGCGTCGCGGGGCGGGACAATGTGGAGCAGATCATTGAGGCACGGGAGCTTTCTCATGCGGTGAACGCCTTTCTCCATACGCTTTCCCGAAACGACCGGATCATTTTCACCGCCCGCTACTATCTCGCTCTTCCCGCCCCGGCGATCGCCGAAAGGCTCGGCTGCCGGGAGGGAAGGGTACATACCTCGCTTTGCCGCAGCCGGAAAAAGCTGCGCGACTATCTCATTAAGGAGGAATTGCTGTGAAAGCGCTGGATATTATGGAAGCGGCCGGCGGGATCGACGATGAAATTCTTATGGAGGTCACATCGGCTATGCAGGAAAAAAATACAGGAAAACCCCTTCGCGCGAAGCGGACGCTTCGCACCGTGCTGATCGCGGCGGCGCTCGTGCTCGTGCTCGCCGGGAGCGCCCTTGCCGCCGGACGGCTCATCAACAGTTCCGCGCAGGCGGTCAAGGTCGCGCGGCAGGAAATTGCGAAAATGCAGGATATGGGCATTCTCTCTTCGGAGTACCGCTTTTTTGACGGCGAACCGGACTATCTCGGCGAAGCACCGAACATGCGCGTGAGCGACTACTGGTTCGGGCGCATTTTCCCCCACAGCTACATTGTCCGCGGCGGGACCGACGACGGGAAGTATTACATGAACCTCTTCGTCGATACGATGAGCGGAAAGATCGTGCAGCTCACTACGGAGGCCAAGGCGGACGAGACGGACACACCCATCCCCGGCGGCGATGTAACGGTGGAAACGGGCAACGGAAAGGAGACGTTCCATACCTACAATAACTATGA
>ERZ857745.3603-NODE-3603-length-14589-cov-3.862460_pt1 | contig 14589 bp, 10 predicted proteins | sample MGYA00519699_ERZ857745 | MGnify/ENA primary metagenome ERZ857745 (study PRJEB31778, sample SAMEA3449357) | human gut metagenome | biome: human gut; feature: human-associated habitat; material: faeces | place: United Kingdom | collected 2010/2012 ...
AGGGGAGAGTTGCGGTCGATGATGAAGTCCATTACCGATTCACGGCTCTGTATGTCAAGAACGTCCGTTCCCAGGGAAAAGGGGCAGATATCGGTAAGGATAATGTCTTTCAGCTTGTCGTTTCTGTCCTTTATGCCTGCAAAAATGCCTGCTCCCTGAGCAATGGCAGTATCCGGGTCGATATCTGTACAGGGGCGCTTGCCTGTTATCTTTTCGATGAACGCCCTGACTGTGGGCATTTTGCATGAGCCGCCCACAAGTATTATATCGTCGATATCATCAATACTGAGACGGCTGTCGTGGAGCGCTTTTCTTACAGGCGATGCCACTCTCTCAAACACTGCGGAGCAGACCTCTATGAGCTTGTTGTTGTCAAGGGTCAGCGAAAGCTGCTTGCCGCCGATGTTTGCTATCATCATTGCCATTGGCTGGGTGGTGAGGGATATTTTGCATTCCTCTGCCAGCCTATATACTATCGCCTTGTCATCGGGGGAGAGGGTGTTCATGTCAATGCCGTTTTCCTTGCAGAAGTAGTAGGCAATGGCTTCGTTAAAGTCCTTACCGCCCAGATGATTGTCGCCTGCAACGGCAAGTATCTCCATAACGCTGTCAAAGGAATCGACTATGGAGATATCAAGGGTGCCTCCGCCGAAATCCACTATCATATATGTGCCGTCCCCGAAGCCGTGGCGTGCCTGATAGGCAAGTGCTGCGGCGGATGGCTCATTTACCAGCCTTTCAACATAAATGCCGGAAAGCTTTGCGGCAAGCTTGGTGGCGGTTCGGCAGTTATCGTCAAAATATGCGGGCACGCTGATGACAGCCTCGGTCACAGGCTCGCCCAGATAGGCTTCCGCATCTTCCTTTATCCTGCGCAGCACAAGGGAGGACAGCTCCTCGGGAGAGAAGCTCCGTCCGCTGAGAGTTACGGTCTGGCGCAGACCCATTATCCGCTTGAACTCTGCCGCTGTGGCGCTGGGGTGGGATATAAGCCGCTCCTTTGCCACCCTGCCCACAAGTATCTCGCCATTGTCGTCAATGCTGACAACAGAGGGAAGATAGTTATCTCCCAGACTGTTTTTTATAATATCAGCCTTTTCGTTCCTGTAGCATACGGCAAGGCTGTTTGTAGTTCCCAGATCAATTCCTATGTAATTCATGATAACCCTCAATTCTGAAATGTTAATTTTGTGCTCGTGCACGTTTCTACTCATATCCTACAACGATGCGCTGATATTTTCAACTGTTTTCCGAAATTTTTTCTCTTTTTCGTGATTTCTTCCAAACCGGTTGCACTTATTTTGTGGAAAGCGTACAGTAACTTTCCCCACTCTTGTCGTGCACGCACACATTTTCTGTATTTCAATTGACATTTTACCTTATCAATGCTACCCTTGTAAGAGTTATTCAGGAAAAATTCAACAAGGGGGAACGACATGGCCACTATAAAACAGATTGCTGAAATGGCAGGTGTTTCTCGCGGTACGGTTGACCGTGTACTAAACAACCGTGGTTCCGTCAATGCCAATACTGCAGCCCGTGTACGTGAAATTGCAGAAAAATTAAACTATAAACCCAACAAAGCAGGACTGATGCTTGCTGCACAGAAAAAGAATCTGAAAATCGGTGTTATTTTATTTCCCGATTCCAATCCTTTTTTCAGTGAAGTCCTTGAAGGCGTAAATGCCAAGGCAAAAGAATTATCTGCCTATAATTTCACCGTTCTTATCCGTCAGGTTCCATTTGATGAGACGGAACAGTTTAATGCCATGGAAGCACTTCTTGCAGAAGGCATCAATGGATTAGTTATCGCACCGTTTAATTCTTTATATATCGCTGCGGAAATCGACCGCCTCACAGAAATGAACATTCCGGTCATTACCGTAAACACCGATATTCTGTCCCGCAGGATCGCATATGTCGGAAGTAATTACCGCCTGTCCGGACAGACTGCTGCCGGACTGGTTTCTCTGATGACATTCGGGGAAATTCATATTGGTATTGTAACCGGTTCGTCACATGTACTCTGTCACTCCGATCGTATCGAGGGTTTCACTTCAACGCTTTCCGAAAAGGGCGAACGTATTCATATCGTGGAAACAATAGAAAATCATGATGATGATAATGAAAGTTATGAAAAAGTCAAAGAAATGCTGGCTTCACACCCCGAAATCAATGTGCTGTATTTTGCAGCCGGCGGTGTAGCAGGCGGATGCCGTGCTGCAGTCGAAAGCGGCCGGATCGATGCCATGCGTATCTTTACTTACGACTGTGTTCCTTCCACAAAAAAACTGCTCGATGATGGCATTATCACTGCTACCATCTGCCAGCAGCCATACAAGCAGGGATACCTTCCGGTAGAATTGCTCTCCCGTTATCTGATTGAGGGCATCTCCTGCGAAGAATTCCACTACACAGACATCGATATACGAATAAAGGAGAACCTGTAAAACAGGTTCTCCTTTTTATAACTCCCGGCTAGAAAGAACTCTTTCCTTCTTCCAGTTTCTGCTCATACTCTTCAAAATACTGATAAAACGGACTGTCCGGGTCCTGCATTTTTTCCGCAATATTCACAGCATAAAGCGAAACGGCAATCCCAAGAACAATCGAAATCACTGCTGTAATAATTCCACCGATCGCCAGCCCCTTTTTCTCGTTCTTTACCATCTGCACAATACCGAAAATAATCGCAAGCACTGCCAGAATATAATTGATGCAGCATGCAAATGTAAAAACAGATAAAATTCCAAGAACCAATGAGGCAATTCCAAATCCGGTTCCTGTTCCCTTTGCCTGTGTCTGTCCGTAATATGCCTGCTGATATGCATTCGGCTGTGACTGTTCACTCTGATATGCCTGCTGGTACGCAGTCTGTCCATACGCATATGCCGTATTGTCCGGCTGCGGATTTTCCTCTGCCGATGTTGCTCCATAAGAAGTCTCCGGCTGTTCCTGCGTCATCTGTGATGTTTCATTCTGTACGATCTCATTTTCCGGTGCCGTATAATCCTGAAAGTTTGTTTCCTCCGGTGTTTTTGAACCGTTTTCGTTTGTTGTAAACTCGTCGCTCATTCCATCCTTCTCCTTTTTATTCTTTCTCTGACTTCTTATCAATAATCACAATAGTAGTCATTTACTCATTATAATTATTCTGTCCCCAAAAATCAACAGGTTCATATTCTTGTAACTGTGCAAGAAATCCAGCTTTTTGAAGTTCTTCTTGAATTTCATCGAGAATTTCTTCATTGTCTGCATGAACTGTATGATAATGATATCCTGATGTGACATTTTTTAGTAAGCTTGAATGTCCTGTTTGTAGATTTGTCATATAATTTTTAATATCTCTTCTTGAGGCAATATTTAATGTTGCTTTTACAATATTATAAACTTTATGATAAACAAAGACATCTTCAACATAACCACCTAAGTCAACAATTAAAGAAAGTTCTTTTTCTACTTCATTATCATCATGATGTACCTTAAAAATACGTTTACAAACTTTTTGTGTATTTAAAACATATCCTTTATGTGTTGAATAAATATCATAATCACCAGCACGAAGTAAAGCAATGTCTTGAACAATGACTTGTCGACTTACTTGGAGGGTTTTCGCTAAATATGTTCCTGATACAGGTTGTAAACTGTTTTTTAAAATATCAATAATGGCTTGTCTTCTTTTATTTCCATCCATACCTCGCCCTCCTTAATTGATATTATAGCACATGTAAATTCTTCAATGAAAGGTCTAATATTGGTGCAGAATGTGTTAGAGCACCACTTGAAACATAATCTACTCCTAAATTTGTAAGTCTTGCAATGTTTTCTTTTGTGACATTTCCTGAAACTTCAATTTCAGCACGATGATCAATATAAGCAATAGCTTCTTTTAACATATCATCATCCATATTATCTAGCATGATAATGTCTGCACCTGCTTCTACTGCTTCTTTGACCATTTCCATATTTTCTACTTCAATTTCAATTTTTCTAACAAATGGTGCATATTCTTTAGCAAGCATAATGGCTTCTTTGACTCCACCAGCAGCACCAATATGATTATCTTTTAATAAGACACCATCACTTAAATTATATCGATGATTATGTCCACCACCAACTCTTACTGCATATTTTTCAAAAATACGATTATTTGGTGTTGTCTTACGAGTATCTAATAAACGAATAGAAGAATCTTTTAAATATTCTTGAACATTCGCTGTATAAGTGGCAATTCCACTCATTCTTTGTAAATAATTTAAAGCAACACGTTCTCCACTTAATAAAATACGAACATCCCCTTTGACACGTCCTAAAAGTTGCCCTTTTTCTACATGGTCGCCATCACTTGCAAAAAATTCAACATCACACGCTTCATCTAATAATTCAAAAGTACGTTCAAATATTTGTAATCCACAAATAATACCATCTTCTTTACAAATTAAATCAACGACACCTGTTTTAGAAAAAGGCATAACACTATTTGTAGAAACATCTTCACTAGTAATATCTTCTTTTAAAGCACTGATAATAAGTGGGTCTACATTTAATTTTAAAGTTGTTTGATCAAACATATAATGAGCTCTCTCCTTTAAACTTTTTTCAATACGTTTGGCAGCACGTTTAGCAAAAACAAGACTTTCTAAAAGTGAATTACTTGCAAGTCTATTTTTTCCATGAACACCATTACATGCTGTTTCTCCAATAGCATATAAATGTTTCATACTGGTATGACTATCATAGTCTACTTTAATACCACCCATGAAATAATGTTGTGCAGGTACAACAGGAATAGGTTCTTTAAAAACGTCATATCCTTTTTCTTTACAATGTTCAACAATGTGAGGAAAATGACTTTCGATTTCTTCTTTACCAATTGGTCTTAAATCTTCATAAACATAATCCGTTTGATCTTTTTCCATTTGTTTAAAAATAGCTTCTGCCACAACATCTCTTGGAAGAAGTTCATTGACAAAACGATTTCCATTTTTATCTAAAAGAATAGCTCCTTCACCACGAACAGATTCAGAAATCAAAAAACTTCTTTCATGATCTGTTGTATATAAAGTTGTTGGATGAATTTGTACATAATCTAAGTTTTTAAGTTCGATTTGATATTTTTTAGAAAGTTCAATGCCGTCTCCAGTTAAATGAGGATAATTTGTAGAATGTTTATAAAGTCCACCGATTCCTCCTGTCGCTAAAACAACTTTTTTAGCATAAACTTTTTCTTCTTGATTATTTCTTTTAATCACACCACCTAAAGCAACATTTCCTCGAACAATTAAATCAACAAGAGGTGTATTTTCTAAAAGTGTCACATTCTTTTTTTGTCTTACTTTTTCTAATAAATGTCTCGTAATTTCTTTACCTGTAATATCTTCATGATAAAGAATACGTTTTTGGCTATGAGCCCCTTCTCTTGTAAAAGCAAGGCTTCCGTCTTCATTTCTTTCAAAATCAACCCCATAATTAATTAAATCTTGAATAACATCTGGTGATGATTTAATCATTAATTCAACTGAATAAGCATCATTTTCATAATGACCTGCTTTCATCGTATCTTCAAAATAACTATCATAGTCATCTTCATTTCTAAGCATACAGATTCCACCTTGTGCTAAAAATGAATCACTTAATTCCGCTTCTTTTTTAGTAACCATTAAAATATTTAAATCTTCTGGTAAATGTAAAGCCATATAAAGAGCTGAACATCCACTTCCTACTATTAATACATCTGTTTTCATATTCTACTCCTATTTTGCAAGTTCTAACATTTTTTTAAGTGGACTTAATGCTTTTTGCATAAAGTCATCATTTAAAATCACTTCATTTGTATCATTTTCTAAAACATCAACGATTTTTTCTAATGTCACTTTTTTCATATTTGGACAAACCTGTACATCCATAATAGTGTGTAAATTTTTATTTGGTGCTAATTCTTTGATTTTCGCAAAAACACCATCTACTGTCCCAATAATAAAATCTTTCGCTTCTGTTTGAACAACATAATCAATAATGGCAGAAGTACTTCCTACAAAATCAGCAGCTTCAACGATTTCTCTTTTACATTCTGGATGCACTGCAATTTTAGCCTCTGGATATTTTTGTTTCACTTCATTTAATTTATCCAAAGTAATATTGGTATGACGAGGACAATGTCCATAATTTGTCATCACATTTTTTTCAGGGACTTGTCTTCTTACAAAATCTCCTAAGTTTTGATCTGGTATAAAGAAAATATTTTTTTGTGGTAATGCTTTAACGATTTTTATCGCATTTGAAGATGTCACACAGACATCCGCATATTGTTTGATTTCAGCTGTCGAATTAATATAACAAACAACTGCTAAATCATCATATTTTTCTCTCATCTCTTTAATTTCTTTAATTGTAATCATATGTGCCATTGGACAATCCGCAAAAGCATCAGGCATTAAAACCTTTTTATTTGGATTTAAGATTTTGGCACTTTCCCCCATAAATTCAACACCTGCAAAAACAATACGATCAGCTTCTGTTTGACTTGCAACTTTAGCAAGATAAAATGAATCTCCAATATAATCAGCAATCTTTTGCACTTCTTCATCTACATAATAATGTGCTAAAATAATCGCATTTTTTTCTTCTTTTAACTTTTTAATTTTTCCTATATTATCCATATAACTTCTCCCTTTTCTCGAGGAGAGTATACTCCTTTTGTTTACATATGACAAGACAGCTGTCAAAAATAAATATAAAAAAGATATCTTTTTTCAAAGATACCTCTTACATTTCTTTTAACCCTAATAAAATACATCCAATCAGCATATATTCCTTTAAGCTTTCAATCTTAATCAAATCAGGGATATAACTCTTTGGCATATATTTTTCCATTTCTTTTTTTACATCATCACTTTTAGAAATCAACCGATTATAAATAATGATTGCATCCGGTGCCACCATCGAAGTAATCCCTAAACAATACTTCATTGTCCATTCAAGAGCTCCTTCTGGAGTTTTTTTGATTTCTTGATAATTCTCACTAAAAGAAATCGGTAAATACTGAATTTCACCCGCAATATTATGCCTTCCTTTAATTAAATGTCCTCGATGAATATGTCCTACTCCTCCCGTTCCACCAATACGTGCTTGATAAAGGAATGAAACAGATTCATAGTCATCTTGTGAAGCAAAATATCCCATCACAATTGTATTAACATCATTATTAATGACAATCTTTTGACTATATTTTTCTTCAAGAAAAGCTTGTAAATGACATTCATTCAAGCCATATTTTTTTAAAGTTACTACCCCATTATAAACAACCCCAGGTAGTGAAAGACTAATGAGTTCTATATCAGGATATCCATATAAAATCGTATTAATTAAATCAACAATATCATCGACTGAAATAGTGTTTTTATAGACTTCAAAATCTTCTAAAATCATATTGTTTTCATCATAAAGACGACTTACAAGTCTTACTTTTTGATCTAATTGAATAAAAGCAAGTGCTAAAACTTGTTGATGAGCTTTCAACATTTGTTTAATAGGTAAAGGATTTTCTTGTTGACTTTGAACTTCTTTTTCTTTATAAAGTTCATCTTCTAAAAAAGTAATCGTATTTCCCACATCATATTTTCCAAATAATGCAGGTGATAAAGCATAAACACGCTTATTTTTTAAGACTCCTTCTACTTCAGATAAACGAAATGATACCTGTGGTGCTAGTAGAATAACATCATAATCTTTCGCCATGTCATAAAGATTCCCATAAGAAACAGCATTAAATTCAAAATCTTTATTTAGAAGCTGTACACCCTCATTTAATTTTTCCGCAAAGAAACCTGTAGTAAGTCCACTTGTACACGAAAGAAGTACTTTTGTTTTTTTAGAAGTTGTCAACCTTTGTAAACAAAGACGCATGTCATAAAGTAAACCTAAAGCGTGATGAAAATTATTCATTTGAAAATGAATAAAGAAGACTTTTTCTTTAGTCATCTTATTTTCAACATCGAGTTCAATAATACAATCAGGATAAAAATTAATGAATCCTAAACCATATTTTGTTTCAATCACAATATTATCATTTACTTCTTTGACATCCCAATCATCTTCATTTTGATTCAACAGCCATCTCTTTAAAAGCTCTGTATCAATCTCTTTTAAAAAAGAATCCATCGTCCTCACCTCTTTTTTTTATACATTTTTTCATCCAAAAATTAAAATTCTTGATAATAATCAAGAATTATTGTTCAGGTACAACTGCGAAATAAACAAGGTCTTCTTCATGATCATTGACCATTGTATGTTTATGACCTTTAGGACAATAATGAACGCTTCCTTTATGAAGTTCTTCTCTTTGTCCATCATAAATAACATAACCATTACCAGAGATGACATAAATCACCTCACTGTTTGTTTCATGAACATGTTCTCCAACACTTCCACCAGTTGGAATATGTCCAATCATAAAACGATTCAAACCATCAAAATACATTTTTGCTTCAATGTATTTTTCGCCACCTTTAAAGTTTTCAAATTTGTCTAAATTATTTTCATCATATTCAAAAATCATTTTTATATCCCCCAATCGCTTTTCATTATAACATATCTTACAGAAATGTAAGATGACGAATTGCATGATTTTCTATATAATATTAGAAGAAGGTGATCTTATGTATAAATTATTAATTGTTGAAGATGATTTTATTATCGCAAAAGGCTTACAAAAACATTTTGAAAAATATCATTATGATGTTCAATATATAGAAGATTTTGAACATGTTTTAGATGAATTTTTAGAGTTTCAACCTGATCTTGTTTTATTAGATATCCATCTTCCTTTTTTTGATGGTTATTATTGGTGTCAAGAAATTCGGAAAATCTCACAAATCCCTATTGTTTTTATTTCTTCCGCTAATGAAAATATGAATATTGTTTTAGCAATGAATATGGGTGGTGATGATTTTATTAATAAACCTTTTGATTTGCAGGTTGTACAAGCTAAATTACAAGCGATTCTTAGAAGAACTTATAGTTTTTCTAAAGATTTTCATTTGTTAACTTATCAAGATGTTCATTTAGATATTTTAGCTGGAAAAATTACTTATCAACAAAAGGAACTTATTCTAACTAAAAATGAATTAAAAATCTTAGAATATTTATTTGAACATGCGGAAGTGATTGTTTCTCGTATTGATTTAATGAATCATTTATGGGATGATCACCAATTTATTGATGATAATACTTTAAGTGTTAATATGAATCGTTTAAGAAAAAAATTAGAAGATATTGGTTTACATGATTTTATTCATACTAAGAAAGGCTTAGGTTATTTATTATGTTTAAAGACTATTTAAAGAAAACATATCCCGTCTATCTTCTTTATTTGTTGTTTGTCTTATGTACTTTTGTTGTTTTAATGATATGTCAAATGATTTCAGATTTAATTATTTATATGTTAAGTCTCTATTTTTCTATCATCCTTCTTTATTTTTTACTTGATTATAGAAAATACAGACAACATCATCAATATTTGATTTATTTAAAAGACAATCCTGAATTGTTTGATAATTTACCTCAAGAAAGCTATCTTGAAGAAAAAACGTATCAAGAAATGCTTCAAATATTACAAAAAAAGATATTTCAACTTAAACAAGAAAATCAACAAAAATACAATAACACGATAGATTATTATACAAAATGGGTCCATCAAATCAAAACTCCTATTGCTGGATTAAAACTCATCATTCAAAATGATTACCCAGATAAAAAAATGCTTGTAGAACTTTTAAAAATAGAACAATATGTCAATATGGCTTTACAATATGTACGTTTAGATTCTATTCACCATGATCTTTCTTTTCAAAAAGTTTCTTTAGATCATCTTGTTAGTCAAGAAATAAAAAAACAATCACTCTTTTTCTTTCAAAAAAATTTAAAAGTAGATTATCAAATTAAAGACCTACAAATCTTAACAGATGAAAAATGGAGTGGTTTTGTCATTGAACAAGTTCTTTCTAATGCTTTAAAATATACGAAAGAAGGAAGTATTACTTTTTATAATGAAGGTGAAAAGCTTTATATTCAAGACAGTGGTATTGGTATTAAAGAAAGTGATCTGCCACGTGTTTTTGAAAAAGGATTTACAGGTTTTCAAGGAAGAAATGATAAAAAAGCCAGTGGTTTAGGTCTTTATTTATGTAAAAATATTTTTAATCAATTGGATCATTCGATTTCTATTGAATCAAAAGTAGGTCAAGGAACAACTGTTTGTCTTGATTTTAGTAAAAAAGAAATATTTATTGAATAATCTTACAAAAATGTAAGATTATTTTACTTACTTGTAAGATAAATCGATAGGTCATATTTTAGAAGTAGAATACAATAAGTATGTAAAAAGGAGGACACAAAAATGTCATTATTAAACGTTAAACATTTACAAAAAATTTATTCAACGCGTTTTTCAAGCCAAAAGGTAGAAGCTTTAAAAGATGTTTCTTTTGATGTTGAAGAAGGAGAATATATCGCCATTATGGGTGAATCTGGAAATGGAAAAACAACACTCTTAAATATTCTTGCTTCATTAGATAAACCAACAAGTGGAGAGGTTTTATTAGATGGAAAAGATCTTACAAAAATCTCTGATAAACATATTTCAGCTTTTAGACGAGATAATCTTGGCTTTGTTTTTCAAGATTTTAACTTATTAGATACTTTTAATGTCGCTGACAATATCTATTTACCTCTTGTTTTATCAAAAGAACCCTATGCTTTAATGAAACCAAAACTAGAAAAACTTGCAAGATCATTAGGAATTAATCATTTATTAGAAAAATATCCTTACGAAATATCTGGTGGTCAAAAACAAAGAGTTGCGGTTGCAAGAGCCTTAATTACCCATCCTAAAATTATTTTAGCCGATGAACCCACAGGTGCTCTTGATTCAAAATCAACCGATCAACTTTTATCTATTTTTGATCAAATTCATCAAAGTGGACAAACAATTTTAATGGTTACTCATAGTAGTAAAGCAGCTAGTTATGCCAGTCGTGTCTTATTTATTAAAGACGGACAAATCTTCCATCAACTTTATAAAGGAGATATGTCTAATCAAGAAATGTATCAAGCTATTAGCGATACTCTAACAATGCTTCTTTCGGGAGGTCAATAAAATGAAATTTTATTTAAAATTGGCTTTAGGAAATATCAAAAAGAATAAAAAGCTTTATAGTTCTTACTTTATTTCTACTATTTTCTCTATCGCCCTTTATTTCATTATTAAAACTGTAGGAAATAGTCCTACTTTAAAGGGTCAAGATTCAATTACTATGTTTTTAAACCTAGGAGGCTATGTGATTGCCCTCTTCTCTTTGATTTTCTTATTTTATACCAATAGTTTTGTGATAAAGAATCGAAAAAAAGAAATCAGTCTTTATCATATATTAGGAATGGAAAAAAGAAATGTGCGTTCTATGATGTTATTAGAAACTATCGTTATTGCTCTTATTTCTCTTGTAAGTGGTATTGTTATTGGAATGCTTCTTTCACAAATTACATCTGTCATTATTTTAAGAATCATTCATAAAAGTATTCATTTTTCTCTTATTTTTTCAATAGATGCTTTTATAAAAACGATTATTATTTTCAGTATTATTTTCTTTTTATCACTTATTTATAATATTTCTGTTGTTGTTAGAAGTAATCCCATTGAACTTTTAAAAGGACAGAATATTGGTGAAAAAGAACCTAAAACAAAAATCTTTTTAACACTTTTAGGGATTATTGCTTTAGGTGCAGGTTATTATATTGCTTTGTCCATTACCGATCCTATGCAAGCTATGGTTTTATTCTTTGTTGCTGTTATTTTAGTCATGATTGGTACGTATTGTTTATTTACAGCAGGAAGTATTGCTTTATTAAAGTTCTTAAAATCAAGAAGAAACTTTTATTATCAACCAACACACTTTACTTCTATTTCAGGTCTTTTATATCGTATGAAACAAAATGCTGTTGGTCTTGCTAATATTTGTATTTTATGTACTTGTGTTTTAGTGACACTTTCTTCAACAATTTGTTTATATAAGGGTATTCAAGATAGTATCAAAAGACAATTTTACATGGATGGAACTATTACTGTAACTGATTCGGATTATCCAGACCAAGTCTATGAAGATGTTAAAGGATTATTAAAAAATAAAAAATATGATTCTCTTTACACTCTTTCTTATTATAATTACACAGGAAGTTTAAAGAAAAATAAAGTACATCTAAATGATTATGACTATAATCATTTAGCTTCTATTAATCTTATTTCTTTGGAGGATTATAATCATTATTTTAATCAAAATTTATCTTTAAATAATAATGAAGCTTATCTTTATAGTTATGAAGGTTATAATAACCCTACCATTTCATTAGAGAATATTCCTTATACTATAAAAGGACAAATTAAAAATCGTCAACTTCAAGCAAATAATTGTTTTGCTCCAAATAATATCTCAATAGTAATCAATCAAAGTGCTTTAAATAACTATAAGCTTAAATCAAAAAGTTATTTCATAGGTTTTAATGCAAGTAAAAAAGTTGTAGATGAAGTAACTACTGCTATTATTCATAAAGATTATAATTACTTAGGAAATAAATATTATGTAAGTATACAAAATAGTTATGAAGATATTGATGTTATTTATGAATTATATGGTTCATTATTATTTATTGGAATTTTTCTATCAATGATGTTCTTAGTAGCAGCAATCGTAATTATTTATAATAAACAAATTTCTGAAGGATTTGAAGATCAAAATAAATTTGAAATCTTACAAAATGTTGGTATGTCACAAAAAGAAGTTAAACAGACGATTCAATTCCAAGTATTGATTTTCTTCTTTGTCCCATTGATTGTTGCCATCATTCATTTAGCTTTTGCCTATCCTTTAATCCTTCGTATTTTAAAAGGATTACAATGTAATGACAACGTTTATCTTATCTCAACTACTGGTTGCATTGCAGGTCTCATTATTATTTATACGATTGTTTATTTGATGACTTCTAAAGCCTATTATCGTATTGTTAAAAGATAAATCTAAAGCGGACTTAACAAGTTCGCTTTTATAATAAAAAAACAGAGAAAAATTCTCTGTTTATCCAACTAAGGCTCTGGTTCTCCGATTTATGTCCAACTAAAGCATGGTCTTTCTACAAGAGCTATAACATATTGTGTATTCATACACAATAGCCCTATAAATCATTAACAATATTATGTACCCATATTCCTTTTCTTACAAGAATAAGACCAAGTGTTGCCTTAGGAATATCAACACATTGAACAAGTATATAAATTATAAGAATTGGTAGACTTGTTAGCCTTGTTAGTAATAAAGCAGCCATAAAAGTAAAGACAAATGTATAACCACTATCAAATAAGAATGTTAAAAACGTTTTTCCACCTGCTCGCATAGTAAAATAACTACTATAATAAACAGAAATAACAGGTAGCATACATGCTGCTACTTTAAGTAAAGATGTTGCAAGATTCTTTACTTCTACAGATGTGTTATAAATTTGTGGAATATAAATAGAAATATTAAATAAAACAACAGCCAACGTAAAACACATGATAAAGTTCATAAACACCATTTTCAAATCATAATCTTTCGCTCTTTCAATTTCACCTGCACCAAGTTGTTGTCCAACAACAATTGAAATAGAATTTCCCATAGCATAACAAACAATCATAAAGAAATTAGTAACGGTTGTGGTAATATTAATCGCTGCAACAGCAACAAGTCCTCTTGTAGAATAGCTTTGAGAAATCAAAGCAATAGAAATAGACCATAAGATTTCATTACATAAAAGAGGTAATCCTCTTTTCAACATTTCTTTAGTTGTATCAAAAGGAACTTTCTTCATCTTAATAGCATCTTTTAAATAAAGATTTCGAGAACCCCCTATAATATTAATACTCATTTCAATCACACGAGAAACAACCGTTCCAATCGCCGCTCCTGAAACCCCTAATTGTGGAAATCCAAAATGTCCAAAGATCAAAATATAATTAATACAGAAATTGACAATCACGGCGACCACACTCGCAATCATTGGTAAAATCGTATTTCCTGTTTCTCTAAGTGATGATGAATAAACTTGTGTAATCACAAAAGGAATCAATCCAACAAGCATAATTTTTAAATAATCCATTCCATAATTTAAGGTTTTTAAACTATCTTGAGGATTATCATTTAAATATAAAGAAATCAATTGTTGTCCAAATGTATAGAATAAAAAAATAGCTAGCAGTGCAATTATAATTCCTATAATCAATTTAATCCTAAAACAATTTTCAACCCCTTCTTTATTCTTCTTTCCATAAAACTGTGCCATAAAGATTCCTGGACCTGACATAGCGCCAAAAATCGTGACATTAAACACCTGCAATAATTGATTCGTAATAGAAACTCCTGACATAGAAAGTGTTCCTAATTGTCCAATCATAATATTATCTAATAAACTTGCAAGATTTGTAAAACCATTTTGTATGACAATGGGTATACAAATCGCAAGAACCATTTTATAAAATCCTTTACTTCCAATTAATTTTTTCATATT
>ERZ857745.3604-NODE-3604-length-14579-cov-2.331245_pt1 | contig 14579 bp, 13 predicted proteins | sample MGYA00519699_ERZ857745 | MGnify/ENA primary metagenome ERZ857745 (study PRJEB31778, sample SAMEA3449357) | human gut metagenome | biome: human gut; feature: human-associated habitat; material: faeces | place: United Kingdom | collected 2010/2012 ...
TAAACATATCAGAGAAAATCAAACGGCTATTTTTTGCACGTTTTCCCGATTCCGCCGAACCGCCGAACAAATTGACAATACATTCAGCATCATCTTTATGAGAAGTAAACACCTCTTTGTTATACTGTTTTGCCAAGAGAGTACGTAATTTCCCCTTCAACGTACTTCCCGGCAGCATAGGCGTCTTTGTCTGTGCATCTCTTATAACCGGAGAGTCAACGGCACCAATTGCAGCAAATCCATCTGAGGTTCCAATATGCATACCTGTCATAACTTCAATTTTTCCTGTAATCTGAATTTTTCCAAACATAATTCTAACTCCTTTCCGCTTTCTTAATCTCTACCACCATTAAATTTAAAATAGGCAACCAAAGCTTCCATGTAATTGCTAAAAAGTATGTAACGTTCCCGACTTCCTTGTATTTCATCAATACACGGTATAATCTGTGCTTCCTCCACAAATTTTTTCACATCCCATGGATTACGCCCGGCTTCATACAAAACATGAACCTTCAAATAATTAATTTTACCTTTTATCTCATCACTTAATTCATCCTCTGTCAACGGCATAATCTCATTATAAATATCCATTGTCATTGCTAACAGTCCACGTATCTTTGTCGTTGTAAGGCCAAAACGTCTATCACTTTGAAGTTTGTCCATCACTTTTTGTGCCTTATCTACATAATCTTTTTTATTCAGTATCATAATCTTTATCCTCCTTCCGATTTAAATAAACATAAACATAGATTGCTGTTATTAATTGCTTGCTATCCTTTTCGTTATTTGACCATTGATACATTTTTTTTGAAAATTCCCGATAGGATTCTTTTTTCTCCTTCTCTTTTGGCTCCAAACGTGCAAGAACATAGGCAAAGCGAGCTAAATTTATTTTTTCCTCACGATCTCGAATCAAGTCCAGCAACCGGTATAAAAATGCCATTCCGCGCTCGCCTTGATTATCAAAGAAATCGGTAAGTGTCTGTAACTTTTCTTGTATTACCGAATGAACAAATGTGCTCCAATCGTAGGTACTGCCCTCTTCAAACAAACATATTGCATTTTTACCCGGATAATCCTTCGCCTTTTGTTCAAGTTCTTCAACCTCACGTGCACATACACTTAGTGGATATTTTGCCGGGAACACGCCAATTCCTGCAGATATATGCAAGGCTCCAATTGCATATTGCTCCAGTGCTTTATGAATATCAATTGCACACGCAATTACTTCATTCCACGCACCAACAAGAAATAAATCATCACCGCCGGAATACACAATCGTCACTTTCCTAGGTCCTGCCTCTGACAATAAAGATGAAGACCCCTGATTCAAAATCTGGTTAATATGAAATTTGAAAAACAAGGACATCTGCCTTGATAAAGTCGCCATACGCGACAGAGTCTCTTTCGACTTTTCAAAACCGGCAACAAATGTCTGTCCTAAATCGTCCACATCCGCCCGAAGCACAGCAATCCGATTGATACCCGTTGACTGCTTCGCGTAAATATCGGTTGTACCATTATCCGTGTAGTCACCTACCCAAATCTTAGTTTCTAATTTTTCTCCCGTATAATACTTATTTTTAGCATAAGTGCGGACATATCCATTCTGAAGCTGCACATCGCGCAATTCTTTCTCATTTTGTGCGTGCAAACTTTTTCCACCCGGAAGTAAAAGTCCCTCTTCATCCTCAAGCACAGTAAAAAATTCTTTTTTCAAAATAGCAGCAGAAAAGTTTTTAATCTTACTGCACAAAGGACATAACTCTTCATCATCCAAAACATCCATTGACTTGCATACCTTACATTCTCTTGTATGTTCCTGTTTTCTAAAATCATTCAGCATAAGCAATTGTTCCGGCGAATAGCGATGATTTTTTTGTTTGGAAATTCTGGCACTAAGTTCTCGAATTACCGCTTCATAACTTCCCCCTTCACTATTTTCCAGATCATACGCAGAACACTCTACCGAATCCATCGCAACATACAAAGATATATTAAACTCACGAATAAACCATTCTGTCCATTCACTTCGAATGCTATCTATCTGCTGTCTCACAGTCTGCGTGTTAGGTATCAACACAGTACATCTTCCACCACCGGAAAAAATAAGGTTTGCACGACTCAAATTCAGTCTTGTCAGCAATTCATCAACCATATGTTCCATCATAATTTCCAAGTAAAAAGAACGAGAACGCAACATTTTCAAAGCGCCTGAAGAATGAATTGTATAAATAAACTTTTGGATTCCTGATATATCCAATGACAACATGCGAAACGCTTTCTCATTATAAAAGTTCTCAGCTTCTTCCATGCAATGTTGTTTATAATTTGTTCTCCCCGCCTCCTCTAAATACTGATAAATACAACTTGCATAAGCTGCTGTTAATTTTACATGATCATACAGAGAAATATCCACCAGTTCTCCTGTTGAAGTTGACGATGGAATATAACTCAAATAAGCCTCTAATGCTGATAACAGAGAAGAAATATACTCTTCTCGATTCAAATCAATTCCTTGCACAGTGTCTTTCAGATTTCGAATAACATTTTGATAGTACTGTTCATCAAAGCGAGGCTCTTCATCCACCGGCATATTTATTACTTTTTCATCATTTAATGAAATTGGCTTGTAAAAATACTCCTCTTTATTTCCATTCAAAATGTTAAACACACACTGCATCGGGATTTGAGGTTTAAAGCCAAAACCACCATCCTCTCTTTTTCTTCGATCCGTAGCCGCAGAAATATTATCTGCAATATAAACAATATAAGCAATCGAATCATCTGGAATCTGTGCATGAGCCAACAACTTGCCATGATGATAATGCACAGAATCTAAAACACTTTTGTTATTTACGCCCAACTCCTTCAGAAATTCATATCCTAATACACTGTGATTTCTCCCATCGCCGGTACGATATAAAACCTTCCCAATATCGTGAAGAAGTGCGCCAACTACAATGTTAATCTCTTGTTCGGTCAAATCATTCCCTCCGTTCTATTATTTCATTTGCTCCCATCCCTATCGCTGCCTTTATTCCAATTCCTGAATATCCTGCGTAACGCCACAACACGTTTGCCAAATTTACCAATGCCTGCGGCCCTTTCACTTTCACAACAATCATTCCCACATAGGAAGGAATCTTTGCCCCCTCCAAATGGAACAATGTACTGCGAATGTTATACCGGATAATTTCAGAATACTGAACTAATTGTCCCAATGTTTCTTCGTCATACAAGGTTTCATTTGATGAAAATGCATCATACTTTTTCATGATACTTCGATATATCTTATCCAACTGCGGCCAAAAAAGATAATTACCATTTGATTTAAAAGCAGTAGGTGATACAAAACGAATCCGAATATAGCGGCTGCACTCTCCAAAATAATATTTCTCAATTAAGTTCTGTCTTGAACTCGTCCTCAAATTCTTGTCCACAATTTTAAATTTCACATCATCTCTTTCAACAACAAAAGAAGAAAATTCTGTGCTCATAAGTGGAACAATAATGTGATTATACGCCTCCTCGTTTAATGTATTAATTCGCCATGTAATTTTGTCTTTCTGGGATATAATGCATTGGCTGTAAGGATGTAACTGACTAAGATGTAATTCACTTGCATATTCCTTGTCAATTTGTTCCATCAAAATCGCTTGAAAAATAGATGATTTCTGATTCGTGACGGAATACTGTGACAATGGCTCTATCACCATTTCCAAAGATGCTAATATTTTTTCCACCCTCTTTCCTTATATTTTTACAAATTATAACATATTTTTTAGTAAATTGGAATATTTTTCTTTCCTTATTGATGTTTTTCCATCAAATGCTTTACCTCCTCTTCCAAGTCCTTGAATGTATGCAGAATAATCTCTCCGCCATTAAAACAAAGAAAATCAGATGCACTTGTAGTTTACCTGTAATTTAACATATTGCATCTATTTTCTTCCTTTCCTCATCAAAGAGCAAACATCTCTTTACAAATCCGTTTGCCGGTTTCTGTCTTAAAAATATTTTGGTATGCATTTAACGCCGCTTCTTTTGACAAATTGTCTTCAAAAAGATTCACAAGAAAATCGGCTTCCACAAGAATCTGGTAATCCAAACCGTCAATATTATGATAGGTGTGATGATGTGCAATCAAATACTGCACTCTTTCTGAAACTTGTTTTTCAAATTCCAATTCACCAAGCAGTCTGGCAGCTATCGCCGGCCCCTCTTTTTCCTGCAATTTACCGCTGCAGTCGCCGTACTTTTCTTCGCACAAATGAATTCCGATATCGTGTGTAAGTGCTGCTGCCTCCAAAACAAATAATGTTTCTTTGTCTACTTTTTCACATTCCGCAATTAGCTTGGCATAACTGTGCACCTTGCAGAAATGCTGGATTCTTTTTGCATCGCCTTTGTATAATCCAAGCATGGCTAAATGTAATTGATTAAGCATTTTGATTCTCCTTGTGTAATATTACAAATATTATAACATATTTTTCCCTTATGTGCCAAAAACAGCGCATCCATTAATACTCAATGGTAATTATTCGACATTCTTCACAACAGTTTGCTGCCACATTTGTCCTATGATTCGGTTTTAATTTTGTCACCTCCACAAAACCATCTGCTTTTTTCGCATTTTGAAATACTCCCGGTACCTCATTAGCAAAACTAAATGCTCCATCCTTGCTGCAAAACAAATATCCTTTTCTCATTTCTTTTCCACATTTTGAACACTTCATAATTCATCTCTCCTATTCATCGTAAATTTCTTCCAAAATACCGTAGTACTTTTCTTTTATAATCCATATAATCTTTTCCAAAAGTTTGAAGAAGGAAAAACTCCTCCACTTTGACAATCTGTAGATGAAACATTACCATGGCAGCTACTGACAAAACCAATAACCCCCATTGAAAAAACATCAAAAGAATTCCTATGTAAACCAAATCAAATCCCAGAAAAGCAGGATTACGGCTGATTTGATAAATGCCATTGGTAATAAGCTCTGTCTTGTCCGTTTCGGAGACACCAGCACGCCAACTATTCTTCATCGTCACAACGGAAGTTACAAATATAATATCCCCCACTGCCGCAATAAGAGCACCCTTGATTCGCGCACCAAATGGCAGCATGGTCTGATTAAATACAATACATATAACTTCTACCAGAGGAACTAATATTGTCGTAATTTTCATAAGTGTTTCAATCACTTTGGCAGTCCCTGTTTTGCCTTTTCCTATTTGATCCGTCTGGATTCCCTGCCGCTTTTGCAGAAACATTTTTCCAAAATAACACCCATAAAACACAAGCAAAAGAATTATTGCTGTCACTTGAAATAGCATTTTTTCACTCCTTCCAACCTTTGTTTGCTAACATTATATAACTGTTTTATTATCTTTGATAGGTTTTGTTTTGATTAAAATATGTTTATTTTATAGACATGGGAAAATTACGATAATAACTTTTGTATCTCTTGAACTTTTGCATTCGTTAAGTTTCGATTTGCGCCATTATGTATCACATGGTTAATGTCCTGTGCTGATTCCAGCACCTGTTTACAATCCACCGGCGAATTACCCTGCACAAAAAATGTATATCCCTCAACCCAAACATCAACACCATAATATTTTAAAAACTGTGCCAACAAATATACCTGCCGGTTCACTTGCTTTATTGGATTTTTTACGATTTTTGTATAGGAATTTCCACTACTGCTAATCTTTGTTTTCACCCATTCATAATCATTATCCGTCCCCATTAAACTGCCACTGTAATTCTTTACTTCAATAATAAATATCCCTCTATTATTCACAATGATGTGGTCCAATTCTGTCCTTTTTCCTTCAATTTCAATCGACACATTTGAAAAAAGCAGATCCTTTTCCTTTAGCACTTGACAAATTAAGTCACAGACATAATTCTCTCCTTGACGTCCTGCTCTCTTTTGACCAGACTCATACCCCTGACTTTTACATAGAAAAATTACCAGCAGGAGCATGCAAAAAACGAAAACAGGTCCAAGTCCTGCAATTAAAGCCGTTTCCATTTTCGCTCACCTCCTGCGTCATATACTTTAACTTGTCTCTCTCGTTGACCTAAAACTTATTATTTTCTATCCCAGTCAACCCATTCACTAAAATCGGATGACCTATTTATATGTTTTCAATATTACGGTCAACTGCAACTACCATACCGCCCACCACCAGTTCCATAACCCTAAAACACATCCGACTTCAATGTCTCTGCCACGTTATCTTTCTGAATCTTTCTCATCGCGTAGAGCATCGTGCAAAACACAACAAAGAACACACTAAACACGGCAATCACAACACTGTACCACGGAATGTAAAAATCGAGAATCATCTGATTTCTAAGTGAAAGATAAATCAGGTACGTTACTCCCACGGAAGCAATCAGTCCAAAAAATAATCCTTTGCAGCCATACAAAATACATTCCAAATTCATCATTTTATAAAATCCGTGCCTGGTCATTCCAACGGAACGAAGCACAGCAAATTCACGACGCCGCAGCAAAATATTCGTCGAAATAGTGTTAAACACATTCGCAATCGAAATCAGCGAAATCAAAATAATAAATCCATAAGAAAAGATTTTGATGACTAACATCATCGCTCTGACATCCTGTATTTCTCTTGCGTAATTATACAAATTTCCCGTGGAGCGGTCATTATTTTCAAGCACCTGACACATTTTCTCAGACGTCTCTGTCGGGTTATCTGAATTGTAAAGCATTACCATTAGTTTTTCAATCCCTGCCGGACAGATTTTTGCCATCGCACGTTCCGGCATGAAAAGAACCAGTCCATATCCGAGCTCATTCTCCATACCAAACGGTGCTTTGTCCAAAGTTTTTCCAATGGTAATTTTTCTTGTGTTGTAAAATTCTTTATACGGCACAAAACGTTCAGAATTAGGCTCTGCCTCTTCGTTCAAATACTTCTCCATCCGGCACTCAAGTTCGCCATTTTTTCCTACTCTGCGCACATACACATCTTCATAATGCTTTGGCAGTTTTTTCGGGAAACACACTTCCACTTCATTTGGTATTTTATTAAACAATGGATACTTGTACATTTTGCCATCTCTCGTCTGATTCGACATCGCATCATATGCAAGAGCATCAAATTTCCCATTTGCGCCATTTTGCTTTACACACTCGTCAAATGCCTGATTCTCCATGAACACAACCGTTAGATTATCCACAAGCTGCGTTTTGGATTTAACCACATTTCCCTTTTCATCAACAGGCTCATTTAACTGTCCACCTTCTCCATCAACACCATTTCTGTATTCTTCAGAAATGCTCGAATCCGGCACAACGGCTGATATTGATGATTCTGTCGACAAATTAAAATAATACGACGATTTCGTCACGCCCTTAGTCACGCGCAGTTTATCATACAAAGCCTTACTGTCATCCGTCAAATCATCACCGACTCTTATATCACAGCTTACGGTCGATATCATAGTATTGATAGCAGTAGACATATAATCACAAAAACTAGTGGCAGAAATAAATAACACAACGCTGACAAACAAGGAAAAAACAGTTGCTCTGTATTTTTTTCGGTTTCTCTTGAAATTCTTGGAAGCAAGTGTTCCCTCTAAACCAAATAATCTGCCGGTAAGTTTCCATGTTTTTACTTTGTTTGCACGAATTTTAATATCCTGTGACTGGCGTATTACTTCGATTGCTGAAGTGCGCAGTGCCTTTCTCGCCGGCAGATACGCAGAAATCAAAACCGTGAAAAAGCCAATCAATGCTGCCAGCAAAACAGCCCAGCCGGCCGCTGACATATGAAGTCTGACTGCTTCTCCATATTCCTCAATTCCCTGATTTAACATATTGGACATCAGATCACTGACAAAGTAAAAAGTAACCGACATGCCACCAATTCCAGCCAAAACACCGATTGGAATTCCAATGGCGCTCAATACCGACGCCTCATATAATACATTGCGTCGAAGCTGCTTTCTCGTCGCTCCGATGGAGGATAAAAGTCCATACTGACGCTTTCTCTCGTTAACCGAAATAGAAAAAGAATTTCCAATCAAAGCAATTGAGCCAAACATAATAATTGCAATTAAAATGCCCATCAGTCCACCCAACACTCTAAGCACAGAACCACTTGCATTACCACTGTAAATTAAATACATACGGTTGGTATCTTTCAACGGATCTGCTACCGTCCCTTTCATTTTCTGCGGTTTTATCTGCTTTAAAAAGTCCGCGGTCTTCCTGCCATCTTTCAAACTCACATAAACACTTCCACCATAATCCGGTCCACCGTTCGCTGCTTTCGTAAACACATAATAGCCCGCTGACATTGACTGGTCATAGAGCGGATTTAAATAAATACCAACAACATGATATGCCGTTTTCCCTGATTCTACAAACGTCTCATCATCTTCGTTGAGATAAGGATCATCTTCCCACAGCTGATTCTTATTTTTCAAAACCCGAAGTCCTTTTGGCAGAGAAATCACATCTCCCACCTGATAAGAAACACCTGCATTTGTCTCTAACGAAGCCGGCAGAATAATTTCATTTTCATTCTTTGGCATCCGTCCCTCTTTCATATAAAAAGGGAGAAGAGTTTCATAGTCACCGTTCAAACCACCAATGTATAAATACGGAGAGGTTTCATTTTTACTGTGCGGAAGTTTCGCATAACCAATATTCTGAATGGATACCTGTTTTTCTACTTCCTTCTTTTTTGAAATCTCGTCTATCTGCTTCATTGAAATATTCGACACAACACCATGCCAGCAGCCATTTTGTTTCTCCGTAACTTCCAGTAAAAATTGCTGCACACTGCTGACCGTTGTTGTTACTGCCGTCAGCATAGCAGTCGATAAAATAATGCCAATAATCGTAACAATCGTTCTTGTACGGTTTAATTTTAATGACTTAATTGCAAATTTATGAAATACATTCATCCCCGAATCACCTCATCTCTTGTAATCCCGCCATCTTCAATTGCGATGATTCGGTCTGCCTGCAATGCGATATTTTCATCATGTGTAATCACAATCAATGTCTGATTGTACTTCTTATTTGACGCTTTTAGTAACTGAATAATTTCCTGACTATTCTTGGAATCAAGGTTTCCCGTCGGCTCATCTGCCAGTACAACAAGCGGCGACGTCATCAATGCCCGTCCAACCGATGTCCTCTGCTGCTGACCACCGGATAATTCATTGGGAAGTTTTTTCTCCTTACCTTCCAGTCCCAGTGTCGCAATCAACTCCGTCAAAAATTCCTGATTCACTTCCCGCCCGTCCATCAAAACCGGAAGTGTCATATTTTCCACAACATTCAAAATAGGAATTAAATTGTAAAACTGATAAATAAGTCCAACCTGTCTGCGTCTGAAAATTGCTAACTGGTCTTCTTTCTGTTGATACACATCGACACCGTCGAAATAAACTTTTCCTTTCGTTGGACGGTCCACACCGCCGAGAATATGCAAAAGTGTCGATTTACCGGAACCGCTTGGTCCGATGATTGCAACAAATTCTCCTTTTTTTACAGAAAAAGAAACATCATTTAGTGCTACGACCTCATTTTCACCTTTTCCATATACCTTTGATAAATGTTCTACCTGAATCATATTCATCCTCCTCATTATTTCGAATTCTTCCTTAGTGTAGCAGGATGGAATGACTCTGCCGTGACTCTTAAGTGACAATTTTGTCACTTACACCGTTCCCTTATAAAACCGAATTTCAAATTTCGCTCCGCCATTTATCCCATTCGTTGCGGAAAGTGTCCCCTCCTGTGCCACAACAATCATGCGCGCCAACGCAAGACCAATCCCCACACTGCTGCCAGAGGAATTTTTTCCTTTATAAAAACGCTCGAAAATATGCGGTAAATCTTCTTTGTCAATTCCAGCTCCATTATCCGAAACTGTAATTTCCGTATATAAATGATTTTCCGCTGCCCGAATGCAAATCTCCCCACCGGCCGGCGTATGTTCCATGCAATTCTTTACAATATTTCCAACTGCCTCGCGAAGCCAGTATTCATCACCACGAAGCGAAACCATGTCCGTGCAGTCAATAACTAGATTCTGCTCTCTTAACTCCATCGGAATCAAGAAATCCTGCACCGACTTTTTCAGTAAATCCGACACATTAACCGTCTTTTTTTTCATAGACACCGTTCCTGCGTCCAATTTCGCCATCTTTAATAACGCTTCAATCAGCCAGTCCATATGAACTAAGAGCTGCTCCAGTTCATGTAATAATCTCTGCCTGTCCGTCTCATTCTTTTCTCCCCGCAAACGCGAAACAATTAAATTTATTGCCGTGAGCGGCGTTCGAATCTGGTGGGAAATATCCGCAATAGAATTCAGCAGATACTTTTTATCTTCCATCAAAAGATTTGCCTGATGATTTAATTTATTCATCATTTTCCGGATTTCTGTCCGCAAAATAGCAAGTTCGCCTTCCTTTTCTCCCCCTACATCGACGTATTCAAATACATGCAGAAAATGCTGGACTTCATCTGCCAGTCCGGCGATTTTGCGATACCGGATAACAGAAGAGCTAAAGTGTATCACGGCAAAGATAACTGCACAAAAAAGGCACAAATAAAGTCCCCTCACCGATGCCAAATACCACCCCAAAAAGGCTGTCAGCAAAACTGCAAACAGCCAAATAATTCCCTCTTTTTTTATTTCCGGATTTCTAAAATACCCCATAGCCCATCCCCCGTATTGTTTTTATAATCTCCGGTTTCGCCGGTTCTTTCTCAATCTTTTCCCGAAGTCTTTTAATATAAACAGTAAGCGTATTGTCATTCACAAAGTCACCTGCCACATCCCAGATCGCCTCTAACAACTTCTCTCTGGAAAGAATCATTCCTTTGTTTTGGAATAATATCAATAAAATCCGGTACTCTAAAGCGGATAAAAATATTTCATTACGCTTTACCACTGCTTTCCCAGTATCAATCGTAATACCGCCGGATTCTAAAACTGCTGAGGCTTTCCCACTGCGTCGCAGTACAACACCAATTCTCGATACCAGTTCACGTGGGCGGAATGGTTTACTGATATAATCATCCGCCCCCATATCAAGTCCTGTCACAACACTGTATTCATCGCCGGATGCCGTAAGAAATATTACCGGTATATCTGTATTCTGCTTAATGTAGGAACAGATTGCAAAGCCATTGCCATCCGCAAGTGAGATATCTAACAGTACAAGGTCATAATACTTTTCTTCTAAAAGTTCAATGGCCTGCTTCTGTCCAAATACTGACTCAACAAAAAAACCTTCCTGCTGTAAAAACACACAAAGATTTTCTACAATTGTCTTATCATCTTCTACCAGTAATAGTTTACTCATTTTATGCCTCTTTCAGCAGTGCAAAGCTCTTCAAACTTGCATTTCCCTGACCACGAAAAGTAAAGTACAATGGCTGTACACCATCCGGTATTGAAATTTCCGTTTCATAATCTTCCCATACATTCGTATAAACAATGTGTAATTTCGCAAGCACTTCCCCATCAATTTCATTTCGCACCTCAATATCGCCATCTGCATATCCTCTTGTTGTAATGCGAATTCTCCTAACTCCTTGTATATCAAAATATTTAAATCCTGCCGTAGCTGAATTTTGAATATTACCAATATACCCAATTTCTTCATCGCCATCTCTGCCATCCTGCATAACTTTTGGGAATTCATCACCCCCAACGTAAACCGATTCTTTATCTGTATACAAATGACATGCCAGATATGCCGGATATTCACCCTCGCCTCTTAATGGTCCTCCATTTAAGCCACAAGACGTAATTTCGGCCTGTTTAATATTCCCTTTATCATCAATCTCAAGAAGTTCCGCACAGCCTTGTCTGCTATACCAGGAACCATTTGTGTGACGATGATAAAAAATGTACCAATCCTCGCCTATCTGCACCATACTTCCGTGATTGTTTGCGCCATAGGCCACAGGACGGTCTGCCTTTTTATAAGAATCAATTCCTAAATCACAGTTACTGACAATGACGCCTTGATACGTAAATCCACTCACCGGGTTATCGCTTACAGCATAGCAAAGTTCATGCATAACTTCTGATGAGTAAATGAAATAGTATGTGTTTCCTCTCTTGCGGATAGAGGAAGCCTCAAAAAATGCGTGGCCTTCAAATCCAGTTCCTTCACTATATTCACATCCTGGCACAACCCGCACGGGCTCTTCTTCAATCGTCAACATATCGGATCCTAATACTGTCACAAAAGCCCCAGTTCTCGATTTATCACCCGAGGCACAAGCTCCAGTGTATAAATAAGTTTTATCTCCTTCTGTCAATACGCCTGGATCAAACTGCGGTTCATCCGTTTCCCGCTCACCAAGACGTACACCATTTTTATCATGGACATATCCTAAAAATTCATATTTTCCAGCCGTATCGCAAACGGCTACTGAAACGATTGAAACTTTATCCAGCACATAATACAGATAGTATCGACCATCCGGTCCTACTGTTACATCCGGTGCATACAAGCACATTTTCCCATCCGGATTTAACGGATCATCTGTTTTTCGATAAATAGTTCCCTCGTATCTCCAGTTACCCAAATCATCCACTGGTGCAGACCAGCAAACGTAATCCCCCATACAAAATACATAACCATTGTAAAAATCATGTGAGCCATACACATAAACTCGTCCATTAAATACATATGGTTCCCCATCCGGTACATACTCCCAAGATGGCAAGTATGGATTCAAAGCCTGTTTTTTCATTCCTAATATCCTCCTTTACTTGCTTTCCCTCAAATTTTCTCTTATAGCAAGCATTTTACCACAAGCAATAAAAAATGAAAACCCACAAAAAAAGAAAGTGTCGAAAATACTTAATTCTCAACACTTTCCATACGTTTCAATTAGACAAATAAATTATTTAGCATAATCCACTACTCTGGATTCACGAATCACATTGACCTTAATCTGACCTGGATACTGTAATTCTGCCTCAATCTGTTTGGACAAATCGCGGGCAAGCAATACCATCTCGTCATCATTAATCTGATCCGGAATTACCATCACTCGAACTTCTCTACCTGCCTGAATAGCAAAAGACTTATCGACTCCCTTAAAGCTGTTGGAAATATCTTCCAATTGTTTCAATCGGTTCGTGTAGGTTTCTAATGTTTCACGACGTGCACCGGGACGTGCTGCTGAAATTGCATCTGCCGCAGCTGATGACAGCAGTGCTATGCCGCTGTCGGCAGAATCTGCATACAGACCCTCACGCCTGAAATAGTTGTTGTCGGAACTGCATTCCGGATATGAAAAGTACGTATTGTCGGGGAAATGGGTAATGCCCTCAATATCCTTGTCGCTTACCAGAAAATAGTAGTGACGGATAAAATTTTCGTCGGGCGGGTCGAGTATGGGGTCGTCCCATGTGCAGTCAACGTTGTACCACTCGCCATCCAGCATTACCTTGTTCCATGCGTGGGAAGCGCCGTCCGAGCCTGTTCCCGTTACGGTGACGCAGGGGATATCCGACTTTTGGCAAAGGAGATTGAATGCTGCTGCATAGCCCTCGCACATGGAATATCCGCCGCAGAGAGCGCCGTACAGGGTGGTATCCGTATTTTCATCATCGGAAAAGGTGCAGTTCAGGACAATGTAGTCATGAAAGGCTTTCAGCTTTTCGTAGTCAGATGTGCTTTCATCAAAGACTGAGGAAATTTCCCACGATGTTTTACCGATATCCGCCTGCATCTGATGAGTTGTCTTCTCGTCATACCGATAGGTGAGCCGCAGAGTGTCGCTGTCACTGTCGGGGCGGTAGAACTTACTGGTGAGCCAGAAGATATTCTCCTGATAATACACTGCCAGAAACAGCTTTTTCAGCGTTTCGGGCGGGAGCTTTTCGGGGAACACCGCCTGAGGCTGAAAATTCTCCGCTGCATTTTGCAGGATATCATACATCTGCTGCTCCTTTGGTGAAAGTGAGCTGTAGTAGATATACCGCCGGTCATTGCCCGTAATAGCAGACAGGCTGCCCGCAGAAGTAACGGTCTCGGACAATGAATAGTCCTCGTTAATTCTTGAGCAGCCTGACAGATTCGGGAGCGTCAGCACAAACAGCAGTGCGCCGATAACAATTCGTTGGTGTGTTTTCATGCCGTCTCCGTAATTTTCAGCTATCAGAAGCTCAGGTCAAGCTCGATCACCAGTGTGTTGGGGTCGCAGTTGGAGGAAACGGATGTTACCGCAGAGTTTTCGCTCTTTATCCATGAAGCGTAATCCTTCAGGTTCTTGGTAACAGCGTCATATACAGCCTGGCTTGTGACTCTTATCTCAACAGCTCTTGTGTTGCTTGCAGCGCATTCCTTAAGCTTTGCTCTGAGAGCGGTGTCTGCGGAAGCTTCATCTGAATAGAGCTGCTTTGTTACCTTAAAGTAGTTCATATCGTCAGATGTGCAGGCAGGAGGAGTGAAATAAGTCACCTGAGTTCCTGTGGTCTTCTTGTTTACATTGAAGTGGGACTTGTTGTGTATCCACTCGTCGGGAACGAGGAAGTATCTG
>ERZ857745.3616-NODE-3616-length-14538-cov-4.797418_pt1 | contig 14538 bp, 8 predicted proteins | sample MGYA00519699_ERZ857745 | MGnify/ENA primary metagenome ERZ857745 (study PRJEB31778, sample SAMEA3449357) | human gut metagenome | biome: human gut; feature: human-associated habitat; material: faeces | place: United Kingdom | collected 2010/2012 ...
TCCATCAATCAGAACCGCTGCATCATCTACCAGAATCTGCTGCATCTGGAAAATCAGATCTGCACGTTTGTCCTCGTCCATCTCACTTTTCAGTTCCTGATATAATGCATCGTATTCCGGATTGGAATATGCACAGTAAGTGCTTTCTGTTGCCCAGTTTGCCATGTAAGCGAACGGATCTCCGGTTCCTACGGTAATCCAGTTGTTGTTGTTAAAATCATAATCCAGTGCTGCCAGCTTACTCCACTGATCATCGGAGCTTCCGTACTCGGAAGTAACACCGATTCCAATCTCTGTCAGATACTGAGTATGTGCATCAGAAAATTCATTCAACAGACGGTTTTCATAAGAAACATAACGCAGATTGATATTTTCTCCATCGATCTCACGGATACCATCTCCGTCTGTATCTACAATCCCCGCATCATCCAGCAGTTTCTTCGCACCTTCCGGATCATAGCTGTTCTCATCGTTCAGATCATCAAATCCGAAGTCAAGTGTAGGAGGTACCGGTGCTTTACCTGCTGTGGCTCCACCCTCAAGAAGAACGTCACAGTATGTCTGTTTGTCAAGTCCGCGCAGAAGTGCCTGGCGAAGCGCTTTATCGCTGAGTGCACGACCTTCACTCTGGTTCATGAATGCGTATGTGGAACGCAGGGACTGAAGCTCCTGGATCTCATAATTGTCATTTCCTTCAAACTCAATAAGGTTCTCTGTCTTTAAGTTATAAGCGATATCGATCTCACCTGTCTGAAGAGCCATGGAACGTGTTGTCTGATCATCTACACATTTCAGTGTAACCTTATCCAGCGGCACTTCTCCATCCCAGTAATTCTCATTCTTAACCACAACGCAGGAGTCTGTAGGGCTGAAAGATTCTACTGCGTAAGGTCCTGTACAGATCGGTCCTTCCATTGCAAATGTAGAGTCATCTACGTTTGTATCTACGATCAGGAATAACGGGTCTGCAAGGCTTCCTGCCATGTTTGCGTTTGCTCTGTTTAAGTGGAAGATCAGGTTCTGTCCGTCAACTTCCATGCTGTCCAGGTCAAAGAACTCCGGCACACGGTCGCTCTTGTCAGCTGTACGCTGGATAGATGCCATTACCATCTCCGGTGTCATGTCATCACCGTTGGAGAATTTCACGCCTTCACGGATCTTGAATGTCCATGTAAGTCCGTCTTCGCTGTTTTCCCAGCTCTCTGCCAGACAAGGAACGATCTCACCTTCTTCATCAAATTTAGTAAGGCACTCACCGATAGCATAACGGGAAACAACCCAGCTGAAGTACTGCTCTGTAGGCTCCAGAGTATCAGCGAAGCTTGTTACACCGATTGTGATCTCTTTTGCATCTGCTGCGTGAGTTACAGTTGCCATGGAAAATGTCATTGTACATGCAAGTGCTACTGCTAAAACTTTTTTGAATAATGTGTTTTTCATATATTCCTCCTGAAAAAATTAGGTAAGTGGGATTCATTTCCACTTTATGGTTGATCATTTATCATTATTACTTGTGCAGAAGTCCGATTGCTGTCTGCACCGGTTGATTGTTACTCTATCTTACCTTATCTTCTGCGGTTCAGTACGGAAGCCGCAGAACTTTTTATACCCGGCATTTTTTTACCATGCGGATATATTCGAGCTGTCCTCATTATATAAGAAACAACAGCCTGCTTTCTTACTCCTGTCTCGGATCGAGAACGTCACGGATGCTGTCACCAAGCATGTTGAAGATAACTACGCAGATCACGATCGCAATACCTGGGTAGATCATCAGCCAAGGTGCTTTTGCCATGTAAGTTCTTCCCTCGTTCAGCATCAGTCCCCATTCAGGTGTCGGCGCTGTAGCACCAAAACCAAGGAATGACAAGGATGCCAGCTCCAGCATCATGGTTCCGATATCTGCTGCTGCAGTTACTACCATCTGAGTAACCATGTTCGGGAGAACATGTACAAGCAGAATCTTCCAGGTCTTGGTTCCGTTTACGACTGCTGCTTCAATATAGAGGTTTTTCTTTACTCTCAGTACCATGCTTCGTGCAAGACGGGCATATTTGGTCCAGCTTACTGCTGCAATGGAGATAACCGCATTTACAAGGTTCGGTCCCAGCATACCGGCGATTGCGATGGCAAGTACCAGACCAGGGAAAGAGATCATCATATCTGCGATACGCATGATCACACTGTCTATGATTCCACCGAAGTATCCGGCGATAACTCCAAGAAATGTACCGATCACAAAGATAACTGCTACCAGACATAATGTCATGACCAGAGAAGTTCTGGTTCCGAAGATCACTCGTGATAACAGGTCACGTCCCAGCTTGTCTGTTCCAAAGGGATGTGCAGAACTTGGCGCCTGAAGGGATTCCAGCATTACTGCATCCAGCGGGTCGTAGGGTGCGATCTGCGGAGCAAACACAGCTACACCGACTACCACCAGCGCCAGTATCGAAAAAAGGGTAAACTGCTTATTTTCTTTAAATACTTTCGCTAACTTCAATTATCTATCCTCCTTAAGTCTTGGATCCAGATAAGTATAGGACAGATCCACAAGCAGATTGATACACATATACAGAATAGCGATCCACAGTACATATCCCTGAACCAACGGATAATCACGGCAGGAGATTGCTTTGACTGCCATATTTCCCATACCCGGCCAATTGTAGATAATCTCAACGACTGCAGTACCGCCAAGAAGACTTCCCAGAGAAAGTCCAAGCAGAGTTACCAGCGGAAGCATTACATTTGGAAGAACATGTCTCCATAAAATCACACTCTCCTTGATACCTCTCATACGTGCACCTGTTACATAATCCTGATGAAGCTGCTACATTTACCCAACGAAGCTGTACACCGAAGATGCTCAGTAAGATCAGGCCAAGCCAGAAGCTTGGTACGGACACCCCGATAAAAGTAATTCCTCTTACAAAATAATCCGGGAATTTGTTCTGATACACTGCTGCCAGGATTCCCAATGGGATGGAAATCACGATCATCATCAGCAATGCCAGCAAAGACATCTTCAGGGTTGGCCAGAAACAGGATACAAGTTTCTGTACTACCGGCATCTTAAAGGAATAGGACTGTCCCATATCTCCGGTAAGCACACCCTTGAGCCAGCTTCCATACTGTACAAGAAACGGCTGGTCAAGACCCAGCTCATGTCTTGTCTGTTCCAGAAGCTCCGGTGTGGGAAGATTACCGCACTCTGTCAGCATGATCTCAGCCGGATCACCAGGAGACAGATAAGTCAGTCCAAAGGTAAGAAAGCTGATACCAAACAGGACGATCAGAATCTGCAGAAATCTTTTCCCGATTTGTTTTTTCGTCAAAATAATCTCCTTCCTACATCTTTCGTGAATTAAACCAATTTCAGAATTGTTACTGAGCGCCTTTTGTTCAGTAACGCGGAAAAATCCCCCCAGGGGGCTTAATTTTACGCAAAAAAATAGCCCGTATATAAAATACCATACATACGGACACAAAATGACACGAAAAAATTATGCTTCCTATCTACCGTAAGAATCATTCCTATCCCAATTGTAAGCAGTTCTCCTGACTTAAAATCATCACTTCGAAATCGCCTTCCCAGACCAACTTTAACTTCACATGGTCCAGTGACATTTATCATTACGAAGCTCCCTATTACAGTGACGGGATCGTACCGGACTTACACCGGTTTCTCTATTAATCCTTGCGGAACTTACAACGACTGGTTCAAAACCAATAAATGTTATTTATTTTTTGCCTGAACAGTATAAAACAACTTTTTATATTTTGTCTAGTATTTACGAAAAAAAATTGAATTGTATCAAAAAACATACAAAAAAAAGAACCCTGCCTGCAGGATTCTTCTTTCCACTGATGTCTCTCTTCTATATTAATTCAGTCCTTTAATATAATTGATCAGATCTTCTTTCTCGCTCTCAGTCAGCTTACGGACATTGGTAAATGCACTGACAAAATTCTTCAGAGAACCTTCATAAGAATCGTCAACGATCTGCTGAGCATAATTCTCGAAATATTTCTGCTTCGTAACGGCCGGAATATAGATCGCACGTTTACCGCTTTTATCAATATTCAGAAAACCTTTCTGAGCAAGGCGTGTAAGGAATGTATTTACAGTCTGCTTTTTCCATTCTTTATTTGCCTCGTTATTAAAGTAATTCATAATCTCGGAAAAAGTCCCTGGTGTTTCTCTGGACCATAAATAATTCAAAATATAATATTCAGTTGCGCTCATCGCGTTGCGTACCATTATAAGTCCTCCTTATTAGTTATCTTTCTTGATATAGTACAACATATTTATATCTTATTATAATATAAATCTGCAAAGATTACCAGATGAAGATTTATACAAAAATCCAACTGCAAAATAGGCTATTTTTTTATACAGATGCTTCTTTGATCATACAATACTGCTTCAGTCCGAAATGAGGTTTCTCCACAATTCCATAAGTCTTGAAGCCGAAATGCTCATAGATGGGAACATTGTTGGGATTATGCGTTTCCAGGGAGATCAGCATCTTATGTTCCTGTGCATAATCGATCACTTCATCCATCAGAAGTTCTGCCAGTCCATGGTGCTGATGGCCCGGATCCACTGCCAGGTAAATTACATGAAGCCGTTCGGTCTGATGAAGCTGGTCCGTCCAGCTGGAATTCAGGTAATCCTTTCCCTGAACGAAATTCCAGAAGGTCTTCAGGCTGGGATCCTCTTTGATCAGCCAGCCATCTGTGGTAAGCATGGCCTTCGCCTCTGTGAGGCAGTACTCCAGGAAATTATAATGCTCTGTTTCATCAGAAACCACCAGAATACTGTTCAGTTCACTGCTGTCGGAATAGATCTCACAGGTGTGAAAAAACTCCGTCAGATCGCAGGAAAAAAGCTCCGGGAGAAGCCGTTCTCTGGTATCGTCATCAGGGATCAGTGCATGATATAACGGATCCTGGGCGAAGCAGACCGTCAGCAGTTTCACCAACAGACAGCCAAGATTCTTTTTCCGGCTCAGATACTTTGTTTTCATTCTTTTGCAGAAAGATAATATCCGTGGTAACTTCCGTGCCTGCATTATCCTTAAAAGCACCATTCTTACCACCCGGCAGACGAATTGCACCGATGAAATCCGCTTTTTCGGATAATGCTTTTCTGGTACTCTCGTCACGTTTGTCAAGTGTTCCTGCTGACGTAACAAAAGCAACGATTCCGCCGTTTTTGATTTTGTCAAGCGTTTCGGCAAAGAAATAATCGTGAAGTTTTGTAGTGTGGTGTTTATCGTCCTTAAAAGGAAGTTCCCCAAAAGGAACATTGCCGACAGCCACATCAAAACAGCCGTTCTGAAAATTGTTTTTCTCAAAGCCCTGAATGGCAATATCTGCATCAGGATAGAGCTGCTTTGCGATTCTACCGGTAATACTGTCCAGCTCCACGCCGTAGAGCCTGCTGCTTTTCATGCTCTCCGGCAGCATACCGAAGAAGTTGCCCACGCCCATGCTGGGCTCCAGAATGTTGCCGGTCTGGAAGCCCATGTTCTCCACCGCGTCGTAAATGGCGCGGATAACGGTGGGACTGGTGTAGTGGGCGTTCAGCGTGGACGCTCTGGCGGCGGCGTATTCCTCCGGGGATAGCGCGGCGTACAGCTCCGCAAATTCGTCTTTCCAGTTATCCTTGCTTTCATCAAAAGCATCCGCAAGCCCGCCCCAGCCCACATAGCGGGAGAGAATTTCCTGCTGCTCCGGGCTGGCCTGCAAGCCCTCAAATTCCAACTCCTTCAGAAGATTGATTGCCGCCATATTCGCCCAGAACTTGGCCTTAGCGCCGCCTTTGCCGAGATCATCGTCCATGATGCGGAAGTTTTCCGCAGGCGGCTTTTGCGGCATGGGCGGCTCCGGCTCGGTGGTGCGGATAGTCTGGATTTCAATGTCATAGGGAAGCTGGCTTTTCTCGCCGGGGTAGAACGCTACGGTTTCCGTGGTAAACTGCGGCTGCTCCGGTTCAGTCGCCTCCGATGCTGGCTGTTCAGGAAGAGAAATATCTGGTTCAGGCTGTGCCTGTGTCCGGCTCTGCGCCTGCGCTTCCTCCAGAAAAACGGCGCGCAGCACGGGAGCGGCGTCCGGCCACAACAATCCGAGGGCGTGTACGCCCTTTTCCCCATGCACCTGCGCCTGAAAGCCGCTTCTTGAGGTGATGAAATCTGCCTCGGTGCCGTCCTCCAGCGTCATGGTGTCCGCGTCCGACGCGGCGAAAACGTTGGAAAGATACGCACCTATGGCGGCGTTGCCCTCGCCCTGCCGGAACAGCTCCCGCACCTCGTCCCGGATGTCAGGCGTGAGGATGCCGTTCATCAGGAGGTCGCGGAGGTCGTCGTTTCTGCTCCGTGCGGGAAGATAATCTGTCATGGCGGCGTTTCTCTCATCCCGGCGCAGCAGCCGTTCAAAATTCTCGCGGCTTTCGGCGCGGAATACGGGATAGCGGAGTGCTGGGTCACGAAGCTGCACATTGAGCGCGCCGACCTCCGTGATCTCAAAGGGCGTGTTGTCCAGATAGACGGTATCGCCCACGGCATACGGCGCACGGAAAATCATGTTTTCCTGTTCATTTTCGGCAGTGACCTCCTTGACAGGTTGCGTCTGCTCCGCAGCGAAGAAATAGCCGGTGTCGAGGTAACGCTCAAAAACGGTGCGGTCTACGCTGACCGTTTCCTGCTCCGGGACGCTTGGCAGAGTGTACCAAACATTATCTTCGTCTACACGCTCGACCACCATCAGAGTATCCCGCTGTTCGGCTGCGGTGGAAGAAAAGCCGTCGCCCACGCGATAGGCATTCCCCAGCGGCGTTGTGAAAACCGGCACGTCCGGCTCCATACCGCGGCTGCGCTGAATACTGGAGAGGTAGTCAATGGCGTTAGATTGCTCCGCGAAGCGAAGCACCTGCCCACCCTCCTCATAGAAGCGGTCAAGGGCCGAGTCCCAGATGCCGGTAATGCCGCCCTCGTTGGGGTGCAGACGGATGGAAAAACGGTCCGGTGAGTCCATGTGCGCCGCCTGCGCTTCCTGCGCCGCGATCCGCTCCACATCCGCCATGACCTGCCGGACGAAGGGGCTGTTGCGATTAGCCTCCGCATCCACAATCTGCCCATTTACAATACCGCGTTCAGCAAGCGCTTCCCGGATGGCGATGGGGTCAATATTGTCAAAGTTGTCCTGTTCCTGCTCGGTGTAGAAGTTATCGGATTGAATGAGCTGCGCAATGCGCCGCTGCACCTTTGCCCATGACAGCGTGACCGGCTCGGAATTGCCCACGGAGATTTGCAGCGGCTTGGAGCTGTCGCCTACGCCGTATTCCGCTGCCAGCCATGCGGCGGTATCCCTGTCGCGGGCATGAGCCTTCATATAGCGGACAACTGCGTGCTTGCTTTCAATCCTGCCGTTCCACTGCTGCAAGGCCGCGTCAATGTCCGCCTGCGTGACCTTGTAGGGTGAGGACGTGACCGTGGTTGCCAGCGTGGGGTAAAGCTCGTCCAAAAGCTCCTGATGGAGCCGGTTGTGGAACGCGGGCATATCGAAATAAAGCCGTGTGAGCTGCAAATCGCCGGATTCTGTGACGATGCGCCGGATTGCCGCCGCGCCCTCCAGATAGGCGTTTTGACGGTCGGAGTTGCGGCAGGCGTTGAGAAATGCTTCATCCTTGGAAAGCGCGTTGCCCACGCTCAGGCGGTATCTCTCGAACAGCTCCTGCACCGTGGGCTGAGCCTGCTCTGCGGCGGGGTCGCGGAACACCCTTGTGCCATCTGCACCGAACTCCGCTTCCTGCGCGTCGATGGCGGCCTCTGCTTCATGGTCAACGGAGCGCAGGGTATAGACGCGACGCTCGGTGCCGGTTTCCTGTGCTGCGGCAATGGTCACATCGTACTTATCGCGCAATTCCTCTATATATCTCTCCAGACTGTGTGCCGGAACACCGCACATCTCCACACGGCCAGCACCGGGGATACTGCGGGAGGTCAGGTTCATATTCAGCAGCTCCGCCGCCTGTTTTGCGTCCTCGCCGTACAGCTCAAAGAAATCCCCCACCTGAAACAGCACGATGTCGTCCGGGTGGGCTTCCTTTACGGCGTTGTAGTCATTCCATGCTGCGCTTCGCTCTGCGGTCTGCCGCTGAAGCTGCTCAAAGTGCGCCTTTTCCTCCGGGGTCAGGAAACGGTCTTTGCGGATCAGCTCAGAGATACGCTTGGCGACGTTCGCCCAGTTCAGTTGAATTTCCGGGCAGTCCTGTTTTTTCAGGCTGACGCCCTTGCCGCTGTGATCCTCACCGCTGTGGGACGCGCCGGATACCGCATGGGAGCGTCCCCCAATGCCGTATTCGTCTTTCAGGAAGTCCGCCTGCTCTTTGGGGATGTGTTTCTCTTTGAAATAGGCGTAGATACGCCCCTTGCTCCCTTCAATATTGCTGCCGCGGGTCAGGGTCGCGGCGATCTCGTCCTCGGTAATAAACCGCTGCACGGCGGGGATTTCTGCCATTTCGGTGCGGTACTCCCTGCGGGGCAGGGACAGCTCCCGCAAACCCTGCTCGATTTTGTCCGGCTTGTGGTAGTGAAAGCGCAGCAGGCTCCTGTCCTCCCGGCAGTCGGATCGGAGCTGTGCAAAATCGTCCATGAGGACTTCACGGAACGCAGGGTCTGTCAGCCGCTCGGCAAGCCGCGCCGTTTCCTCCGGGAAACCGCCGCCCCGCATATCCGACAGGCAGGAGAGGTAGCCCTGCGCCCGTGCCTTTTCGCTTAAATCCTGCCGTAGATACCAGATAGACTGCGCCAGCTCCGTGCGCTCGTGTCCCGGCGCTTCTGCAAGCTCCACGTTGGCGGCGTATTCGCCCTGCTCCAAAAGCTGTCCGATGCGCTCCGCCGCCTCCTGCCAGCTTACGACCTTTGCGGAGGTCAGGTATCTTGCCGCGTCCCCATTGGCGATGTGGATACCGTCGTCGGCGTACCAGGCGGAATATCTGCCGTTTTCGGTGACGACGCCGTTGCCGCCGTGGAAGCTGCTTTGAAGAAACGCCGCGATTTCTTCCACGCTCTTGCCCTTGGAGAACTCCGTGGCGATCTTCATGCGGGCATAGTCGGCGTTGCCCTCCATGCGCAGAATGTGGTCGATATCCGCCTGCGGGATGGACATGGAAAAAGCGGAGGGCGTGTAGCTCTCCGCTTCTGCGATATATGCGATTTGCTCTTCCTCCGTGGGGAACAGGCTCAGTTGGTATGCCTGCGGTATCGGAGGCTGCGCCGGTTCCGCTTCCGGCGCGTCATTGGTCAGTTGTACACCAGCTCGCTGAGGATGATCTCCTCCGCCTGCGCTTTCAGGCTGTTCATCAGCCCCACCCATTTCATCTGGTCGCGGGCTTTCAGCTCCTCCGTCACGCCCGCCGACTTCATCAGCTCCGGCATCATCTGCTCCAGCCTCCGGTTCGCCGTCTCGTCGATCTCCCGCAGGTGCGGGAACAGCTTCTCCGACAGCACCAGACGGCTGTACAGCCCCGGTCTGTGCTCCTGAAGGTAGCTCCTGCGCAGTCTCCCGTACTTGCCCAGGGGTCTCGCGTCCTCCGGCGTCTCGCTCAGCGTCAGGTCGGGAATCAGGTAGTCCCCGTTCTTGGTGTAGGTCAGTTCTGTCATGGCTATGGCTCCTTTCCGCGAGTTTCTCGCGCTCGTAATTCTTGATGGTGACTTCGATCTGCCGCAGCACCTCTCCGTTGATCCTGCTCACCGCCGTGCCCAGCTCGGCGGCGGCTTCCGGGGTGTTGAAATCGAAGATGCTCAGGAAATCCTCATGCTCGAAGCGGTCGTCCGCTTCAAGCCCGCAGCGGGACATGAGCGAGTAGGCGATGCTGACGGCGGCGGCGCTTTGGAAGGCCGCTCCTACGTTGAACTCATCATACCCGTAAAGAAAGGAATCGTCAACGATGGCGAGGATATCCCGCTTATAGTCCCGCCAGTATTCCTCCGCAAGCTGAGACGCGATGCGCTCAAGCTGGTCAGGAAGCCCTCCTTTTCCGTCCACACCGTAGCGGCTTTCCAGCATGGCGCTTACCGCGTCCGCGTGTTCCTCCCGGTATTCCCACAGGTAGCGGCTCTTTGGAAATTCTCTGCCGCCCGTGTCCGACACGTCGAACACATACCGAAGCCTCGGCCTTTCGCCGCTGCTGTCGATGAGGGCGATGCCCTTGGAGCCCCTGCGGACATACCGGCCCATCTTTTCGTTCCAGAAGTCGTACTCCGCGCAGGCGGTGGCGTCCGGACGCTGGGCGTGGATCATGACCTGCTCGGCGTAGGGGTATTTGTACAGCCTTGCGGCGGTGGTGAGAAAGCCCGTCCAGCCCCGGTAGCTGCCGGTGATCTGCCGCTGCGCCTCGTCCGCCATCTGCATATACGTTTGTAGCTTGCTCGGCATATTGCTCCTCCTTCATGGCATAAATTTAGAGCGCCCGGAACGGACGCTCTATGTAAGGGCGGTATTCGGTTTTCAGTCGGGGACTATACCGCAGTCAGTCCCTCCGTGATTTGTTTGAAAAAGTCTGCGCTCCAGATATTCAGCACGGAGGAATCGTGAATGAACGGCTCCACATCCTGCCTTGCCTGTGCGTAATCGATGCTGTCAAAGCGTTCCGCCAGCATCGCTTTGATTTTCGGCAAGGAACAGTCCGCATCGGCAGAAATATATCCGGAATCAATCAATCGTGCCCGAAGGTGTTTTTGATTGACGGCCGCACCCCTTGAAAGATAGAATACATAGTCGTAAAGATCCCTGCCCTTGATGCGGCTTTGCCACGCACGGCAGATGACAGCATGGATTTTTCCTGCGAACAGGGAGGGCATATCGTACAGCCGCACCTCATACGGCACGGGCAGCAGCCGGTATTTGTGCTCGAATGAGGCGAAGGCGGGCGGGTTAACGTCCACCTCGAACTTAATCTTGACCGCTTCATTCTTCGCCACGCTTCCCGCCACCTTTTCATCCGCGTAGAACAGCAGGAGATGTTCCTTCGTGTTCCCCTTCAGAAAGGCGGAGCGGATGGTGCTTTCTTTTGTCTTTTCCTTTTCCTGAATCTCCACGTTCAGCCCAAAGGCTTTTACTTCCTTCTCCAGCACGGGAAAGTAGGCCGTCAGGTCAAAGTCCAAATCCTCCGCTTCCAGCGAAAAATCCAGATCCTCGGAAAAGCGGTCGAGACCGTAGAAGATTCGCAGGGCGGTTCCGCCGTAGAACGCCGCTTTTTTGAAGAAGCCCGCACGGGACAAGCCGCAGAGCACAATTTCCTGCATGATCTCCTTCATAGCGTTCTTTCTGTCGTAGATATTCTCTACATGGTAGCTTTTCAGCATCTGTTCAATGGCGCTGTTCATGTCAAAGCCTCCTTAAAAGCGAGCAGAGCTTCTTTACGTTCGTGGAATGATACGCTCCGCTGTATTTGCAAACCTTATTTCCGTCCAGCTTCCCAATCTCCGATTCCTCAATCCGCAAATCCTCCGTCAGCAGCCGGAAAAGCTCCTGTGTGTTCGGTACGGGCGGCATAGTATAGAGCTGGTCGCACAGTGCCTTTTCCGGTTCTGCGATCCGATAGAAATAATCGCCCTCCTGCACGAGCCGAAGCCCCAGCGGGAATGCCTCGGACGGCACATCCCGATAGGTGAAGGTTCCGAAGGGCGTTTCATACTTCTTTTTCTTTTTCTTTTCAAAGGTGGCGCAGGTAACGGCATATACCGCTTCGGGAATCAGCCCGTAGCGGCTGAGGGCATATTCAAAGGAAATGTATGAAGGCCCGTAAATACTGCCCGCAAGCAGGTACGCAGGAGCGTTCCGGTCAGTTTCATATAGCCCCCTTGTAATGGGAAAGCATTCGCCCCGCTCCGCCATACGCGCCAACTTTGACTTCGGAGAACCGTATTCCCGCAGTTCCTCCAGTAGCATTGCTGTTGTCTTTATCATATTTTCACCTCGCAGTCTTATTATACGCAACTACCCGGTGAAAATCAAGCGTTTTCAGAAAAATAGTGCGAAAACTCCCTGCTCATTCTGTGCGTTTTCCGGAGAGAATACGCCTCCGTATTGACACTTTTTCTTTTGTGATGCGCTCTGTTGAAAATTTTTGCGGATACACGCATTTTGTCCAACAATGCGGCAGTGCAGACAAGCGAAGCATCACCATCTATTTCCCAAAATCAATATTTTTTCGATTTTGGGAAATAGAATCGCGGAAGCACAGCGGGAGCGACCCGAAAGCCGCTCCCGCCGCATCCGCCTTATTCGTCCGTGTCGAAGTCCGGCACCAGCTCCAGCGCTGCGAACTGCTCATCGGTGATTTCGTCCAGCTTTTGCAGGGCGCTGTCGGTCAGATCCCGCAGCTCGGCTTCGTCCTCGTCCAGGTATCCGCGCATTTCGGTGAGGGCGGAGATGAGTCCTTGGCGGTCGCCGGTCTGGTAGATGCACATGAGGTTCATTTCATCGTTGGTAAAATTCATCATAGCAGCTCTCTTTCCGCGCGCTTTGAACGCGCTGTCTTTTTCGGCTCGTTGACGGGAGGACAGAGCTTTGCCAGCACGGAGGGCTTCTTCTCCTGCCGTGCCGCTTGCGCCTGTTCCCGGCGCGCCGCCTGCGCCAGCTCCATGAGGGAGATGGGCTTGCCGGACTTGGCCTGTTCCTCCAGCTCTGCCACGGTCTGCTTCGGCCCGTTGTTGATAACGCCGTCGATCATGCCGTAGTCGTCCTCCATGGCCATCTCCGCGTTTTTGAGATAGTTTTCCGGCTTTAGGAAGTCGGGCAGCGCCTTAAAACCCCATGAATCAACGTAATGACAGGATACCACGCCGTTCTGCTTCAGCGCCACGATGTCGCTGACGGACAGGCTGTGGCCGCGAAAATCCTCCGGGCGGCGGAGGTTGAAGGTCTCATACAGCGCGTCCAACCTGTCCTGCGTATCGCCCCTGCGGTCGAGGCTGCCCGCATAGACGGCGGCGTAATTTCCCTTTTCAATAGAAAGCCCATTCTTCTCCAGATACTCGGCGTTCATAAAGCGGAGCTGCGCCGTATTATCATTATCCCGAAGCTGATAGATGGCAAAGCTGTCGGCGGTGTTGTCGAGGAACGCCTTTTCATAGTCCGGCGGTGCGAAGCGGTCTTTGACCGTCTCCCATTCGGAGGCTTCCACGCCGAAGATGCCGTCAAAGCTGCGGATATCCTCTGCATCGAACGCCATGGCCTCGGTGTTATCGGTGTGAAGCATATACACGCTTACGTCCCGCTCCATGAGCTCCAGCGCACGCTCCTTTGTCAGCGGCAGCATATTGGAATCGGTGTAGCCGTAGGCGTTCATGCTCTCAACAGAAATCGCAGGGTCGGGGACGCAGCCGTTGTCCGGCGCTGTGACCGGCTCCGGCTCCTGCACGGCGATCTCCTGCACCGGCTGGGCGGCAAGGCTCTCCGTCTCCTTATCCAGCCCGCGCTCCTTGCAGATTTCCGCGTAATGGCGGTCGATATCCGTAATCAGGGAGGATGAGGTTCGGTTGATGGTCTCCAGCGATGCGCGAAGCTCGGTCAGCTCTCTGTCCTTTGCCCAGGTCGCCAGATACCCGAAGCTGTTTTCGCCTGTCTCAATGCCGTAATAGGCGCAGACGGCGAAGGAGATGCTCTCCGCCTGAATCTCCTCGGCGGCGCGGGAGAGCTTTGCCTTTTCCGGGTACTGTGCGTGCAGAAACTCCTTCACGGTCTGCTCGCCGCCCGTGAAGTTCAGCCCGTCCTCGCCCAGATACAAAAAGCCCTGCTCCGGCAGCTCAATGGGCGCTGCGGCAATGACGGTTGCCGCGTGGTTCACCACAACGTGCTCCTGAATGGTCACGGGCAACCCCGGATCGTAATCCGAGCCGCGCAGGTCATACGCATACAAGCCCTCCGGCAGCTTATCCCGGTCGATGCGCCCGTTGGAGAACAGCGCAGGCTTGCCGAACAGCTCGACCGCCTGATATTTTTCCCCGATTTCGTCCTTATTGTGGAGCCTGGAGTGGGCGATCTCATGGACGGCGGCGCAGACCGTCTGTACCTCGCTCATGCCTTCGCGGACAGCGATGCGCTGTTTGTCCACGGAGAAGTAACCGTCCATATTCTCCGCCAGCTTCTCAAAGAAGATGGGTACGGGCGCACTGCGGCGCAGAGCTTCCATAAACATCTCGTAATTCTGCACGTCCCCCGTAAGGTTCGCCGCCAGCTCCGGCAGGGGCTTGCCTGCGGTCTGCTGCACGTCGAACACCACCACGGGCTTGTACATGGGGATCTGCACCGTCTTTTCCTCCGTGATAATATCGCCGTTCTCGTCCCGCAGGGGGAGCTTGGTGTCAGGGTCTAATTTCTGCTGCTCGATTTTCTTCTTGAAGGGCGTGGGGGCGATGATTTTAATGCCCTTTTCGCCCTTTTTGACGCTCCTTCCGAACTGGTCGCGCCATTTGTTGAAGCCGGCCACATGGGTGGCGTCGGGGCGCTGCATATAGATGAGCA
>ERZ857745.3630-NODE-3630-length-14498-cov-2.653465_pt1 | contig 14498 bp, 4 predicted proteins | sample MGYA00519699_ERZ857745 | MGnify/ENA primary metagenome ERZ857745 (study PRJEB31778, sample SAMEA3449357) | human gut metagenome | biome: human gut; feature: human-associated habitat; material: faeces | place: United Kingdom | collected 2010/2012 ...
TTCTCCATTCGCATATGTACCACTCTTAACAGCTGTTAAATGCTTTCCAACAACTGCTGCAAAAGCGACTGCCAATGTATCATCGTCTGCCTTTGTAACACCAGCAGCCAACTTTTCTGCTACATCCTTTGCATCTTTTGCACCATTGAATACATCTAAAGGTGCTGCTGCACTTTGCAACTCAGCTAAAATAGCAGTTCCATCTACACCAGTACCCCAATCAATATTACCAAGTGAACCAGCTGCATACTGTCCTTTGAAAACCTGATATGCTTCATAATTATGCGTAATAGCTGCACCATCTACAGCGGTAATTGTAATGGTGTTATTTCCAGCTGCACTTGCAGAAAACGAACTACTCATCGGAACGGCTGCACAAGCTGCCATCACTACGGCTGCGGCGAACGCTGCAGCTCTTCTTGCTCTTTTTGTGTTTTTCATAATAAACGCTCCTTTTCCTTTGTATCCATTTTTTAGATACATTTTAAATTTTTGTTGTGATGGCATTTCGCCATTTCGCATACGGTTCTCTGTTTATTCAGAATTCCTTGATATTATTGTAACACAAGTCAATGCGTTTGTCAAGGAGTTCTGAAATATTTTCCAAAAATGTCAACAGAAGAACTCTAATTTTGTTTATTTTGCACAATTTCCATGGCGTTTCCGCCGAAATTGATAACAAACTACCAGTCCGCTGCCACCCATCAGCAGCAAGCCGATGAGATAATAGCGGGTCACGCCCGTTCCGCCGGTGCTGGGGAGGGTGTAGGAGGTATCCTGCTTGGTGTTCAGGACGATGATGTCTGTGCCGTCCACCTGTGCATCTGCCTTGATGGCGTTGCTCTGCGAGCCGTCAGCATCCTGGAACAGATAGCTTGGCGTATAGCCCGTGACAGGTTCTTCCACCGCCCAATAGTAGTAGGTGTTGCCGTTGCTGTCGGTAACCGAAAGATTCGTCACGCTGCCCTGCCAGTGGTCGGTTGCGTCGATTTCGAGCAGCAGACCGCTTGCCCAGTCGCTATCGGAAACTTCGCTTGCATCAATGGTGTTTTCGAGAGCCTGTGTCTGAACGCCAGCGGTTTCGTTGGCGGCAGAGAGCAACTGTTCCGATTCGATGACAGCCGCTGCTGCAACGGCTCTGCGTGGGGCTGAGAGGGATTGGGGGGTATATGTTTCTTCAAAGTTTGTAATGGTGTGTGTTTCTCCTGCTTCGTTTATGATGCTAATTTTTGTAATTGTACAGTTTACAGTATCTTTAGCTTGAAAAATAATTTTTTCATTTTTAGATGCTGAATTTTTTTCCCAAATAGCAGTATTACCATTAACAATACCAAATTGATAATTCACTTTAGAAAAATAATTGTTATGATCATTAAAAATATAGAGATTTTTCATATTTCCATTGCTTCCATCAAATTCAATCCAACTATTTGGTTGTGTATCTATTGCATTAGAAGCATTAAAATAAACATTAATTCCAACATTATTAGTAGCAGAATAATCCGCAAAAGAAACTTCTAACTTTTTAATGTTATCTTGATATTTCTCTGGAATATTGAATGTATAGACTTCATTACTTGTCAACACTTTTCCAGTGATATCTACATCTGTAACAGTTAGATTGATTGTTCCATCTGTATAACCATTCTTCTTCGCAGTAATTGTTACTTCACCTACACTAACACCGGTTACAAGTCCAGTTGTCGCATCTACAGTAGCAATCTGTGCATTCGAGGACGAATAGGTCACACCTGTTACATTTGATTTTATCTGCAAAGTCTTTTCTGTTTTTACAAATTTAGAGGAAGCTGTCAGTGTAATTGGAGGGTCAGCATCTGTGATTTCAACAAAGTATTTCTTTGTAATACTTGTTCCAGAAGCATCATTATATGTTATGTTAAATCCATTATCATAAGCACTTGGATTTTTATATCCACCTACTCCCACTGTAAATGTTTTCTCATCAACTTTATTTACAGATATAAACCAACCATTTGTAGTTTCAACATTGGTAAATGGTATACTTGTTTTAAATGTTACAACAGTACCATTTTTCACTTTAAACCTATCATCATAAGATAAGCCTTTATTTGTAACATCCACACCATCTTTATAGAGCTTAAATTCAACACTCTTTTCTACAGTAACCGAAACCGTCTTTTCCTGTCCGTCCGAATCCTTTACAGTGAAAGAAGTCGAACCCGCTGCAACACCTGTTACAGTAATGTTTTTTCCACTTACAGAAGCCGTTGCAATGCTGTCAACTGGAGCTTGTGAAATTGTCACAGTCCGGTTTGCCTGAATCGTAGCCGTATCACCAACAGAAACAGTCACACTTTCTGGATTCAAGCTCAGCGGCGGTTCTGTAACGATAATGGTAACAGGATCTGATGTTTTGCCGTTTCGCTCTGCAACAATGGTTGCTGTTCCGGCTTTCGAACCAGTAACTGTATTACCGCTAATCGAAACAACATCAGTACCTGCTGTAATCGAATAAGTAACACCGCTACAATCGCTTCCATCACTCATACTTGGTGTCAGAGTTGCAGTTTCTCCAACTTGAATGCTTGTCGGCTCAATAGCCAGATTCAACGTTGGTTCTACCGATACAGTAACAGAAATCTGCTTTTCCATCGTTCCATCGGTAACTGTAATGGTGGTTTCGCCTGCTTCTTTCCCAGTAATGGTCAAGGTTTTTCCGTCTTCAGAAATAGTTGCATTTGCAATTGTGTCATTTGCGATTTCCTTTACAGTAATCTTTTTGTTTGCAGTAACCGTTGCCGTTCCGTTGACACCAACAGAAACCGTTTCCGGTGTAACCTGCAAGGTCAGATTTGCAGTTGGAACATCGCTTGGATTTGTCGAACGATAAATCCGAACTCGAACCGCATCCTGCAAGTGCTGATTCGTTGCACCATCCGACCACTGCTTTTCAATCTGCAATGTAATCGCACGGGTATTGGTTACATGCAAGGTTGCAGTTTCGCCAGCTGCTGCAGTCACGCCGTTTTCTTCTCCAGTTCCATAAGAAACGGTATAGCCGCTGACCGCTGCCTCCTGTATCTTGTAATGATAAGCATTTCCGAAAGCATCGCTTGCCGGAAGTCCTGTATAGGCAAACGTCCACCGGTTGCCGCTCGTTGTCGGTGTTGGTGTTGGAATTCTCAGTTCTTCCCAGAACCATTCACTTGTGTTTGCAGCATCAGAATTATCCTGTTTCTTGCCGTTGCTTCGCAGCAAGGTCAGCGAAATGCTGCTTGGTCGATTAGATGCATCATCTTTCGCCCAAGTCTTTTCTACTGTAAGATCGATGTCAGTCGGCTGCTTCTGGTTCTTCACCAAAATTGGTGTGGTGCTGTTTGCCTGCTGTGCATTGTTTTCATAGGTGACATCCCAGCCATCTGGAACATTCACTTCTTCTACACAATAGGTGCCATTGCCAGCCGGAACATCAATCGCAGCACGCCAGTTGTTGCTGTTGTTCAGCGTAATGGTCAAATCTTGACCATTTTCCTGAACCGGTTCTTTGCTTGTGTAGTAGTCCTGAATTGCATTAGAATAAGCGGTTGCAATTTTCGTGTAACCGGCTTCATTTGGATGACAACCATCCGCACGAATATCATCATCTGTTACCACGCTGCATACATCCACAAAGTAAACACCTGCTGTTTTTTCTGCATATGCTTTGATTTTTGCATTATACTGATCAATAAGACCATTTGGAATTGCACCGTCATTATCTGCATAACCTGAGAGCCAATTCCACCAACCTCCGCCTGTTGTTAATGTTCCATCTTTGTAGAAGTCAAAATGCGGAATGCTGCCTACAAAAATCGTTGCATTTGGTGCTTGCGTTTTAATTTCGCCAATCAGTGCTTGCAGTCGTTCAAAAACTCCTTGCGGATTGCCCTTTACAGAACTGCCACTTTGATGAATATCGTTCGTGCCGCCCAATAAGCATACAATCTTAGTATCATTTGGAATATTTCCAACACGAGAACGGAATCCCTGTCCAGCATCACCGATTTGCTGTGTGCTTTGACCCTGATTATCCACTGTATTGTTCTTTAAATTGAAACCAGCTGCTTTAAGCATGGTTGTCAGTTTGCTTGGATAACACTTGTCATTTCTGGAGCAGTTTAAGCCACCAGTCTCCCATGAATTATTATATCCATCTGTAATGGAATCCCCAAAGGCAACAATGCCAATTGAATCTGTTGGAACTGTTCCAGTCTTTTTATACACCTTCAGCGTGATTTCCGGCAGATTTTTCATGTTATCTGCGATCAGATTTCCATCTTCATCATACAGATTGGTAATCAGATTTCCATCTTCATCATACCACTGCTTCTGTACTGTAATCGCACTTCTGCTGTTGGTGATGGTGTAGTTGGTCTTGTAGGCTGTGCTGTTGCTGGATTTCGTGTAAGTTGCTGTATACTTATCCTTGTTTGCAACGGTACTATTCTGCAAATCTTCCAGCACATAGTAATAGTATGTCTGCTTGTTTGCATTCTCCAACGGCAGACCCGTCCATGTATACGTCCATTCATTATCCTTGTTCAGCTGAACGGTGTATGTTGCTGTTTCAGTATCTGTCATTTTGGTTGCATTTGCTGTAATCCAAGCCGCAGTTAATTCTGTATTAGCTGGAAGAGCTTTCGTTGACTGATACAGAGAAACCTGTACAGACTCTGATGCATGCAATGTTTCGCCATCGCTCCAAGCTTTCTGAACCGTTACAGAAGCATCGGTTGGCTGTGTGCTCTTGTTGGTAACGATAATTTCACCAGTATTCTGGTTTAAGTTAAATACGCAGCTGATAACCATGTTGCTGGTATCCACGCCTGTTTCTGTTACCTCAAACCGCTTGTAAACACTCAAATCTTTATTGCCAATCAAGCTTGTAATATCTAGCTGCCAGCTGTTCGTATCGCCCAGTGTAACTGGATTTGTAAACAATGCTTCTTTGGTTTCATTACCAGCAGAATCTACTTGAATACCGTAAACCATAACATCAACAGAACTCGACAGCGGCTTCATATCCTGATTGTTGATGTCTTTCCACACCTTTTTCAGCATCAGACGCTGTGTGTTCTGAATCTGAACGGTTGCATCTCGGTTGGCTGCATTGTTCTGATAAATCGGCAAATATTCGCCGAGATCAGAACCATCTTTATAGCTGCCATCTTCCTGCAAGGTATACGTGTTACCGCCATAAGTATAAGCAGTTTCCTTTACATAGTAGTAAATCGGCTTGCCAGCTTTTCCGTTCGGCAAATCTGTCCAAACTTTTGCGTTTTCTGCATCTTTCAAAGTCTTTGTTGCGGTAAAGCTGCTGTCCAGAATGCCTAAATCTTCAGCTTTTGCCAATGTTGCACTGGCTGGAATGCCGCTGGTACTCTTTTCATATGACCAGTACAGTTCTACTGTAATTGAAGCATTTTCTGGAATTGTATTGGTACTATTTACCCACTGCTTCTGCACACCAATGTCAATCAATTCACTATTCGGGATATTAAGGTCGTCGCCCGACTTAATCTGTTGAATCTCGCTTTGACTCACATCATGTGGAATATTGTTTCCGCTGACATTGCTGTTAAAGGAGAAGTAATGATTCGGATTATAGTTGTTCAGGAATATAGTATAATCCTGTTTGTTGTACGTTGTCAGATTGCTGTTCAGATAGCCAGTTATCAATGCTCTGAAATCTGTACCAGACGGCAGATTCAAGTTGGAACCCTCATAACCTGCTGGAACAGAGATTTCTACCAGCTTATAGAGCACATTTTGTTCCAAGCTGATTTTCGGCTGTGTTCCTTCCACTTTGATGACATATGCATCTGTTGCAGGGACAGTTTTGCCACTGAAAGACTGCTTGCCCCAAGTAATCGCTCCATCTGCATTCACCTTTGATGCATAATACCAGTTTCCAGATTCATACTTTGCCAGCAAGAAGCTTGCGTTCAAAGACTTAATGGTATAGTCGCCGGTATTGATTTTATAAACCTTTGGAATCGGGTTGGTAGAAATCGTACCGCCAGACTGGAATACGGTATATTCCTGATTGTTATGAGAAGATTCTCCGGAGGCACTGTCTGCTTTCAGCTTTGCCGTGTTGGAGAAGGTAATCTTATCGCCTGCTGGCGGAACAAGACCGCTCTCCATTGGCACATAGCGGCCATTTTTTCTGACTTTGCAGCCATGAATAACAGATGGTGTATTCTTGTTGGCGATGATTTTATAGGAATAAGTCACCTGCAAATGGGTTGCATCCGGAACCGTCAGTTTCAGAAGAGCTGCACCCTTTTCGCCATCACTCTGCACACCATTTTCGCTGCAATCGAACTGCAGGGTATACTCACTGGCAGAGAGCTGCTGTTTGTCGCCGTTTGCATCAATCTTGTAAATATTGATGTTTCGCATCAGGACATCGACCAGATTCGTACCATTTGTCGTTTCGCCACCATTCCAGTCGCTGTCATAATAGCTAACGGTTTTGAAAAGGTCTTCGATGTCGATGGTATCGCCGCTGGAAAGGGTCTTGCCCTGCGGGTTAATATCCAAGGTATAAGAGATATAACCCGGAAGAGCGGCTGACTGATAGGTTTTTGTGATGAGGTCGGTTGGGGTTTGGTTTTTGATGATAACAGAAGCTGAATCTTTCTGAGCCGTTTCTGCACCATCTTTTTCATGTTTGATTACTTGATTGAGAATCTCATAATTTCCATTCGCAATCTTTGCCTCTAAATCTGCACATTTAATTTTAATGGAATAACAGATATACATTTTTGCCCACAAATCAGGCTTATTAAAATATACTCTGTTATTTGCTCTGTCATAATAATACCATTCTCCTTTTCCAAATTGGCTCCAAATTTTGTTCAAATCAGAAGCAACTTTTGCACTATTTATACCATATGTCGGCCATACAAAAACTGGATGTTCATAATATCCATCGAAATGTTTAGCAATATTTCCTGGATCTCCGGTCAATGGTGAATATTGATCAATTGTGGAACCAGATTGCCATGCCATCTGTACTCCATCCCAATTTGAATTTTCACAAAATTCAAATCCTTCCGGAATAATATCAGAAAATGGACTTGCTGCATCCTTTTGGCTACTGGAAAAGTCTACTGTATAGTTGAATATATAATAGTCTTCCGTTCCAATTTTCTTTTTAAATTGTGTCAGTTCATCTTTTGAAATAGAAATACTGTTAGAACTGGTTCTTCCAATTACAATATTTTTACTTAATCCAATATCTTCTTTATAAGTATTTTTAATTTTCAAAGAACCGCTATAACCATTATTCACATCAGAACTAAATGAATAACGTCCATTGTAAGTTTGACCGTTGTTTTGAGCAGTTACTTCAAAAGAAGTTTCTCCAGCCGGAATACTAATTGCAGTATCACTGCCATTTGGTGTATAGCCGATTTCCACTAACTGATAGTAATACTTCTGTTCTGTATAAGAACCATCTGCATTGACACGAATCACTTTTTCTGGAAGATTTTCAAATTTCTTGGAATCGGATTTCCATGTACTCTTATCATACTGAGATTGATCATTCTTTGTCAATGTCAGGGTTTTTCCTTCCATCGACACCCATGTTCCATTTTCTCCCAGTTTTTGCTGTAATTGCAAAGTAATACTCTTCGGTCTTTCCACAAAAGGATTTTGTGTTTGAGAGTCAATATCTCCCTCCCACTTCTTTTCCGGTGTCAGTTCAATGGATGTCAGTTGCTTATAGGTATTGGTAATTTGAACAGTTCCATCCTTTGTCAGTTCCTGATTCACATAGGATGCCTCATAGAGTCCATCTGCATTGCCCTGTGCATTTGCAAGAGCAAACTTATCATTTTGGATTGAAACAACCGTTGTTCCATCCGCTTTGACATAGCCAACTTCTACCACTCGATATGTGTAGCTGATTCTACCAGTACTGTCTGCGTTTTGATTTGGCAGATTGCTCCAGCTTGCGTGCCAGCTGTTAGAATCATTTAAGGTTTGTTGTGATTTTGTGGTATCGTTTTCCGGATATGCTGTCCAGTCATTCAAATTGCTGGCTTTTCGCTGCAATTCTACAACAACGCCGGAAACACCATCTGGCTTTGACGGTTTCCATTCTTTTTTTGCCTGAACAGTAATATTTTTGGTTTCATACACGGTATTGGTAACAGAAATTGTTGCGTTCGCAGTCGGCTGAACAGAATTGCCGAGCAGAGTTGCCTTATAATACGTTCCGTCTACTGCAAAAGACATTTCCTTACTGTTGTAATCTGTGCCATTTTCATCAACAGTGAAGAGGTCTTTTGTTTTCCCATCTTTCAGCTTAACCGCTGTTTCGATCAGGAGATAATTCTTTTCACTGGACAGCCCGTTCCAGGCAGGCAGATTCTTGCCCCAGCCGTTGCTTGCATTCAGAGTTGCTGTCAGCTGATTTCCATTGCTGTCCTTTACCGGATAGAATTTTCCATCGCTTTCTTTGCTGACCAGAACAACGGTGATTTCTGTAATATCGCCAGTATAATTGGTGATGTCTCGATTGTTGCCGTCTTTCCAATATTTCACCGGTTGCAGAGAAATATTCGGATGATACTCGTTGATAACCTGTGCTTTCCCATTATTTGCTTCTATTGGCGAACTATAACCGCCGCCGGTATTCCGATAAACACCGTTTTTAGTGGAAAAAACTCCGTTTTCAATTGCCTGATTGCCGTTATACTTGATTTCCTGAACACGATACCGATAAGTTTTCGTATTCCCGTTCATTGTAACACTGGACGGCAGCCCGGAAAGCGTGGTTTCCCAGCTGTATTTTAGATAGCTTAACTCATTTTCAGCGTTCAGCGTAACTTCTACTACGCTTGCACTGCTATAGTCCGCATCGCCTTCAAACAGATAGGTATCGCCGGATTTTTTCAGGACTTTCCATTCGCCCTTGTTTTCCTGATACTGTACCTTGAAAGTAATGCTGGTTGGTCTATCATTGGCAGAATTTTCATGATCGTACCAATCTTTTTGTACACCAATTGAAATCGTCTGCACTGGATTTTTCTTTTCAATGGTAACGCCCGGATTCGGTGTACCACCGCCCTTGTTGGAAGAACCCTTGTTGTTAAAGGTATACTGTCCATAATCAGCAGATTCTGGAATCGTAGCGGTTGTGTTGTATTCAAAAGAAATATAATTATAATCTTTTGTCGTAGACAGAAATTCGATATGGAATCCATTTGTATCCTTGACAATGTTATAATCTGTACCTTGTTTCAATTCGGTTGCGTTTCCATATTCTTGCGTTTTTGCAAGGACTTTTAAAGCAGCTAATTGATCAGCTGTAATGGTATGTGTTCCATTTTCAGGAGCTGTCAAGGTATCCTGATAAATATAGCCATCAAAGCTGCCATCTCTTGTAATGTCCACTTTCCAAGAAAACTCTTGCGAAATTGCATTGCTCTGTGATAAACTCATATTTTGACTGCGAGCTGTTTTTGCAATGGTATTTCTGGACTTTACAGAAACAGATACAACGGTTGTTTTGGTAAATTTGTCTTTAATTTCGTTGGTGACAACGGTTGTCACTTCTGCATTGGTATCATTATTCGGAACAGAAACTTTTGTTTTGTATTGCAATGTAACAGCCTGTTTAATATCACTTGTAAATGTTAATCTGCCATTTTCAATTTTAAAATCAGATGTATTGCAATCTGTCAACTGGAAATCACCTGCTGATGTTGGGAACTGACTATCTTCCAGATAATAACCGTTCAGGGAATAACCATTTACCGGCGTTACCTGAATCGTCCAAGTAATCTCGTGGGTATCCTGATTGTAATTACCGTTTTTATTGACAGAAATCATTTCTGATTCTTTCTTATAGTGCACGGTTTTTTCTGCATTTCCATCAGTCGGACTTCCGTCTGGATAGTGAATAGAAACGCTGTTTTTATTGTTGCCATCAGTTGCATCTGCACTATAATTTAAGGTAACTCCTGTCACATTATCCGCTACATTCAATGTCCAAGTGCCATCACCATTTTTCGTCAACGTGCCACTTGGTGAAATGGTAACATCGTTGTCTGGCAAATTAGCATCCTTAATCTGATAGCCATTCAGAGATGTGCCATATTTGCTTGCAATGGTAATTGTCCAGTCAATTTTATTGTTTCTGGGCTTGCCTTTTTCATAGTCTGCTTTTCCGTCTTTGGCAACATTGACAGGTGTTTTATCAAAAGTAACGGTCTTGGAATCTTCAATTGGATTTTCTCCACTCTTTTGAAGGGTTGCCTTATTCGTCACATTACCAGCCTGCAAATCCGATGTTCCAATTTTCGTGCGATATTTAATTGTTACATCGCCAGTATTGCTTTCATCAAAGGTTACTTTTTTGCTGTTGAAATCATATATTGCCGCACCAGCTGGGGTAATGGAAACATCACCAGAAGCATTTTGCAACATATTATCAACCAAAGTATAATCTTTCAGAGAAAGTCCGTTGGGCTTTACGGTAATCGTCCATTCAATTTCGCCCTTGCTGGAATCTACCCAATAATTTTTTTCTACACCAGCCTGCTTATCTTGAAACGGGATAACAATATCCTTTCCACCAATTTTAATGGTTTGGTCACCGCTGGCAGTATTATTTCGGCTCAACTCACCGGAAAAATTCAGAGTACCAGTTACATTTCCCTCACCGCCATCAATATAATCAATATAAGCATCTGTTAAATGAAGCTTTATTCGATTTCCCACTACTTCATAAGTACCTGGATTTACAAGACCATGTCCGTTATTTGCCATATACTCAGAATATGCAGCATCATTTAATTCTCCGTTATAAGTATTACTTATAGTGAAATTTTCAATATCAATATAAAGATGTTCAAAATTCGCACCTTTCTTAAAGACTTTGTCCATATCGCTCAGTGTATAAGAAACTTCAAATTTAATATTTGTTTTATCTGTGCTAACAACATAATTATTATCAATTTCATTTTTTCCATTGCCATCTTCGCCTATATCGATAGCTGATATATTAAAAGATCCACCACTTGATGTTGCTCTTTCCGCAAGATTGATTGGCTCTGTCTGTCGGTTTTCATCTCCCAGTCCCAGCAGCATCATATTTTCTTCCGCCGGCTCTGCATCAATGGTATCCACCGCTGCTGCATCGTCCAAATCCTGCATGGTCATACTAATGGCGGGCATAATCAGACTGCTGACAACAGAAAACACAATCATCAAAGACAAAACTGCCGTAAAAATTCTTCTCTTCTTTTGATATTGATGTTCTGTCAGAAATTCCTGAATTTTCTGATTGATGTTCATAAAAAATGCCCTCCTTCATTGGATAAAATCAAACTGTCTATCTCTATATCAATGAACTGTCCCAATTTCTTTTAATGGCCAAACCCGAAGAATGACCCTGCCAACAACATATTCTTCTGCAATACAGCCGACTACACTCGAACGGCTGTCTACGGAAGTTGCCCGATGGTCGCCCATCACAAACACACGGCTTTCCGGCACTTGATACGGCAACTCCAAATCACATTCGCCAAATGCCAATTCATTGACATAAGGCTCATCTAGTGCTGTTCCATTGACGTAAACTGTTCCGTCCTCTTTGATGTCAATCACATCGCCGGCAACGCCAATGACCCGCTTCAATAAGATTTTGTTGTTAAAATAAAAAGCAACCACATCGCCGCTTTTGAAGTTGCTCCGCTTTCCACAGATAACCAACTCATCATTCGTTAATGTGGGTGTCATGCTCGTTCCGGTCACTCGCAGAACCGGCAAAAATAACATCGAAATCAATACGGCAATCGCCGCAACCACCAGCAAAGAAGAAATGGTGCTCCGCAGCATCTTCCGAAAGCCTTTTTGGTATCGGATTCGTTTCAGTTCCTCCGTCAGCTGTGCAGCAGTTGGAAAATCCATCGTTTGCTTCTTCATCGAACCGCCTCCTTACTGAGAATCCGCCGGAACTTCCGGTGATGCCGATTTTGTTTCTTTGGATTCTGCTTGGATGCGTTTCCGATAAGCAGCGGTTTCATCCTCAACTGCTTTTAATATTTTCTGAACTGCCAGTACTGCATCTGTTTCCACCTGATGCAAAACATTCTGTTCCGCTGTTTTCAGCTGTTCTTGCAATGCATCCCGTTCTGCCTGCACTCGATCCAATTCATTCCGCAGGGCAATCATCATTTCCAGCAGTTCTGTTTTTTTCAGTTTTCGCAGTTCTTTTTGTGTCATGATTGTTCCTCTATTCTTTTTGCAATTCTTTTTCTCAAGTATGGGAAACCATTTCCAGAACATTTCCCTTTATTTCAATTCTATAAACACATCATAACAATATTATACCAATCCGCCTGTGCTTTGTCAAGACTATTTTAAGATTCGTCACGATTTCATCATGATTTTCGTCTGCTTTCTCAATTCACGCATTCCATTTTTGTATATCTTGCACAATATTTTTTCCAAAAATCGTGATAATTTTAATTAAAATAGATGTTGCACACGAAAAAGCACCTGATTTCAACGAAAATACTTAAAAAAGTTTTCTCATATTCCAAAAAATAGGATTCTCATTTTTCAACAGATTCATTTATTTTACCGATGATTTGCAGAAAAAGTTTTTGCAAGATGCTTGCAGAATATGAAATCCTATGGTATAATGAAAAAAAATTCGGAGGTTCTTTCTATGCGAATTGCACTCGCACAAACAGAAATTTTTTCCAAACAATACGAAAAAAACAAGAAAACAGCTCTCTCCATCTGCAATCTCGCACAGGCGATGGAAGTACGGCTGCTGCTGTTTCCGGAGATGAGCTTCACCGGCTTCAATATGGATACACATTCCAGCATTGCCGCTGGTCTGGATACTGTCCCTTGGATGCAGAAGTTGGCAACCACTGGGCAATGCTATCTTGGATTTGGTTGGGTCAAGGCTGCTGAAAGCGGAAAAGCAGAAAATCACTACAGCATTGTTGCTCCGGACGGTTCTCTTTTCTTCGATATGGTAAAACTGCATCCCTTTTCCTATGCACAAGAAGACCAATTTTTTGAAAAGGGCAATGCTCTGCCGACCTGCGAAATTGACGGGACTCGGTTCGGCTGTTTAATTTGCTATGATTTGCGGTTTCCGGAAGTTTTTTCTGCTCTCGCTCCAAAAACAGATTGTATGCTTGTTCCGGCAAACTGGCCGGAACGCCGAAAGCTGCATTGGTGCAGCCTGCTGACCGCCCGAGCAATTGAAAATCAGGTCTATGTAGCTGGAATCAACTGTGTTGGTACACAAGACGGACTGCATTACAGCGGTGACAGCCGTTTCATTGCTCCAGATGGCACAATTTTACAGGACTGCCGCAGTGCAGCGGGTTGTTTTGTCTGTGACCTCTCCGCAAAAACCGTTGCAGAAACCCGACAGACGTTCCCCGTGCAGAAAGACCGCCGTCCCGATTTTTATCGAAGTATACTATTATAATAGGAAAAATCACACAAATTTGATGTTAGACGCAAAAAACCCGTTCCGATGCAGCTGCACCGAAACGGGTTTGTTTGTTTATTTTATGCCCATGATGTGTGTCAAAACAATGTTGTCAATGAAAAGAACTGGTAGGTTGCAAATTAATATGCAACACCCTGCCACTTCATTGCATCTGCAACCTTCAGGAAGCCAGCGATGTTTGCACCAACAACCAGGTCGCCTTCCACGCCATATTCCTTGGATCTGTCATATGCATTGTGGAAGATGTTGATCATGATGCCCTTCAGCTTTGCATCAACTTCTTCAAATGTCCAAGACAGACGTTCGCTGTTCTGAGACATTTCCAGACCAGAGGTTGCAACGCCGCCTGCGTTTGCAGCCTTTGCCGGACCAAACAGCAGACCGTTCTTCTGGAATACTGCAATTGCTTCCGGTGTAGACGGCATGTTTGCACCTTCTGCAACAACCTTTGTACCATTTGCAACCAGGATCTTAGCAGATTCTTCGTCGATTTCGTTCTGTGTTGCACACGGCAGAGCGATGTCGCACTTAATTGTCCAGATACCCTTGCAGCCTTCTGTGTAGGTTGCACCTTCTACCCGGTTTACATATTCCTTGATTCTTCCTCTTTCTACTTCCTTGATCTGCTTTACAACATCGAGGTTGATGCCGTTCGGATCGTAGATGTAGCCGTTGGAGTCAGACAGAGCAACAACCTTGCCGCCCAGCTGAGTAGCCTTTTCAGTTGCATAGATTGCAACATTACCAGAACCAGAAACAACGATGGTCTTACCCTTAACGGTATCGTTCTTCATTACGTTCATCATTTCTTCTGTGAAGTACAGCAGACCGTAACCGGTAGCTTCTGTTCTTGCCAGAGAACCGCCGTAGGACAGAGCCTTACCAGTCAGAACGCCAGTGAATTCGTTCCGCAGTCTCTTGTACTGACCGAACATGTAACCGATCTCTCTTGCACCAGTTCCGATATCACCAGCAG
>ERZ857745.3632-NODE-3632-length-14492-cov-8.700700_pt1 | contig 14492 bp, 10 predicted proteins | sample MGYA00519699_ERZ857745 | MGnify/ENA primary metagenome ERZ857745 (study PRJEB31778, sample SAMEA3449357) | human gut metagenome | biome: human gut; feature: human-associated habitat; material: faeces | place: United Kingdom | collected 2010/2012 ...
AAAAAAGAAATTGGTGATACACAATCTGTTTTGATTCAGATTGTATATCACTGTTTTCCAGCGGTATGATCAAACGTGGCGATGTCGTACCGTCTGGTTGCTATAAGTATCAATATTTCCGGTGCAAAAGAGGAATACACAATAAATATGAAAAGCAATGATAGATGAATTTTACTTAATGAGGCTGTCCATTTTCGGACACCTTTTTTTAAGCATAGTGATCATTTTGGTTTTTATTTGTTGTTTGTGACTCTAATGTATAAAAAAGCCTGGACTACAAATAGCCAAGCTTTACATGTGTATAGTCAAGGCTTCTTTGGTCTATCCGTCACTCCCTCTGTATATGATATCTCTTAAAACAGGCGACGGCACAAAGGGAGCCCTTTATCTTTGATAATACAAAGATATCTGACTTTGATTTTTATACTTCGCAACAGGAAAAGGGGATGTGTCTGACTTTTGACACATCCCCATGATTAATCAGATATTTAGGACTTCGTCATCTGTTTTTATGGAGTGCACATTTTGGGAAGATAAACATTCTAGTGAAGAAAAACAGCAAAAAAATGCAGGTTTTCCTTGCGTAGAACATAGAATGCACACCGCCCTTATAAAACTTTGCGATACAGGGTTAGCTGAATGCTTACAATATTTCACACAAACGGTTCATTTAATCGATAAGAACCACAAGTAAAATCTGGTATTAACACAGGTTGTGAGCCATGTTTTACGGACCATTCGCTTAATGGGATAATAGAACTCCAGGCTACGGCATCATAAACATCTATGTCCATAGGCAAACCATTTCTTAAACAATCTATCAAACGCCAACTCATTAAAAAATCCATTCCACCATGTCCTCCAATCTTTTTAGCCATATTTCCTATCCTTCGGACTATTTCTGGCATATATTTTTCTGTTAAATTTTCCATTTCCTTTTCGCTCACCCAGTCTTCACCCAAAGAAATACGCTCAGGAAAAGGATATTTTTGTACAGCTCCCTTTGTCCCACTTACCATGTAAATACGTGAGTAAACCCGAGGACTTGTTGTATCATATTGTAACATAATAGTTCGCCCTCTTTCTGTACGAATAACAGAAGTATTCATATTCCCCCGATAAGTATCTGTCGCTAAATACTTATAAATAGGATTTTTCTGAGCAAATTCGGTAGCCATTTCTGCCATCATAAAATCATTTGAAGACATAGAAACCATATGAGTCATCCGATCTCCTCTGTTTATATTCATTGCTTGACAAATCGGTCCTAATCCATGTGTTGGATATAAATTACCATTATGACGTTGACTTTCCTCTATACGCCACATATCTCCGTCTCTATTTTTCACAAAATTATTCTGATGATGAATATAAGCGGCATCTGCATGAATAATAGTACCCAATAAACCTTGACGAATCATATTCAACGTTAGCAACTCAAAAAAATCATAACAACAATTTTCCAACATCGTACAATGTTTTTTTGTTTTTTCCGATGTTTCAACTAATTGCCAAGCTTCATCAATGGTTGCAATTGCTGGGACTTCTACGGCTACATGTTTTCCACACAACATAGCGTAATTACTGATTTTTGCATGAAGAGGACCTCTTGGTACTGCTATCATAATTAAATCTATATCAGATTGTTCACAGACAGACTTCCATGCGTCAGGAGAACCTCCATATTCGCACGCGACAGGATTTTTAAAATCCGACAATAACTTTTGGGCTTCATCAATGCGAAATTGCCTTAAATCACAAAGAGCCTTAACTTCAATACCTTCTATATATAGCATTTGTGTCATATTGAAAATACCTCGGTTACCTATACCAATAAAACCAATTCGAACAGTCTCTAATTTAGGAGCACGGTAACCACACATATTAAATTTCTGTTTGTGAAAAGTATGCAAAGATTCATTGATCGTTTTCACCGACTCGAGGTCTATTGCCTTCACACTATTCCCTAATAAAAGTCCAGTTCCTATTACTGCCTGTTTGATAAAATTCCTTCTATTTTCATTCATACTATTACTTTTAATCAAATAAACAATTTAATTTTCACTACCATTGGAGTTCCATCTTAACCAAGCAGAATCAGATTCTTTTTTGTACTTTTCAGCATCCTCCTTCATTTTAATCTTATTTGCAAAAACTCCCGTTCCTATTTGCTCGTAGACTCCTACATCCAATAATCCATCTTCTATGGGATTTCCCCAAAAGTCATATTTCCCCGACAAGGGTATATAAAAGCCAGCATTAATACAGGGAGAATCAGATTGTAACTGATATCCAGTCAAAGAAGAAAAACCTTCTTTACCTGTCCCCGGTGCAATAAACAAAGGATCAGCGATTAATTTGTTCGGATCATTTGGGATACCATTTTTCCACAGACCGAAATAACAATTATTATAAAATAATTTATAAGGCATTCCTCGTGCAACTTTTACAGATTCATCGAAGGTTCGCCCTAAAGTTTCCCCCTTTGAATACACCGTTCTGAAACAACTCTGCCCAGTTGCATAAAATATATTATTACAAAAGGCAGCACCTATCGTCGTTTTATTGACCATACCATCATTTCCACAAAAAAAATCAATATCTACTGTCCCATAATCGATATAAAAAATATTATTATGTAGCATATTCCGATCTCCTATCTCACACTGCATTTGTACCAAGTGAGTTTGATCATTTTCACTAATGTTATAACGAGCTATATTTTCAAAAGTTCGCCCCATAAACAAAAGGAATCCATGATTATTCTGACTATAATTATACTGTAAAACACAATGTTTACAGTAATAATCAAAATCAAAAGCAAACCCATCTCCGTTCCCTGGCTGTCGACCTGTATCATACACTTCATTGTATTGCATAACAGTTTCTTGAGCATTCATAATCCATATTGCTGCAGTATGAGGCCACCACGTTTCTCCACCTTTTAAATCCATATATCCGGAACGCATACACGTTCGCTTTGCCACATTATGCTCGATCATTCCTTTATAGCAACCACTCGCCAAAATGCCATCTCCTCCTATATTTTCCATATAATTATGAGATATATTCAAGTTCCTTTTACATCCACGGACAACAATACCACACTTATCACAACGCTCAATGTGATTATTTTCGATTAAAACATTATCCAATGTCGCATTCAGACCGTTATCATCGCAACCATCATTTTTTTCATTCTGCATCTGTACAACAATAGCACAACTATTATATCCCGTAAATTCCGTATTTCCCCCAAGTTGTCCCCAAATATCATGAATATAACAATTACGAATGATAATGTTTTCTACATGTTGATCAGCTCCCCGAACTATTGCTGCAATACCTTGGCGACCAATTCCTAGTTCTGGAGCAGCTCCACTGGTGATCTCCATATTTTCTACAATCCACCAAGACTGATTATATAGACGAATTCCAGCACCTTCAGCCTTTCCGGTGTAAATCACCGGCCTGTCCTTACCCCCATAATTAGAAAGAAGAATAGGATTTCCTTCAATCCCTGAACCTTTCAGTTTTAACTGTCCTTTCCAAATGCCTCCTGATTCAAACAAGATTTTATCACCAGGAAGAAACGTTACACTATTTACTTTATCCAAACTTTTCCACGCATCCTTAATAGATAAACCGGAAGCAATATCATTACCATACGGAGATACGAAATATGTTGTATTCTGAGCATTTACAGTTAGTTCTATAAAGACCATACATATTATTAATAAAACTGTTTTCATGATTATTAGTATTAATTACTTAATGTGAAGAATATAAATAAAAGAATAGTATAAAATAATGCTGCTGGTATCGACTTCAACTACATTGCTTATACATACATGTTTTTGATAAAAATTAAAACGTATTTATTTTATTGTAAAATAGTTAAACATCAATATCTAGGATTCTGAGATAATGCTCCATTGGAGACTATTATCTGATCGTCAGGTATTGGAAGTAATTCATTTTTTCCTTCAATAAAGTTCTGTCCTTTAATTGAATTATACTTTCGTGAATAAGCCTTCATTACCTTTCCTAAACGTCCCTGCCTAGCTAAATCCCAAAAGCGTTGTCCTTCACCTGCTAATTCAACACGCCTTTCATGCCAAATCAAATCACGCAATCTATTCTTATCCGTTTCTGTTACTATAGGTAAAACATTCACATCCGTTGCATTTGATCTAGCTCTATGGCGAACTTGTTCCAGAAAACCTAATGCTTCAGCCGTTTTTCCTATTTCATTGGCTGCTTCAGCTAAATACAAAAGAACGTCAGCATAACGATAAAAAATTATGTTTTTAGGACAGTCACTTTGATCAGACTGAGAACGTTGATCATAAGGAATATACCACTTCTTAGGTTGATAACCAGTAGAACTTGCTTTATTATAATTGATATGCCCATCAAAAAATTCCCCTGGAAAAATAACTGTTGCATTTAAACGTGGGTCTCCTTTCTCATAACTATTAACTAAATCCTCAGTTAAACAATGCATAGACCAGCCATTATGCCATTTGATAGGATCATCAGGATCTGCGTCATGTTCATAAAAAGAAAGAATAGAACCCTCATTGTCATCAGACCAACCTGTATTACTAGTCATATGCTGAATTTCAAAAACAGACTCTATTCCATTTTCATGCTCCAATGTGAAAATATCTGCATAAACTGGTTCTAATGAATATTCACCAGACTCAACGACTTTCATCAAAGCATCATACGCTTCTTGAAATTTTCCTTGATAAATATAAGCTTTCCCTAACATGGCATAAGCCGCGCCTTGAGTGGCTCTTCCCAAATCAGTTGCACTATATTCACTTTTCTTGGGTAAGAGCTCTATAGCTTTCTTTAAATCTCGGACAATAAAATCCCACGTTTCTTCTATAGAGGCACGAGGAGAATAAAATTCATTATAAGACAATACATGATCAACGATTGGCATCCTCCCATATTGGCGGGTTAAAAAAAAGTAGAAAAAAGCACGTAAAAAATAGGCTTCCCCCAAGTACAAATCACTTTTCTCCGATAATAAATTTCGGTTTGCTAAAATACTCTCTATAGCCTGATTAGTCCAAGAAATGCCAGTAAAAGCCTCTCCCCATAATGCTGAGCTTAACCAATTAGTAGATAGATGATCAAACTTCTGTAACGATTGTGATACCGGTCCCAACCATGAAAACGCTTCACTATTTTCATTTCCTATATCTGCATCGTCAGAACAGTCATCTCCAATAATCAACATCGGTCCTAACTGAAAATTTTCTCGTTGCAAACGGGAATAAATACCCATTAAAGCAGAATTCACTTCTTCATCTGTAGAATAATAAGTTTGAACAGATGTTTGTACCAATGGCTTCTTATCCAGAAAATCGGAACAAGAACTCTGTAATACCAATAGTCCTAATATTAATATCTTAAAATTTTTCATATCATTCATTTTTAAAATCCGACAACAACGCCGATCATATATTGTTGAGCTTGAGGATATTGTCCTCTATCAACAGAATAACTTCTAGCAACTTCCGGATCAAATCCGCTATACTGCGTCAATGTAAACAAATTCTGTGCAGCCACATACACACGAATAGAAGGTTTGAATTGCTCTGTAAATCTCGGAGAGAAAGTATAACCTAGTTGAATATTTTTCAATCGTAGATACGATCCGTTTTCAACGTAATAATCAGAATTTCTAAAATTATTATTATTCCTTGTCAAATCAGAAGAAGGGATTGGCTGAGTGTTAGATGTATTCTCTCCTGCCCAATAATTATCAAGATATTCAACACGAACATTATGCTTACCATCAAATCTCATATAATAAAACTTTGCTGCATTATAAATCTCATTTCCTACAACACCTTGAAATAAAATACTTAAATCAAAATTCTTATATGTTGCATCAAATGACAAACCATACGTAATATCAGGAATTGGATTTCCAATAAATTCTCTATCATTCTCATCTATTACTCCATTATTATCCAAATCTTTAAATCTGAAATCTCCTGGTTTTGCTTCTGGTTGAATCAAATGTCCATCTTTCTTATAAGCATCAACCTCCGATTGATTTTGGAAAATACCATCTGTTACATAACCATAAAATTGACCATAAGGCATTCCAACTTCAGTCCGAATTGACTGCCCTATGGCTGTTGCCATATCAACAAAAACACCATCACAACTACCTATCAAAGCACTGGTTGTTCCTAAATTCGTTACTTTATTTTTAACGAATGACATATTTCCATTTATGCTATAAAAGAAATTGCCTTTACCTCCTTTAAATCCTGCAGTAAGTTCAAAACCCTTATTCTGCATTCCTCCAACATTACGTATAATACTGCCATATCCGGAAATATAAGGTATTTGTTGATCTAGTAAAATATCATTTGTTTTTCGAACATAATAGTCAGCAGTAATATTTAGACGATTATCGAATAGCCCTAAATCAACTCCTACATTCATCTGTTTCGAGGTTTCCCATTTTACTTCCCTATTACCTATAGCAGAAGGAGCGGCTCCATTGATCCTTTCTGGAACTTTCCCTAAAGTATAATATTGTTGCTGTGATATTGGAGTCAAATAAGGATAATAAGAAGATATATTTTCATTACCAATTGTACCGTATCCTAACCGAATCTTCACATTATTAAACCATTTTTGTTCCCATTTCTTAAAAAACATCTCTTCTGATAGTTTCCAGGCAATAGCCCCAGAAGGGAAATACCCCCACCTATTTTCTTTCAAAAAACGAGAAGAGCCATCAGTTCGAATACTAGCAGTCAACAAATAACGATCTAACAAATTATAATTAACACGTCCTAAATAAGATAACATAGTCAACTCAGCTCCACTTCCGCTATTCATCGGATTTTTCGTTGTTGAATCGAAATACCAAAATTCTTCTCTTTCAAGTGGAGTATCCTGTTTTGATGCCCAATAAGAATCAGATTTATAACTACGGGAAGAAATTGCTACCATGGTAGTCAAATCGTGTACATCATTAAAACAATGGTGATATGTCAACATATTATCGGCTGTCCAATCCGTTGTTCTAGTAGTCCCTCTAGAAACAGAATTCATCAATACCGAATTATCCGCCGTCTCATAATACACTGGTGTAAAGCCATTGCTATTAGAATTAACAATCTTGATTCCGAAACGAGAGGTAAAAACCAAATCCTTGGTCAAATTAAGATTTGCACTAAAGTTCCCTACAAAATAAAGAGACTTATATTTGCTGTTATTTCTAGCTATTCGACCTACAGGGTTTTCTAATCTTAATTTTGTAATACCTGTATAATAATTAGTCTCAGGATCAATGACAGGTATATCTGGAGGAGCTATTAAAGACGCTAAAAAAATACCATTAGAATCCATACTTTTAGAATTTGTCATTGATACAGAGAGGGATGTCTCTATATTCAAAAAATTAGTTGCTTCTATTTTATTACTCTGATTCAATGAAACTCGATCATAATTCATCGATTTTATAATTCCATCCTTCTTATAATAGTTCGCGCTGAATATGGATTGCATTCTCTGACTTCCTCCGGACATATTAATATTATAATTCTGGATTTGTCCCAAATGCGACACCTCATCATACCATTTTGTAGAATAAGGCATATTGGAAGTATCTGCATATAGAGGATCTTTACCTGCGTTTTTATAAGCTAAATTAGATAGTTCCGCATATTGAGAAGAATTCAACATTGTCGGTTTAGAAGCTAAATATTCTATTCCATAATATGCATCTATACCAATTTTCAATTCTCCCTTTTTCCCTTTTTTAGTTGTTATAACAATAACTCCATTTGCTCCACGTGAGCCATATATAGCACAAGCTGAAGCATCTTTTAATATCTCTATAGTTTCAATGTCTTTTGGATTCAAATATCCAATATCAGCCATAGGAAAGCCATCTACAACATAAAGAGGAGAAGAGTTGTTGAACGTACCAATACCTCGAATTTGAACAGAAACTCCTGCATTTGGAGCACCGGAATCCATTGAAATAGAAACACCAGCAGCACGCCCTTGCAAAGCTGCTATAGGAGATGAAGTTGCCATTTTTACAATATCTTCTGATTTTACAGATGAAATGGAACCTGTTAAATCTCTTTTTTTCATTGTTCCATAACCAATGACCACAATCTCTTCCAAGGCTAAAGTATCTTCTTTTAAAACAATAGTTATATTAGATTTATTTGTCGTTATTACTTCTTTTGTCAAATAACCAATATAAGATAACTGCAAAACAACAGTAGAAGATGATACCTCTAAAGTATATTTGCCATCCATATCTGTCACTGTCCCGTTTGCCGTTCCTTTCTCTATTACGTTCGCTCCTATTATCGGTTCACCATTTTCATCCTTTACAATACCACTTACCGTTTTTTTATTCTGCGATACACTTGGCAGTAAAACTAATTCTGTCGACAAAATAACCTTCTTATCCACTACCGAATACTTTACATTCGTTCCGGAGAAGATATGATCTAAGACTTTGAATATATCACTGTTTTCAGCATCAATCGAAACTTTACGATTCAGGTCGACATGCTTCGTGTTGAAAAAGAACGAGAACTCAGATTGGTTTTCTATTTCATCCAATACGGTTTGAACCGTTTGATTCTGCATTTTCAGGTTAACAGTTGCATTCTGAGCATAGCTATTTGCAGCTTGTGCCAAGCCAATCGAACAGAACAACAAGAATATGTATAACTTCATAACTCTTGGAATTTTGTTTAAGGTAAACCAAAATAACTCTGATACTACCCAAAACTGTTGGGTAATAAAATGTTTTTGCATAACTTTGTAGTGATCTAATTAATAAAAAATGATTTATTACCGCTTGTCGCCAAACAAGCATTTTAAAGTCAATTCATTTCATCCGGAAGAATACGCCAATATTTTTCCGGATGTTTTTTCTTTATGGGGGTCTGCTGGTGTGTTTCATGATACATTGCGTGTTTTAATGTGTTATTAAATTACTTTTAAATTGTGCCTAATAGATTTCAACCTTAGCCTTCTCATTCTCGATATTGTGCGTATCTAAATAACGCCATTTGATATTAGACGATATTTTAAATATTTCCAAGATACGCTCCAACCGCTGATGACTGAAAGACCCGGTAAAAGCTTCACCACGAAGACGATCATTGGATAATACGAAGGCTACATTAAACCGCTTCTCCAATATCCGTAAAGCTTCCGGTAAAGGGGTCGCATGAAAAACAATCTTTCCGTCTTTCCAAGCAATCTCTGACTCGCCGTTCGTTTCAGCCAATTGGACTCGGGAGGAAGAAGAGTCATAAGTTAGTTTCTGCCCCGGTTTCATCTGTATAGCCGTCATTCGACCGTTTTTCATGTAACCGAAACGAACTTTACCATTGATCAATGTAGTCGCAACAAAAGGATCTTTTTCAAAGGCTTCAACATTAAATGAGGTACCCAGCACCTCTATTTTTGTTTCATGGGGAGCAGTGATTTCAAGACCATGCTCCGGATCTTTCTGCACTTCAAAAAAGGCCTCTCCTTGCAATGTAACCCTTCTCTTGTCCTTATCAAAAAAAGAGGGATAAGTCAGTTTCGATTCCGAATTAAGATGGACAATAGAGCCATCCGGTAACTGAATCGTAGTCGTCATACCCGGATTCGTTTTTACTTCAATCATCTGAGCTATTTGGGGCGGACGTGGTCTCAGTGTTTGTATACCGAAAGCGATCAAAAGTGGAATAAACAGAATTGCTGCAACCCGTTGCAGTAAAGTAAGCATGCCCACTTGTGGACGGACACTGTCCTTGCTCATCTTTTGACAGACAGAAGATAGCGCTTTCTCCGTATCCACTTTCAACAATACCTGCATCGTATCTGTCGTCAGATAAAGGGTATGAACCTGTTTGGCAATCCGATAATTTTCATCCGATAACCTGATCCATTCTTCAACCTGCCGACATTCCTCGACTGTCGCTTCGCCAGAACAATAGCGAGGGAGAAGGTGCTCTATCATATCTGTATTCTGTGTTTCCATGTCTGTCTTTTATCCATGTTTATCTATTAGACAAGAGAAGTCAGACGGATTCCTAAACGTAAAGGTGTTTTTTTCAAAATTTTTTTGCCAAAAAGAGCTTTTTACTTGTTTATACCCTTAACTCAAGGTCCATTCGGAATTATTAAAATAGCACTGACCATCAAAGTACATTATCCTGTTAAGGAAACCTGATTTGCGGAATTTACACATTCTATAGTGCAAAACAAGTTTATTTGCGTAAACAAATAAAGAGTCATGGGAAAATTACAAATAAGTTTCGATGCCATGTTATGTCCCATATCGACCGCATTTCATCGATATATGTTCGACCGTATAAATTGGAACAACCGTCTGATAGGGTAATCGGTCCGCATGGTGCAGGAAGAACAAAAGTAATTGCAAGGCATTGAAAACGATTTTGTTGTAAAAGACGATATCGGACAAGATTATATGAATGTAATTTCCTTATGGCAATTCGGACAAACTTATTAATCTAAGTTCAGACATGGATTTCATAAGTATTTTGAATTTGCAGAATTAAAAATTACTTTTGTAACCAAAGATATGAAAAAAGAAATACTACAAACCACAGACGAGCGCTTTTTACTTTCAGCCATGCAACATGGGGATCTAAAAGCATACGGTGTTTTATTCAGAAGATACTATCCTATCTTGTGTGCATACGCCACTCGGTTTGTCGAACTGAAAGATGTAGAAGAGATCGTGCAAGACGTGATGCTATGGTTGTGGGAGAACCGGGAAACACAAACCTTCGAAACATCACTGAGCCAATATCTGTTCAAAACCGTTTACCATCGTGCAATTAATGTGATTGCTCACCATCATTCCCAACTAAGGGCCGATACCTTTTTCTACGAGAATATGCAGGAGATGCTGCAAGAGACCGATTATTACCAACTCGAAGAGCTAAAAAGAAGGATTAAGGAAGCGGTAGACGCTTTGCCTCCCATCTACCGGGAGGCCTTTGTCATGCACCGCTTCAAAAATAAAAGTTATAAGGAGATAGCCGAGTTCCTGCAAATATCCCCCAAAACGGTAGACTACCGGATCCAACAGGCACTGAAACAATTACGGATCACGTTGAAAGATTATTTGCCGCTGATCATGCTGTTGTTTCCTAAAAATATTCTGTCGTAAATGATTGAAGCGGCATAAAGCCGCTTTTTTTACATTAGCAAAAAAGATTACGAAGTAAAAAATGCCTGTAAATTTGGTGCTTTTCAAGTTTATCGATATTTTTGTATCAAAAATGATACTTAAATATATTTTCCTCTATGAAAAAATTATATGATACATATTCAATATATGAATTCTCAGATGAGAGTATTGTTAAGGAAATATGCAAGAGGGTTAAGGCTATACGACTTAGCTGTTGTTTTTCTCAACAAGAATTTGCGGACAAGGCGGGGGTATCCATCATTACAATTAAAAGAAAAGAATCTTGCAAAGTAAATGATATTGCCTTGAGTACGTTGCTTAAGATTTTGCGTATCAGTGGAACTCTTGAGGGTGTTGTCGGTCTTGTACCGGAACTTCCAGACTCTCCATTCCTTATCAATGAGAAAACAGGCAAGAGAATACAAAGAATTAATAGTAAACGTAAGATGGCATGAAGAAAGAACCAATTATAGTGAATGTATATTTGTGGGGAACTTGTATTGGCAAATTGAATTGGGATTTTGAAAAGCATTGTTCCGTATTCCAATTTACTGATGAATATAGGAAACAAGATTATGATATATGTCCTTCCACCCATCCCAAGAGAACCCCTTTGTTTGCGTCTTTTTATGGGAATAGGGATAAGTTATATCAAGGGCTTCCGGAATTTCTTGCGGACGCGCTTCCTGATAGATGGGGATCTTCCTTGTTTGACCAGTGGCTCACGGATAACAATATAAAGGTTACGGAATCATTACCCCTATTGAAACTTTCCTATATCGGTAAGAGGGCTATGGGAGCATTGGAATTTGAACCGGAATTTAATGATGATGAGATCCAAGAGACGGTGGATATGTCATCATTGGCAACATTGGCTTCTAAAATATATAATGATCGGGATGCTGCTGCCATATCGCCGGAGGATAGCCTCACGATGAAAAAGTTGGTATATCTTGGGACCTCTGCCGGTGGTATGCGCCCGAAGGCGGTGATTGCCTATAATACCGAAACGGGAGAGTTCCGTTCCGGCCAGGTGGATTTACCCGAAAATTTCAAACAGTATATCATAAAATTCAAAGAGGCAGATGACTCTCCTACCACAGAGATAGAAATGATATACAGCGAAATGGCTGCGGCGGCAGGGATTGACATGATGCCATGTTTCCTGAAAGAAATTGATGGAAGGAATCATTTCGTAACAGAAAGATTTGATCGTAAGAATGGAGAAAAGATTCTTAGCCAGACTCTTGCGGCCATCATGCCGGGGGCAGATGATTATATGAAGCTGTGTTGGATAGCGGAGACTCTGAAACTTCCTCTGGAAGACAAAGACCAGATATTTATCAGGATGGTGTTTAATTATGTCGCAGGTATATCTGATGACCATAATAAGAATATTTCGTTTACCATGGACAGGACAGGAGTGTGGCGTTTGTCACCTGCATACGATGTGATGTTCACGGCAAATACATGGGAAAATTCTTCTGCGCACATTCATTCGATGGGCGTGATGGGCAAAAGGTCTGCCTTGACCACAAGTGATTTCGTTAACTTCGCCGAGGATTTTGTGGAGGAACCCGAAAAGAAGATACTACAGGTGTTCGATGCTGTAAGTAGCTTTCAATCATTGTGTGCCAAGTATAGCATAGACAAGGCTATATCTGATAAAATCCAACATGTGCTGGATGGATTGGTCATCGATGATTTGAACTTGTTGGAATCGAAGAAACAGTAAGTTGTAATCTTGAACGGTTATTTTATTTGCTGATTGAATTCAGAAGGGGGGCACATTTTCCTTATCCACCACCCTACATTAAGGTAGCCCCTTTGAGCTGATTTGCGATAGCGTACACGCAGTTCTCTTACTTCCATCGCCCCATTGAGGTATGCCTGATTCTTGTTAATCCTCACTGTTGTTCGTTGGCATCGGAATCAGGTATCCGATACGTTCACGCATCATCTTGTAGGATGATGCGTTTTCTCCCCTTATTTTTTACCCATATGCCCCAGCCCTTTAGGGGCTGTAGATAGGTAGTCGGATATTTCGCCCCCAAAGTGGCATCCGCTTCAATCGCTTGCTTTTCTCCGAATGGATGTCTTGTTATTTTTCCGGTCGTATAATCTTCTTTTCCGGAAACAAGTGTAGTGGTTGTATGCCCATATGGTTATGTTCTCCCCACAGAATCCGTTTTCCTATTTTTCCGGTGTAGCCTTTCATATTATCGCACAGTCCTTTTTCTAATATTATGGAATATGGTATGCCTCATTCCCCGGCTTCATTTTTTTTAAGGAATTGCGGATGTTTCTTCCGGTGTATCGATAGACGGCTGACTATATTCTCGGTATGGCCCAGCCTGCTGTCTAACCGGTTGTTTTTGCGTCCTTCCCAAACCTGTTACTGATTTTCAAGTTTTGTCTTTTTCATATCGTTTTTTTAGTGAAGTCAAATCATTTTCCGTTGCAAATATAGATTGTTGCCAACCCCTGTTACGGGGATATGGGGACGATTCACAAATACCCCGTTGTTATCCGATTGAAATCTTCCTTTTTTCCGCCCCGCTCACAAAGCGTATTTAACCCGGATTATTTGTTGCCATCTTCACCAATAAAAAAGTTACAAATTTTCCTTTTTCCGATAAGCGTAAAAAGTGTATTTATATCTTTTTTCATGGTGTCCCCCAACCAACAATCAGTTATTGCGCTGTAAAATTGATTAATTAACTTCTAAAAAATCAGAGATATGAAAAAGATTGAAAATTCATTCGCAGTGACAGGTTTTATCGGAAAGGATGCGGAAATCCGTAGTTTTGGAACAGTAAGCGTGGCACGCTTCTCTATCGCGGTCAGCCGTGCAGACAAGACAGGTGGAGAAACCTCTTATGTTTCCGCTTTCATTGGGATTGAAGCCTGGAGAAAGAATGAAGCGGTGGATTCCTTCGGTGTATTGAAAAAAGGCGAGCTGATTACCGTTGAAGGCTACTTTAAGCCGGAGGAATGGACGGATTCAAAAAGTGGTGAGAAGCGTGACCGCGTCATTATGGTAGCCACCAAGTTCTATCCTACTCCGGAAAAAGAAGAGGAAAAACCGGATCAGCCTAAAAAGGCTGCTTCTAAAAAGAAAAAAGGCAACTAAATAATTGAAGCGGCATACGCTTTTTTTGCTAATACAAAAAAAGATTACGCATTAAAAAATGTCTGTAAATTTGGAGTTTTTCAAGTTTATCGATATTTTTGTATCAAAAATGATACTTAAATATATTTTCCT
>ERZ857745.3637-NODE-3637-length-14481-cov-3.404894_pt1 | contig 14481 bp, 9 predicted proteins | sample MGYA00519699_ERZ857745 | MGnify/ENA primary metagenome ERZ857745 (study PRJEB31778, sample SAMEA3449357) | human gut metagenome | biome: human gut; feature: human-associated habitat; material: faeces | place: United Kingdom | collected 2010/2012 ...
ACCGCCGGCGCTTCCGCTCGGACGAATGCGTAACTTTCCGCAGGCAAGCGAAATATCGTCGAAAATGACAAGCACACGCTCCACGGGAATTTTATAAAAATCCATAGCTTTGCGCACGGCTTCACCGGAATTATTCATATAGGTCTGCGGCAATAAGAATAACGTCCGGTGACTTTCCAAAACGTGTTCGGCGCAGAGTGCATTAAACCGGGATTTTGATATCTCAAAATTCATTTTCTGCGCCATATAGGAAACCGCCAAAAAGCCGGTATTGTGGCGTGTATAGCGATATTTGTCACCGGGGTTTCCAAGACCGACGACTAAAAAATCCACGTTTCCCGGAGCTTCGTTTGGGGTCTCAATCTGCTTGAAAAGAGAAAAAAGCTTGTCCATATTTATGCGTCCTTTGAATGAGGGGATGAATTGATTCCTGTTTGTGAAACTTCCGTGTTTGCGAATGCCGCCAGGAACAGTTCTTTGGCCCGCGATACACGACCGGTTAAGTACAGATATCCCATAAGAGCTTCAAGACCTGTTGCACGGCGGTATTGAATCGCGTCGCCATGCTTGGGGGTGAAATGCGTTTTGGCATTGCGGCCGCGCCGGAAGATATCTGCTTCTTCCTTGGAAAATAACGCCTCAATCCTGGATACTGCGTCGCTTTGCGCCTCACAGGTCACAAAGCGGCGGGAGGCGGCCACAAGCTCGCCCGGCTTGGTTTTACCGCTGGTTTTGAGGAGATATTCACGGGTGAACAGCTCCAAAACCGTATCGCCCATGTAGGCAAAATTCAAGATTCCGTAATCACGCGCATCATGCGTGAAGATCAGCGTTAAATTTTCTTCCATTTCGGACCTTCTGCCGTATCTTCAATCACAACGCCCATTTCTTTCAATTCATCGCGGATCCGGTCGGCCTCGGCAAAATTCTTCGCCTTCTTGGCCTCCGCGCGCTGGCGGATCAGGTTCTCGATGCCCTCGTCCGCCGTGCCATCCTCAGAGACGACCGTGAAGCCGCCCGCGCTCTGCTGGGACGCAGCCTTCTCCTTCTTCTCGCGCTCGGCCTCGGCCTTTTTGAGGAGGTTAAGACTCAGCACCGTGTCGTAGTCGCCGATGATGGCGAGCTTCGTCGCGCCCGTAGTCTTGGCCTTGAGCACGTCGTAGAGCGCGGTCACGCCCATGGCGGTGTTGAGGTCGTTGTCCATTTCCTTCATGAACTTTGCGCGGTACTCGGCGCGAACGGCCTCGTCCACGCCGCCCTCGTCCTTGATATTTGCGATCTTCGCGATGAGCTTGTTGTACGCGGCGACCGCATTGTCAAGGTTTTCCCACGTGAAGACAAGACTCTTGCGGTAGTGGCTCTGTAAGCAGAAGAAACGGTACGCCAGCGGGTCATAGCCCTTTTCCTCAAGCAGCGAGACCGTCAAAAATTCGCCCTTGGATTTAGACATCTTGCCGTGCGAAGTGTTGAGATGCGCCACGTGGCACCACTGGAGGCACCAGGGATGACCGAGGTAGCTCTCGCTCTGCGCGATCTCGTTCGTGTGGTGCGGGAAGGCATTGTCCACGCCGCCGCAGTGCAGGTCGAGGTATTCTCCGTTGTATTTCATGGAGATACCGGAGCACTCAATGTGCCATCCCGGATAACCGACGCCCCATGGAGAGTCCCATTTGAGCGCCTGGTTCTCGAATTTTGATTTGGTAAACCAGAGAACGAAATCGTTTTTGTTACGTTTGTTGGTATCTTCCTCTACGCCCTCGCGGACACCAACGGCAAGATCATCCTCATCGTGGTCGTTGAATACATAGTAGTGGTCAAGACGGCTGGTGTCAAAGTAAACATTTCCGCCGGCAAAGTAAGCGTAGCCGGTGTCCATCAGTTTTTCAATGATTTTAATATATTCGTCAATGCATCCGGTCGCCGGCTGTACGACATCCGGGCGCTTGATATTCAGCTTTTTGCAATCCGCAAAGAATGCATCGGTGTAATACTGTGCGATTTCCATGACTGTTTTATGCTCGCGCTTGGCACCTTTGACCATCTTGTCCTCACCGGTGTCCGCATCGGAGCTTAAATGGCCGACGTCGGTAATGTTCATGACACGGTTGACGTTGTAGCCTTCATAGCGGAGTGCCTTTTCAAGAACGTCCTCCATAATATAACTGCGCAGGTTTCCGATGTGCGCAAAATGATAAACGGTAGGTCCGCAGGTGTACATTTCTACACGGCCCGGTGTGTGTGTCTGGAATTCAGCTTTTTTATGGGTTGCAGAATTATAAAGATACATAAAAGAAGTCTCCTTTTTTCTTTTCGTGCGGATACGGATGCAGAAGTGATGATACACAGGAAAGCAAAAAAGCGTCTGCTGTATCCGACAAGGATATCAGAGACGCCGCGTGCGGTGCCTGTTTTCCGTGTACTGCACTGGTTCCTTATTAAAATTAATATTAGCAGGATTTTTTTTTGCTGTCAATAGTCCGGAGACTGTCGAAGACAAAAAGTAAAACGCATTTAATAAGAAGAAACACATTTTTCAGAAATAAAAAGACAGTACTGCAGAACGCAAATGGAAAGAAACAATTATTTGTGTAATTTTTTTTATTCTAAAACCGAAGAATACAGGAAAATAGAAAAACGGCATCAGAACAATATCCAAAAAGAGGAAAATAGAGGATTTTGATTACTTTAAATGCAGTTTATACACTTTTCTCCTGCATCGGATATTGACAAACAGAGAGAGTTCTGGTTATAATGAACGCAGTTGTTTTTGGACAAACGGACAAATGTACGGGCATGAGGGATGAAGAAAACAAATCTTGTTGGACGCATCTCCTTTTTGTACTCTTCGTTTTGATGTGGTAAAGTGCCAAAATGAAAAACGGTGGAATGGCGAAGCCGTCCCGGCAAATGTCCGGATGATGTAAAAATAACGCGAATCCATGAAAGGAGTTAGGAAGAATTATGAAAAGAAAAATTGTAAGCGCATTACTTGTTATGAGTATGGCTGCAAGCCTGGTTGCCTGCGGAAATTCCGGCAGCGGAAGTTCTGATCCGGCAGATGAGAGTGTAAGCGTAAGCAGCAGCGCGTCTTCCGAAAGTGATGCAAGCGCATCTGCAAGCGGTGAGAGTGAAGCCGAGGCAGAGGAATCCGAAATGCCGGAAGGATACGATGAGACCAGCACAGAGCTCTATAATGAGGCACTGGGCGATTTCAACGATGCACTTGCTACTGCAAAGGAAGCAGAAACGGTGGATGAGAGATATGCCCTGATGGCAGTTGCCGAGGGAAAACTGATGGAGTCTGCCATGATGTACCCGCTCACCTCAAAAGGTGGTATGTACGCTATGTACAGAATGGCTCCGCGCACTAAAGACTATACCCTTTGGGGAAGCGATACGGACCGTTATCATCAGTATGTTGTAACAACTGACTTTATCAAAGCAGAAGATTACAACGAGATGAGAGCAAAATGGGATGAGCTCAAAGGAACAGGAACCTATGAGAGCTGGGTAAAAGAATATCTGGCAGGAAAAGGTTACACCTTAAAAGACAGCTTCTCCATGCCGTATCCGAGCGATCCGGTAACATGGGACGGACTTGCAACTTCCCGTGCGGCAGATACCGATGCGATCATCAATACCTATGACGGACTGATGGAGTACGATGTAGAGGGAACTCTGCAGCCGGCACTGGCAGAATCCTATGAAGTATCCGATGACGGACTGACCTATACCTTCCACCTTCGTAAAGATGTAAAATGGACCGATTCCCAGGGACGTGAAGTGGATACTGTAAAAGCAGATGACTTCGTGGCCGGAATGCAGCATATGTGTGATGCACAGGGCGGTCTGGAATACCTGGTACAGGGCGTGATCAAAAACGTATCCCAGTACATCAGCGGCGAAATTACCGATTTCGACGAGGTTGGTGTGAAAGCAGTAGATGATTATACCGTAGAGTACACACTTGAGGAGCCATGCAGCTACTTCGAGACTATGCTCGGTTACACCATCTTCATGCCGATGAGCAGAAGCTACTATCAGTCCCAGGGCGGTAAATTTGGTGCTGAGTATGATTCCTCCGCAGCAGATTATCAGTACGGAAAAGATTCCAACTCGATCGCATACTGCGGACCGTACCTGGTAACCAACGCTACAGCTAAAAATACCATCGTATTTAAACTGAGCGATTCTTACTGGAACAAAGACAACGTAAACATTAAAACCCTGACCTGGCTGTACAATGACCAGTCTGATGTTACCAAAATGTACACAGATGCAAAAGCAGGTACCGTTGACTATGTAAACCTGAACACCTCCACCATGGAGACAGCAAAATCCGAAGGTCTGTACGACCAGTACGCAGTAGTCTCAGATACCGACGCTACTTCCTTCATGGGATTTTACAATATCAACCGTACTGCGACTGCAAATGCCAACGACGGAACAACAGCAAAGAGTACAAAGTCTGACGAAGAAATCCAGAGAGCGAACAAAGCGCTGCAGAACGTTCACTTCAGAAGAGCGATCAGCTTTGCGGCAGATCGTGGCGCTTACAATGCACAGCAGGTTGGCGAGGATCTGAAATATACTTCTCTTAGAAATACCTTTACCCCGGGATATTTCGTAAGCCTGTCAAAAGACACTACCATTCAGATCAACGGAACCGACACAACCTTCCCGGCAGGCACCTACTATGGTGAAATCGTACAGAAACAGATCGACGCCGATGGCGTGAAGATCAAAGTATGGGATGCCGAAAACAAGACCAGCGATGGTTTTGATGGATGGTACAATCCGGAAAACGCAGTAGAAGAACTGAATACCGCAATCGAGGAGCTCGCAGAAGAAGGCATCACCATCGATGAGAGCAACCCGATCCAGATTGAGTATCCATATCCGTCTGCAGTAGAAGTTTACACCAACAAAGCAAACTCCTACAAGAAATCAGTAGAGGCTGCCCTTGGCGGAAAAGTTGTGATCAATCTGGTTGATGCCGTAGATGTGGATGGATGGTACTATGCAGGATACTATGTAAACTATGGTTATGAACAAAACTACGACGTATATGATGTCTCCGGATGGAGTCCGGACTTTGGTGATCCGTGCTCTTATCTGGATACCATGCTTCCGGACTATGAAGGATACATGACCAAATGTTTCGGTATCTTCTAATTTTTGAAAAGTAAAAATTGGAAAGACCAGAACAGTTGAAAGCCAATGAATAAACCGGCAGGGGGATGGGGACAAAAAAAGCCATTCCCCTGTCATATTGTGTTAAGGAATGAGAGAATATGACAAAATATCTTTTTAAGCGTTTGTTGCATGGCCTTGTTTCCGTAGTAATCGTCGTTGGATGCGTTATGACTATGATCTATTCTCTGATGGACCGAAACCTGATTTTCGCACAGGACGCCACCTATTCCCATCAGAGCAATAACCAGAAAAAGGTGTACAAATATCAGAAGTGGGAGACATACGGATATCTTGATTATGTAACCTATGCAGATTATTTGAACGCTCTCAAAGCAAAAGGCGAAATTGACGAGGATACGAGATCCAAAGCAGTAGCATTCGGAAGAACGAAAGACCAGGATTCAGAACTGGTATCTGAATATGTAAAGGAATTTACAGCTTATTATAAAGCAAAAGGTTACACCGTAAGAAGATACGACGCGATCATGATGGGCAAGAAAAAATATGCCAACGGCGGACAGCAGCAGCTGTTTGCGTACAAGGATATTCCGCTTGCAACGCGTCTCGGAAAATATTTTTCCGGTTTGATTGACATCGACAGCATTCACGATGCTGCAAAGGTAGAAGGTAAGAGGGGGATTACATTTACCTTACACGATCCGGTATATGGGGGAAAGAAATTTTCACCGGCCATCATGGGAAATGGCACAACACACAAGTACCTGATGTACTTTGACTCAAAATTCCCATATTTCCATCAGAATATAATCACCATAAATTTAGGAAAGTCCTATTCCGTAAATGAGGGTGTGGATGTAGCACTGACCATGACCCGCGCACAGGGATCCTACGTAAAATCGGAGATTACCTATCCAAGCGGTCTGGTGGAATACAGTGCAGACGATCTGCACAGCGCAACGTATATGAACGAATCTCAGGATGCAAGCGCTGTTCATTCCGATCGGTTCGCAGATGACTATACCAACGTGGATACAGTTAAGAGTGGTAAATCAAAAATCGGCTATTCCTTTGTAATCGGTATCATTGCCGTAATTCTTTCCTATCTCATCGCAGTGCCGCTTGGCATTCTGATGGCGAGAAAGAAAGACAAACTGGTTGACCAGCTTGGAACCATCTATATTGTATTTATTATAGCAGTACCTTCACTGGCCTATATCTTCCTGTTTAAAGCAATTGGAGGAAAAATTGGTCTGCCGACCACCTTTGACATGGATTCGAAGAGCAAGCTGATGTATATTCTGCCGATCGTTTCCCTGGCACTGCCGCAGGTGGCAAACCTGATGAAATGGCTGCGTCGATACATGATCGACCAGATGAACTCCGATTACGTAAAATTCGCAAGATCCGGTGGTCTGACAGAGGGAGAAATCTTTACGAAACACATTTTGAAGAATGCAGCGATTCCGATTGTGCAGGGTGTTCCGGCGAGCGTACTGTTCGCACTGACCGGAGCCATCATCACCGAGCGTGTGTACGTAGTACCTGGTGCCGGTAATCTGCTGACTGAAGCAATCAGCAAATATGACAATGGTGTTATCGTAGGTGTTACACTGTTCTACGCAGTGCTCTCCGTTATTTCCATCATCCTGGGCGACGTTTTGATGTCCATGGTGGATCCGCGTATTTCATTCTCTACAAAGGGCAGGTAAAAATTATGAATTATGATTTAGATAAATTCGGTCTGTCTGAGGAAGAACTGTTTTCTCCTGTAGATAACAGCAGTTTGGAGTCTGAGAAAATTACGGCTCCGAGATATTCCTACTGGCATTCCGTGTTCCGCGTATTTTTTAAGAAAAAAATCAACATTGCCGTACTTTGCCTCCTGGGTGTGATTCTGCTGATGACGTATGTGTATCCGCTCTTTGTGGAGTACGACCGTTTCGCCAATCTGATGAACGGCGCGACAAAACATCTGTCTCCAGGCAAAGCCTTGCAGCAGCTTGGATTCAATATTCACTGGATTTTAGGATCCGGTGCTTCCGGACAGTCAACCTTTGATGCTGTCTGGTTTGGTTCCAGAATTTCAGTTTCCCTGGCATTTATCTGTGCGCTCATCAACCTTTCGATTGGTGTGATTGTCGGATCTGTCTGGGGATTTTCGAAGAAGGTTGATGTCTTCATGATGGAGGTTTACAACATCATCGGAAATATTCCGTATGTACTTCTGATCTCCGTCCTGGTGCTTATCTTTTCTCCGAGCTTCTGGACTATGGTATTTGCACTGACCGTTACCGGATGGCTCGCCATAGCGTATTTTATCCGTACACAGGTCGTTATCATCCGTGACAGAGAGTATAATCTGGCATCAAAATGTCTCGGAACCTCTATTTTCCGCATTGCGATGAAGAATATTCTTCCATTTATGACATCTGTCATTGTTACTCTGGCGGCAACTGAGATTCCGTCCTACATCTCTTACGAGGTGTTCCTGGCTTACATCGGTATGGGACTTTCTGACATGTCTCTGGGAAGACTGATCTATGAGGCTGAGGGTGCCATGCTGACACCGGGATGGGGATTCGAGTTCTGGAGTCCGGTTGTTGTCGCTTCAATCATCACCGTAGTATTATATGTAGTTGGACAGAACCTTGGAGATGCGTCCGACCCGAGAACACATATGTAGGAAGGAAAGCCGCATGGAAGATAAAAAAGTATTATTATCGATTAAGGACTTACAGGTAAAATTCCGTGTCCGCGGCCGTATCCTGACGGCAATCCGGGGCGTAACGCTGGATATTTACGAGAATGAGTCCATTGCTATCGTAGGAGAGTCCGGTGCCGGTAAATCCGTATTCACAAAAGCGTTTGCGGGCATGCTGGACAGCAACGGCTTCATTGACCAGGGAGATATCATTTTCAACGATGCCGAGCTGAGCGATACCGTTGTGCCGCTGAACTCTTATGCGGAAAAGACCATCGCATCCACCTGGGAAAAACTGAATGAGTATTCCAAACTGGAATATGGTTCAGAAGTATTCCTGAAAATGAAGGCGCTGGAGCAGGAAAAAGAAGAAAAAATGACGCTGAGCGAGGAAGAGCGTGAGAAAGCAGATGCTGAAATCAAGGAACTTGTAATAAAGAGAACCGAACTTTTCAACTATAAGCAGACACTCGATACTTCAAAAGAAAAAGCGAAAATCAAAGAGACATCTGCCGAGATTTCCAGACTGGATGGAGAGATCAAGGCTCTGCAGAAAGCAAAAGAGGAAAAAATCAAGGCACACAAACAGGCTGCCATGAACGATACGGCCTACAATCAGGCGTATGATGCAAAGATGGCAGAGTACAAAAAAGAGTATGCCGGCCTGACAGCAAAAGAAATTACGGACGAGACAAGAAAGAGAAATGAGATTCTTGCCAAAGAGATCTATCTTTCCGTTGGACGTTACAAACTGCGCAAAAAAGTCCGCATGATCAAAAAGCTGCACGAGGCATTCAAAGCTGCAATGGAGCGCGGTGTGGATCTGAACGATGAGCAGAAGCGAAACGGCGTTTTTGACCAGGCTACCTTCCGCGTACGCTATCTGGATGAGACACCGGAGCAGCTCCACGGAACCTGCATCATCAACCTGGCAAAAATCCAGGACCCGAATGACTGGGGCCAGATCCGCGGTAAGAAAATTGCAACCGTATTCCAGGACCCGATGACTTCCCTGAACCCGATCATCACGATCGGAAAACAGATCACTTCTGTTATTATGAAACATCAGGATGTCAGCGAGGTGGAAGCGAGAGCACAGGCGCTTGAGCTGATGGAAAAGGTTGGTATTCCGAACGCAGAGCAGCGTTTCGATGATTATCCGTTCCAGTATTCCGGCGGTATGAGACAGCGTATCGTTATCGCGATTGCACTTTCCTGCCGTCCGAAGATCCTCATCTGCGATGAGCCGACAACTGCGCTGGACGTTACGATTCAGGCACAGATCCTGAAGCTGATCAAGGATCTTCAGAAAGAGTACAACTACACTATCGTGTTTATTACCCACGACCTTGGTGTCGTAGCGAATATCGCAGACCGTGTTGCCGTTCTGTACGCAGGACAGATCATCGAGTTTGCGAACGTAGAAGAGCTATTCTACGATCCGCGCCATCCGTACACCTGGGCGCTGCTTTCTTCCCTGCCGCAGCTTGCGGAGCGGAATACAAAGCTGTTCTCAATTACCGGTACCCCGCCGTCTCTGTATAACAAAATTATCGGAGACCCGTTCGCGCCGCGTAACCAGTACTGTCTGAAAATCGACACACTGGAAGAACCGCCGATGTTCAAGGTAACGGATACCCATTACGCCAAAACCTGGCTGCTGGATCCGAGAGCACCAAAGACGGAGAAGCCGGAGGCAATTCAGAATATTCACGAAAAATTATTAAAAGCATACAACTTATAGGAGAGTTTGAAAGTGTCTACAAAGCAGGAAAGCAAGACCACTGTTTCGCATCTGCCGGAGCATGGTCCGATTGACGAAAATGGAAGAGAAATCTTACTGCAGGTAAAAAATGTAGATATCACTTTCGGCAAGGGCGATGACGCAGTCAAAGCGGTAAAAAATGCTTCTTTTGACATCTACAAGGGAGAAACCTTCTCCCTCGTAGGCGAGTCCGGTTCCGGAAAGACCACGATCGGCCGTGCGGTCATTCGTGTCAACCCGTGTTCCGCAGGAGAGATCCTGTACAAGGGTGTTAAAATTTCCGGCAAGATTCCGCATTCCCTGGACCGGGAGGTTATCCGAAACATTCAGATGGTATTCCAGGATCCTGCCGCATCGTTAAATGAGCGTGCGACGGTCGATTACATCGTATCCGAGGGTCTTTACAACTTCCATCTGTACGAGAACGAGGCAGACCGTGTGAAAAAGGTAGAGAACATGATCAACGAAGTTGGTCTTCTGCCGGAGCACCTGACCCGTTACCCACATGAGTTCTCCGGCGGACAGCGCCAGCGTATCGGTCTGGCCCGTGCCATGGTTATGGAGCCGGAGCTGGTTGTAGCCGATGAGCCGATCTCCGCACTGGACGTATCGATCCGTGCCCAGGTCCTCAATCTGCTGAAGAAATTCCAGAGAGAAAAACAGGTTACTTATCTGTTTATCGCCCATGACCTTTCCATCGTACGGTTCATTTCCGACCGTATCGGTGTTATCTACAAAGGAAATATCGTAGAGGTTGCGGACGCAGAGGAGCTGTTCAACTTCCCGCTGCATCCATACACCCATTCCCTGATCTCTGCGATCCCGATTCCGGATCCGCAGCTTGAGAAGAACAAAGTGCTGTACACCTACGATCCGTCCATTCACGATTATTCCGTGGACAAACCGGAGTTCGTGGATATCGGACACAACCACTTTGTATACGGAAACAAGAAAGAGATCGAAGAGTACAAGGCACTCCGTGAAAAGGGAGAGCCGCTGCAGCCGATCACCATCAGAAAGCCTGGCGAGAAAGTAAAAGAGGAGGACCACGAGGTTCATTTCTCCAAGGCAGAAGATGAGTTCCTGAAAACTCCGCTTCACGATACCGGAAGCATCTGGTACAAAGTGCTGTCGTTCTTCTTCCCGATCATCGGTATTATCGCAGCAATGGTATACAAAAAGAAACAGTACTATCACAACTATAAAGCATGTAAGCAGGGCGCGCTGTACGGATTCGCCGTACTGGCCGTGATTCTCCTGATCTTTATCATTGCATTGATATTGGTTGTCCTATAGCAGACTGTGAAAAACAAAGCAGTGTCAGAATCGAAAGTCTTTTGATTCCGGCGCTGCTTTTTTTGTGCCGTTTTACTTGACGGGAGACATATTTTCTGGGACAATAAAACACAGTGCGAATGAAGGGGAGAACTTAAAGTAAGAGGAGTAAAAGAATGGGAAGAACAGTAAAAGATCCAAACAGACGGCAGCCGAAGCCGGTGCAGAAAGTTCAGCTCTCTGAAAAGAATGTCGGACGGCGCATCGTGCTTGTGGTACTGTTTCTGGCGATCGGATCCGGTTTTCTGGTGTATGGTTTTATGAATTTTCTGCGCGGCGATTCCGGCTGGCGCGAAATCAGCGTGAAGGCGGGCTCGGAGCTGAACTGCAGCGAGGATTTCACACTGAAATATAATGTCGGTGCAGGCGGCGTATCGGCGGGCGGGGAGGCAAAGGCACTCTCGCTGATTTATACCGATGCGGCGGTGAAGGGCTACCGGCTTTTCAATATCGACGAGAGTTTCGATGATGTGACAAACCTGTACGATATCAACCAGCATCCAAACGAAGTGATGACGGTAGATCCGGTTTTGTACGATGCCCTGAAAAAAGTATCCGATGCCAACTGCCGGGAAATCTATCTGGGACCGCTGTACGCGTCACTGGAAAATCTCTGCATGAGCAATGATGATGCGGTCGCAGCACAGTTCGATCCGGAGAAGGATGATGATGCGGCAGAGGAAGCGGCAGCCGTTGCAGCCTTTGCGCAGAACCCGGATGACATTTCCATGGAATTCCCGGGAGAAAACCAGGTTTGCCTGCATGTGTCAGATGCGTATCAGGCATATGCCGCAGAGATGGGCTACACGGCGTATCTCGACTTTTTCTGGATGAAAAATGCTTTTTTGATTGACTATCTGGCGGACACGATCCGCGGCGAGGGCTATCAGCTCGGCATTATTTCCAGCAAGGACGGATTTGTGCGCTGTCTCGATGAAACAGGGGAAAAAGAGTACCAGTACCCGCTGTACCATCTTTCCGGGAATGAAATTCAGTCACATGGAACGATGACGTACGAGGGACCGAAAAGCATCGTATTTTTCCACGCTTACCAGGCGGGCAGTCCCGATACGTACCGCTATTACCAGTATCAGGATGGAACGATGCGCACGCCGTATCTTAGCGTGTCAGACGGAAAAGACCACACGGCAGCATCAGAACTGATCGTCTATTCCGGTGAATATGGCTGTGCTGATACACTGCTTGCAGCATTTTTCGATTATCAGGCCGAATCGCTTTCCGGGGAGTCCCTGAAAACACTGGCTTCACAGAAAATTTACAGTGTCTGGTTTGAGAACAATGAGATTCAGACCACAGACGAAAAGTTTTCCGTGACAGCGGTGAATAAATAAAAAACAGAATAAAAAAACAAACCAGATTTGCATTGTACAATCGCGGTTAGGATGGTAGAATAAAATCAGAATTTGAAAAATCATTTCCACAATCTGCAAGCCCCACTTCGCGATCTGTTTTGACCTTATCCGGTTGCTGCAGACCGTTTGGGCTGAAAATGGGACTCGCAGCTCACGAAAAGCTTTTTTCAAACACGCTCTGGCATGAATGAGTGCTTTTTTATGCGATTTTGTATGGGGGAAGCAGCAGCGAGAGCACGTAAAATAAAAAAGGAGGGGTTATAATTTTGAAAATGGAAGAAAAATTATACGATTATATGGATTGGGCGGAAATAGAAGCCGTGGTCTATTCCGAGGAAAATCATCCAAGAGACATCTTGGGACCGCGCGTAACGGAGGATGGTATTTTGATTCAGGCGTTTTTCCCGGGTGCAACCCGTGCAGCCGTACATACGATCCGCGACGGAAAACAGACTGAAATGGTCTGCGAGGATGAGGCGGGATTTTTCGCTGTGCTGCTTCCCGGGAAGAAAATTCCGTCCTATACGCTGATCTACTGGGACGGCGACGGAAACCAGATGGAGCATTACGATCCATACGCCTATCCGATGCAGTTCACCGAGCAGGAGCAGGCAGAGCTTGATAAGAAGCTCCCCTACGCAAGCAGCGAAGCTGTAATAAAGCTCATGCAGGCGGATAAGTGGCTGACCTATTCCACTGATATGGAGCTTGTTTCATCTGACCTTTACAAGGTAAGCTTTACCGGTAAGGACAAGTATTACTACACCGCGAACTTCTCCAGCTACGTTCCCGACGAGAACGACTACGTTTACGAGGAGATAGTCGAGGAGGACGGTTCTGTAAGCGTTCCGGCAGTAGAATCAGCCCAGAACTGGCAGGAGGTCAATATCACCGTTGACGCGGAAAGCGGTCAGATAATGAGCTATTATTTCTGGGATACCCGTGACAGCAGATCCAGCTCATATGACCTCGATAAGGCTGACAAACTCGCCGAGGAGATCGCAAAGGCCTACGCCGGCGACCGCTTTGTGGAATACAAGGGCAATCCTTCCACTGATTACTCTTGGACAGACCAGAACAACAAAACATTCTATAACGGAAGCAGCCATTCCTGGGACAGATACTCCAGCGACATACTGGTCAGCGGAGATTCCATCAGCGTAGGCCTCAATGCAGATATGAAGCTGACTAACTACAGCTACAGCTATACTGACGTTAAGCTTCCCGATTCCTCCAGAATGCTAAGCACCGACATGGTAATGCAGAAGTTCTGGGAAAACAACGACCTGAATCTCTACTATCTCGCAAGATTTACCGATAAGAAAACCAAGACCGTACTCGTATACGGCACCGATTCCGACGTTTACGTTGACGCGACTACCGGCGAGCCGGTGTACGACTGGCAGTATTCCTCCGATGCTGCGAACGACCTCTCCGGCATAAAGGACAAGAAGATACTGAAGATGGCGAAGGCACTGGACGATCACGGATACCTCATCTCCACTGAAAAGTTCAGCGAGAACGACACCGCCGATTCCGCAGTATTCGAGCAGCTCATGGGCGTAAATACCGACGAAGAAAGCAAGAAGCTGACCCGCGGCGACGCACTGGTGATCTTCACAAAGTCTGTAGCAGGAGACGCCATTCCGGAGCTGAAGGGCATCTACAAGTCTCCGTTCAGCGACGTTAAGGACACTGATAAGAATGTTGGCTATTACGCTATAGCATACGCAATGGGCGCTGTAAGCGGAAACAAGCTCAACGCAAAGGCAGACTTCACCTACGGGGATATGATAAAGATGGTTTATACGTTCTACGCAGCGGAATAAATCACATCAGGGTTCAGATATATGCGCTCCCGCCGGACAGCGGGAGCGCTGTTTTTCGGTGTATTGTAAGAAAAACCGACCAGAGTTTTGGCGATAATACCAAAAATTCCCGCAGAGTGTGAAAATGTAGTGAAATCATATTAACAAATCACACGTTGTGTGGTAAAATAAACTTGTAGTATGGAAATTATCGTGCTCCCTGAAACCCGGGAGCTGGTTTGTGGAGGTATATATGGACGAAAATTCGAGAGTAAGCCTTACTAAGCCCACTGGTCAGGCAAGTCAGGCAGGTCAGACTGTTCAGGGCGGCACCCAGGGCTG
>ERZ857745.3654-NODE-3654-length-14424-cov-4.470805_pt1 | contig 14424 bp, 10 predicted proteins | sample MGYA00519699_ERZ857745 | MGnify/ENA primary metagenome ERZ857745 (study PRJEB31778, sample SAMEA3449357) | human gut metagenome | biome: human gut; feature: human-associated habitat; material: faeces | place: United Kingdom | collected 2010/2012 ...
AATTCTACTTTTATTTTTCATTTTTTTAAAGTGGAATTTAACTTTTCACTTTAGCGTTTTTTTATTATGGTCGAATAATTTCAACAAACTTAAAAGTATCATTTTCAAATGTAAAATGTAATATACAACAATTAGTAAGGCCTCCACTTTTTAATACTTCTCCAGGATCAATAACAGTGGATAAAAAACACATACAAGCACCAGCATGTGAAAGAGCAAGAACTGTTTGATGATCTTCTTTATCCATCACATCTGTAAGTGTTTCTTTTAATCTTTTTTGTACATCTTCTTTTCTTTCTCCACCATAATGTGGAAATAAATCATCATAACCAAAATCATCAAACTTAGGGTTTAAATCTTCACTTTCTCCTTCAAATAAACCAAAATTTCTTTCTTTTAATCCCTTCAATCTTTTATAATAATGGTCTCCAATAATAAGTTCAATCGTATCGCAACATCTTTCTGATGTACTACTATAATAATGGTCAAAAGAAATATCCTTTAAGTATTCTTTAGCTTTTAAAGCTTGTTGTTTTCCTAATTCAGTTAATGGTGAATCACACCATCCTTGAATTCTTCTTCTAACATTAAATAATGTTTGTCCATGTCTCATTAAATATAAATCTTTTTTCATAAAAATTCTCCTATCCAAAAATTTCTTGAATGACTTCTAATAAATCTTTTTGTTCTTCATTCATGGGTATACAAGTATTAATTTCTTGATAATATTTTTTCAACAAATCATTATTTCCTATTTGTTGTAAAGTTGTCATTATTTTGTAATAAAGCATAAAGCGATATTGTGGATAATTCTTACAAAGCTCTTTTATTTCTTCATCTAAATTTTCTTGAGTATATTTTGTAAGGGTGCTTAAAACATCCATTTGAATTTCTACATATCTTAAAGAAAGAGCATACTCATTTTGTAGTTCTTTTAAAAGTGAATAAATTTTTGTAAGAAAAGAACCTTGATGTTCAACATAATCAATTTCTTGGAAAACACGTGTAAAAAATTGTTCCAAATCAATACCATAAGGACTAAACGTATTTTGTAAGTCTTGATTTTTTTCATGTTTCATTTTGATTAAACGCTTCATGATACTTTGTGTTTGTTCAAGCAAATCATAATAATCATGATCTTTTTGAATCAAATCAATAATATCACTAGCTATATAGTTTTTATCTGGAACTTGATGAATATCTTCATGATGTTCAATGACTTTAACAATATAATAAACAAGTGCATCATCGTCAAACATTTCATTTTTTTCACCTAATCGATCTAATTGTTGATCATATTTTTCATCAAAATATGCAATTGTTTCATCAGTATCTTTACAATCATTATAGTAATTTAAAACTTCTTCATAATTTATATCAATATCATTATGATGAAGTTCTTTTTCTATCATATGATATGTCAAATTTTGAAAAAGCTTTTGTTTTTCATTTAAGTAAGTTTGATTATCTTTGTATTCTTTTTTTAATGTATGTATTGTTGTCTTCATAAAAAACCTCCTGCATTATTTTAACACATTTAAAATAAAAAAAATACGATAAATCATTACCGTATTTCTTCTAAAAATTAAAACTCATTTTTTCTTCTATAAAATCTAAGTCCAAATAAAATTCCACCCAATGAAGATATCAATAACATAAGATTTTCTAAAATTTGTGTATCATCACCCGTTTTAGCTTTTTTAGATTCTTGCTTTGGAGTTTGATCAGATTTATTTTCTTTAGTTTCTATTTTGTTTTCTTCATAATTATTTGTATATTCAATAGTTGTTGTTGCATCTTTTTCTACATTGAGATTTGCTGCTACATCACCTTTTTCTTTTCCATCTATGATAGATACTATATGAGTAAGCTTGTATCCTTGAACATCATCAGTAAGCTCTTTGACTGTATATTTACCAGCAACTTTTGTTAACTCTAACATCCACTTTCCACTATTTTCATCATACTCAAAATCATTTAATGAATAGACCTTTTTATCTTGTGTATCTTTGTCTATAACTTCAAATTTTATAGATTTTTCTGCTTGTTCTTTTGAAATATTACCTTTTACAATTTTAGCAATCACAAGTTTACCTGGTTTAGCTTTATCTTTCATAATAATCTTATTGTTTTGATAGTCAACAACTTTACCATCTTCCCCAACAACAAATGTTATTGGCTTAGCTATTTCATAACCTTTTGGTACGTTTACTTCAATTAATGTATAAGTTCCAGGTACTAATTTTAAATTATAAGAATTTTTACCATCCGTTATCCAGTGAGCAATTTCTTCATTTGCTTGATTAATAACTTTAAGCTCTGCACCTGCTATTTTTTCATCATTTTCTTTGTCTACTTTATCAACTTTTACATCATAAGTTGTTAATTCATAAGTATTTTCAAAAGCTACTGTTGCTGTAGTTCCTTTTTCTACATCAACATCTACACTTTTACCTTCATTTACTTCATTTCCTATCATATAGATTGTTTTTACAAGGGTATAACCATGTATATCATCAACAAGTTCTTTGACAGTATAACCTCCTGTATTTTCTTCTAATTCTAGAATCCAACGATTTCCATCATAAATAAAATCATTTAATGAATATATATGAGATTTTTGTGTATCATTTTGTGTTACTTCAAACTTTATTGAATCACCAATTTGTTCCTTTGATAGATTCCCTTGAATTGTTTTAGTAATAACCAATTTACCTATAGGTTGATCTTTCATGATAACTTCATCGACCACTTTATCATTGATTTTTACTTTTCCATCTTTTGTAACCACAAATTCGATAGGATTCGCAATTTTATAACCATCAGGTGCAGTTATTTCAGTTAAAATATAATTTCCATATCCAAGATTAACCTTTTGTCCATCCTTTGATGAATCAATACTAATAATTTCACCTGTATCCTTATTTTGGATTTGTAAACTAGCGCCCTCAATATCTTCATTATTTAAGATATCTTGTTTACGAATAGAGACTTCATATAATTTTGGAGTATAACTATTTTTAAAAGCTACATTTCCTTCACCTTGATCTTCAATTTGTATACTTTCTGTTTTTTGATCTTCTACTTCTTGTCCGTTTATTATATAAGTGGTTTTAACTGTATAACCTTCTATTGATGAATTTGTTTCTTCAACTGTATATTCTCCAGCTAAAACATCCAATTCTTTCGTCCAAATTTTGTTTACTTCATCATAAGAAAAATCATCTAAAGTATATTTATCTACTTTGTTTGTTTTTTGATTTGTTACTTTAAAAGTAATCTTTTGTGCATCTTTTTTGAGAATATCCCCTTCTATTGTTTTAGTAAGAATTAATTTAGCTTGTGTTTTTTCATCTTTCATAGTGATTTTATTTTCACTCATGCCTTCAATCTTACCATTTTCATTCACTGTAAAATCAATAGGATCCGCCACTCTATAACCATAAGGAGCTTCTTCTTCAATAAGAGTATATTTCCCAGGAGATAATTTTAATTTATGCGTTTTTTCATCATCTTGACCAGAAATCCATCTTTCTACTAGATTACCTTCTTCATCAATTACTTTTAACTTCGCACCATCTACTTCTTTTGTACCAGAAATATCTGTCTTATCTATTTCAACATCAAACACATTTAAATCATAATTATTTTCAAATTCAATAAATGTCGTTTTATCTTTTTTAACAGTAACCTTTTCTGCTATTTTATCTGTTACCTTTTCTTTTATTTCACCATTTTCATTTATTTGATATTGAGTTAAAGATAATTTATGCCCTTTTATAGACGTTACTAATTCTTCAACTTTATATCCTCCTGCAACTTGTATTAATTCCTTTGTCCATTTTTTATTACTTTCATCATAATTAAAGTCTTTTAATGAATACGTATTTACTTCTTTCGTTGAATTATTTGTTACTTTAAAACTTATAACTTTTTCAGCTTGTTCTTTATTGATTGAACCAGTAACACTTTTACTAATTACTATTTTTCCAGGTTTTGCCTCATCTTTCATGATGACTTTATTTGTTTTACTATAAGTACCATCCTTACCTTTTATAGATATTTCTCCATTTTTAGAAACTTTAAAATAAATATCATCTGCTTTTTTATAACCGTCAGGTACTACTTCTTCAATAAGTATATACTCACCAAACGGTAATGAAACAGTATGTGTCTTATCTTTTTCACTGACCCATGAAGCTACTTCTTCTTTTGTTTTTTGATTTACTATTTTAAGTGTTGCTCCAGCAATTTCCTTTTCATTTGTTAGATCTTGTTTGCTTATAGCTACTTCATATGGTTTTGGAGTGTAACTATTTTTAAAGGCTACAGTTACTTCACCTTGATTTTCAATTTGTATACTTTCAGTTTTTTTACCTTCTATTTCTTGTGTATCAATTTTATAAGTTGTTTTTACTGTATAACCTTCTACTGATGAATTTGTTTCTTCAACTGTATATTCTTCAGCTAAAACATCTAACTCTTTTGTCCAAGTTTTACTTGCTTCATCATACGAAAACTCATCTAAAGTATATTTATCTGTCTTCTTTGTTTCTTGATTCGTTACTTTAAATGTAATCTTTTTGGCATTTTCTTTAGAAATATTCCCTTCTACTGTTTTAGTTAGAATAAGTTTACCTTTTTCGATATGTTTGTCTTCCATGATTATTGTATTTTGATCATTGCCAACTATATTACCATCATTATCCACAACAAACGTAATATCATCAGCTACCATATATCCCTCTGGTGCTTTGGTTTCTTTTAAAACGTATGTTCCTGGTTCTAGTTTAACTTTTCCTGGATTATTATTTTCGCCAGTTATCCAACTTTTTACAGTTTCATTTGTATCTTTATTAATAATACTTAGGTGTGCGTTCTTCAATTCAGATTTCGTCTGTGCATCTATTTTACTAATTTCAATAGTATTTTCTTTTGTTGTTCCTTTTTCGTTAGAAATTGTATAAAAATGCATTGCTTGTGTTTTATCAATAAGTGTTACAGGATAAGTATTATCTCCTTCTTTAATAGCTTCAGGATCATTTTCTTCACTATTTCCTTTAAATATAAAATAATGTGGTGTAGCATCTAATTTATAATTATCAGGTGCTTCTGTTTCAACAATTCTATAAAGAACATTTCTACTCAACCCAGAAAAAGTAAGATAACCCGTTGGTAATGTTTCGCCCTCTGCTTTTAATTTTGTAGCAGTTGTTTCAAAATTACTATCATAAGTTACTTCACTACAACTAAATTTTGCTTTTTCTAAAGCATCTGTTTGGTCATTTTTATCACATTTATACAGTTTAATACTAACGCCTTTACCTGTAGATGACCCTGAGCTTTCAAATACTTTTCCCTTTAAATTAACTCGTGTCTCAAACTCTGATACATTTCCTTTTCCTCTTAATGAGCATTTATTATAAGCATTTGTTTCATTTAAAGCATTATTATCATCACCAACTGGTAAATTGACAGTTGCTTCATATTCAAGAACAATCTTTTCTTCGTCAGGAATCATAATTGTTAATACATGATTCATTTCATCATAACTTACTTGTTTAGAATTGGCTCTTTTACCGTTAATTGTTAAGCTATTCATATAATAATCTAAAGCACTTCCCATTTCATCGATAAGTTCTATATCTTTTCCTTCATTTAATTTAAGTGCACCTTCATTAACAGTAATTGTATATTTAACATTTGGCGCTGTATCTTGTGAATAAGAATATTTTTTATTTAAAATATTATCTTTTGACAAATCAAGCCATCGACTAGCACTTGATTTAGAAATACTTTGATCAACTGATAAGGAAGCATTATTCTTATATTCTTTATTTCCTATTGCACTAGAAATATCTATAATGCTTGTTTTATACATTAATTTCATATAATTTGTTTTTAAATAATCTAATGCTTTATTTGTAAAAATAAATTTAATATTCTTATTTTCATTTTCTATTTGAATATCTTTAATAATGTCTTCATTTTTTACTTCATTTCCCCATTGCCCAACTGTATACACTTCTAATGAACTATTTACATACTGTGTATTATCTGGAAGAGAATCTATAATAAAAACTTCTTTTGCATCATTTGGTACTTTCTTAACTGTTAATGCCCATGCCATTTCATCTTTTTTACAATTTCTATTCCAATCAACACTTTTTTCAATCAAACTGTCAATTTTATACTCATAATTAGTACTGCTATCTCCTAATTTTTTTGTTTCATCAAAGCATTCACTTTTATTCGTGTAAGTCTTTGTTTCAGTTGGAACTTCATCTAAAGCTGTAATAACCTTTATAACGATAATTCCTTCATCTACTTTTCCAAAATCGAAAGTTAATTCTTGTTCATTTTGACTAAATGTTGGTATTCCATTAAAACCACTTAAAACCTCAAAATTTTTATAATTCATTCCTTCCGGAATAATATCTTTAACAATTAAATGATTTATACCATTTTCAGGAACATTAATTTTTATTTGCCATGCAACCTTTTGTGAATTTCCTGTTGTTAGACAAGTTTTTTCAATAAATTGATAATTTTCTTTTCCTACTTTAAATGAATCTGTATAATCCGTGTTTTGTGTATTACCAAAAGGATTAATAGTGAACGTATTACTCTTTGTAATAGCTGGCGCATTACTAGGATCTTCACCAAATTTAGTTTGGTAAGTAATCTTGTACTCCTTATCACATCCAGCAGGTACTTGGAAATTTCTAGTTGTTAAACTTTCCCATGTTAATCCTTCAATAGAAGGACTACATTTAAAACTTCCATCAATATATTCACCAATATTATCACCTAACGAGTCTTTAATAGTAGAACCACCAATATCAAAATTACCCCCAGGATTTAACGTAACTTCCCAATTGATAACTTTATTACTATCATCACCAGTAACACTATGCTTTTTTTCTGCCCAATTTTTCTTAGTATAATCTAATTTCTTATAAGAATTTTTTTCATTTGTTTGTGTATCACTCTTTACAGTTATGTTATTTCCAACTTTAGAATTCCAATCATCCGGATTATATGCAAAAACATCTTTTTTTACTTTTACTTTATATTTAGCATATAAAACTTCTTTATCATTCATACTTCCAATTGTATATTGAAATTTATTAGTTTCTTTTAAATTATTTGTAACTGTACCAGTATAAGAAATTGTACAGGCTTCATCTGTGTAAAATTGAACATCTCCATCTAATGTCATATTTTCATCCATTTGATCAGTCACAACAACGTTTGTTTGTGGACCGGTTGCTGAAACCTTTAATTTAAATTCTGCAGAAAGATTATCCCCATCACTTATAACCTTTCCTCCTGTTTTTTCAATATCTACCTTATCGTTAGATTTATCACGATCCATATCAATGATAAATTGACCAACACCTGGTAAGTCTAGTTTTCCTTTTCCACCTTCATGATCATTTGTAAACGAATCATTAAGCGTTCCATTGATAATAAGTGAACCATGTCTATTTGATTTACTAAAAAATAATTCACTTTGATCTCCTGCATTATATTTAACTGTAATTGTATTACCTTTCACCTCAAAATGTCCTACAGTTTCTGTACCATCTTTTAAATCTTTAACACCTTCCTCCATAGTAATACCATCGGGTAATTGATAAACCATCGTATTATTATCTTTTGTTGGAAACTGATTATCAATAAATCCCCATACTAGTTTGATAGAAATTGTTGAACCATACGGTATTTTGTTTTCTATATTCGGCTGTAAAATATGGTCTCCAATTTTAATATAACTTCTATCAACTACATCACTTGGTAGATTTTTATCAATAAATTGAGATAAATCTACCGATTCTTCAGCAAATGCACTAAATACATTTGTTGAAACTGCTGTTACTATCATGACTACCACCAATAATAGTGAAAACAACTTCTTCTTTCTATTCATTATTCTTCCTCCCAATTTTACAAAACTATAAAAAAATATTGACGATAAATGATAATTATAAAGAAAAAGCCGCAAGAAAAAACTAAGTACACATTATCTGCAACTCAGCCAACTTCCTTACGGTTCAGTTCTGTAGCTTTGCGTCACTATTTTTCAATAGTTTTGCCTTTAAAATATATAATTTTTATAAACTAATATTATCACATAATTTCAACAAAAAATATTCTTTACGACCAAAATATGCTTTTTTTCGACCGAAAAATTTTCAACATAATAAAAAGGACTTTTTTGATATAACCATATATCATAAAAAGTCCTTTATAACTATTAAATTTATCTTATTATTCAGCTGAAATAGCTTCTACTGGACAAGTTCCAACACATGCTTGACATCCAATGCATGTATCTTTGTCACATTCCATTTTTCCTTCGTCATCAAATGCTAAAGCTTCTACAGGACAAACACCAGCACATGCTCCACATCCGATACAAGTATCTTTATCTACGTTCATATTTAACTCTCCTTTTCCTTTTTTCCTATAATTAGTATAACACTTTCCACTTTTCAGTCAATACAAAGTCACTATTTTTCATAGCTTTGAATACAACAATTTTCGGGTAACCATGTCATTAATTCTTCATTTGTCATATCATGAAAATAACTATGAATGACACGCACGATACCTCCATGACAAACAACTAAAATGTTTTTATCAGGATATTTATTTTCAAGTTCTTCTAAAAAACTATACACACGATGGACTACTTGGAATAAAGATTCTCCGCCTGGATAATGGAGTCCATGATTTTGTTTATAATATTGAAATTCTTCATTATTAACAATTCCTTCAAATTTGCCAAAATTAATTTCTTGAATTCTAGAATCTATTTTAATTTCTAATTGATGATTTTCATTTATGATTTTTGCAGTTTCATGTGCTCTTTGAAGTGGTGAAGCAAAAATCATATCTAATGAAATATCTTTTAATTGTTCACTGGCCATTTTAGCTTGTTGCTTTCCTAAAGATGTTAATTCAACATCCGAAATGCCACAAACTTTATTATCAATGTTATAACCTGTTTGACCATGTCTTACTATATATAATTTCATTTTTTTATGTCCTTTATCTTCATTTTGTTTTATGTTATCATATTTTTGGCATTTAGAGAACAAATGAAAAAGGAGAAAATTACATATGGGTGGTATGTTTGGCGTTGTCAGTCGTAAAGACTGTGTCACTGATTTGTTTTTTGGTATTGATTATCATTCTCATTTAGGAACAAAAAAAGGTGGGATTGCAGTTTATGGAGAAAACGGTTTTAACCGTGCAATTCATAATATTTCAAATTCACCATTTAGAACTAAGTTTGAAAATGATATTAAAGAAATGTCTGGAAAAATGGGGATTGGTTGTATTTCAGACAATGAACCTCAACCTCTTTTAATCAATTGTCGTTTAGGTAGTTATGCAATTGTTTCTGTAGGTAGAGTTGCAAATATGGAAGAATTGATTCAAGATGCTTTTGATAATGGGCATACTCATTTTCTAGAGATGTCTGGGGGAGAAGTGAATCAAACTGAATTGATTGCTGCAATGATCAATCAAAAGGATACTTATGTTGATGGAATTATCAATGTTTTAAGAAAAGTAAAAGGTTCTATTTCTTTTATGTTGATGACAAAAGATGGTTTGTATTTAGTACGTGATAAATTAGGAAGAACTCCATTAAATATTGGTAAGGGGGAAAATGGATTCTGTGCTTCGTTTGAAAGTCATGCTTATATCAATTTAGGCTATTCTTTATATAAAGAATTAGGACCTGGTGAAGTTTGTTTTATGACCAGTGAAGAAGTGAAAACACTTGTAGAAGCCAATGATAAAATGAAAATTTGTTCATTTTTATGGGTATACTATGGTTATCCAACAAGTTGTTATGAAGGACGTAATGTTGAAGAAATGCGTTATGAATGTGGTCGTTTAATGGCTCAAAGAGATGATATTAAAGATATTGATCTTGTAGCAGGTGTTCCTGATAGTGGAATTGCCCATGCGATTGGTTATTCAAATGAATCACATATTCAATATGGAAGACCTTTTATTAAATACACACCTACGTGGCCACGTTCATTTATGCCACAAATTCAAGCGGATCGTAATTTAATTGCAAAAATGAAATTAATTCCAATTGCTAGCTTGATTAAAGGAAAATCATTATTATTAATTGATGATTCAATTGTTCGTGGAACACAACTAAGAGATACAACTGAATATTTATATAACTCTGGAGCAAGAGCAGTCCATATCAGACCTGCTTGTCCTCCAATTATGTATGGATGTCCTTACTTAAACTTTTCAAGAAGTACAAGTGATATGGATTTAATTACACGTCGTGTTATTAGAAAACGTGAAGGAGAAAATGATATCAATATGTTAGAAACATATAGTGATCCAGATACTCCTGAATATAATGCAATGGTAGAAGAAATCCGTAAAGAACTTAATTTTACTTCTTTACGTTTTAATCGTTTGGATGATATGCTTCAAGCTATTGGACTTGATAGTGATAAGATCTGTACTTATTGTTTTAATGGTAAAAAATAATACGGAAAGAAATTTCCGTATTTTTTTAAAATATATTTAATAGCTTTCTAAGGAGTGCTATAATATTGAAGAAAAAAAAAGGAGACTATTATGAAATATTTAATTGACCCAATGGATTTAAGTGTAGAAGAAATTGATGAACTAATTGATATTGCGAATGATATTATTAAAGATCGTACCCGCTATCAAGATGTTTGTCGTCATAAAATTCTAGCTACACTCTTTTTTGAACCAAGTACACGTACAAGACTTTCTTTTGAATCAGCTATGTTATCACTTGGTGGAAGTGTTTTAGGTTTTTCAAGTGCAAGCAATACAAGCGCTTCTAAAGGTGAAAGTGTTAGTGATACTATTAGTGTTGTTTCAAGTTATTGCGATATTATTGCAATGCGTCATCCAAAAGAAGGAGCACCTCTTGTTGCTACAAGAAAAAGTACAGTACCTTTAATCAATGCTGGAGATGGTGGTCATAACCATCCAACGCAAACTTTAACTGATTTACTTACTATTTATAGAGAAAAAGGTAGACTAGATAATCTAACAATTGGTTTTTGTGGAGATTTAAAATTCGGACGTACAGTTCATTCTCTTACAAAAGCAATGTCACGTTATAAAAATATTAAATTCGTGTTTATTGCACCACCTGAACTTAAAATTCCTGAATATTTAAAACATGATTTATTAGATGCTAAGAATTTAGATTATAAAGAAGTTGAAACTATTGAAGAAGTTATTGAAGATTTAGATATTCTTTATATGACACGTGTTCAAAAAGAAAGATTCTTTAATGAACAAGACTATATTCGTTTAAAAGATACATATATTTTAGATTTAAATAAATTAGAAAAATCAAAATCTGATTTAATCGTTATGCACCCATTACCCCGTGTTAATGAAATTGCTATTGAGGTTGATGATGATCCAAGAGCTAAGTATTTTGATCAAGTTCAAAACGGACGTTTTATGCGTATGGCACTTATTTTAAAAATGTTAGGATTGGAAAATGAGGTAAAAAGATAATGAAGATAGATAGTATTAAAAACGGGATTGTTTTAGATCATATTACTGCTGGTAAATCTTTAGAAGTTTATAAAGCACTAGGATTAGATAAATTAGATTGTAGCGTTGCTATTATTAAAAACGTTAAATCTAATAAAATTGGTAAAAAAGATATTTTAAAAATAGATGAAGAGTTCACTTTAGATTTAGATGTATTAGGTTATTTAGATCCTAATATTACTGTTTGTATTATTAAAGATGGTAAACTTGTTGAAAAGAAAAAATTGCAACTTCCTCAAAAAATTATTAATGTAGAAAAATGTAAAAATCCTCGTTGTATTACTTCAACAGAACAAGGTTTAGATCATGTATTCTACTTAGCCAATGAAGAAAAACGTATTTATCGTTGTCTTTATTGTGAAACAAAAGTTGAAAAAAAATAGAAGCTTTGCTTCTATTTCTATGCTGGAGTAGCTCCAACGGTAGAGCAACTGACTCGTAACCAGTAGGCTGTGGGTTCAAATCCCATCTCCAGCACCATTATTAAAATCAACAATCGTTGATTTTTTTATTATAATAACAAACATCAAATATAAACCTTTTCTTCCCATTTCATCATGACATCTTTTCCACGATGGGCTAAGCCTATATAAATCACTTTTCCTTTTAAATCATAATCATATCTTCTATCTTTGATTTGTTGAATAGCTTCATTTGATAATTTATCCAATGCTTTTTCAAAATCTTTTTTTATCTTCTTTGAAATACTTAAATTCAATAATAAACGATGTTTTCTTTTCATCATGAGCCTGGATAATGAGATCACATCTTTCTTTACCTTCTTCTCGATTATAAATAACTTTATAGTTATCTGATAGACATAAACACATTCCTAACATCATCATATGATAACTGTTTTCATTATTTAAATCATGATAGCTTGGAATCATTAATACATTTTGATAATTTTTGAAAAAATCATTTTTGTTTTCAGCAATCAAATTGTCAACAATGCGATCATATTATCCATTGTTCATTCCTAGTTGATGTTCCATTAATCTTATAAATTATCTTCTTACCTCATAATTTGGTATCGCAATTCTAAACTTTTCTTTTTTTGGATCAATTGCTTTTACTACTGTTAAATATCCAGCACTTACAAACATCCCCCATAAGTTAGGTGTATTTGCCACTTCATAAAAGCTTGTTTGAAGGACAACTCTTGTTTCTAAATAGTTATTCTTTATAAGTTTTTCATATTGTTTTTTAAAGTCCTAGTCTACTTTTTATATAGCTTGTTTAAGCATTGTATTAGCACTCGTATTGACCCAATAAGGAACAAGTACTTTTCTTCTTGCATAATTTAAAATAGACCATGGATTATAGATTTCTTTATCTCCCATTTTATAGCCATCATACATTTCTTTGACTTCATCATTTAATTCTAAATCATAATATTCAAGTAATTCTTTGGTTTCTTCTATACTGAATCCAAAATATTCACTATAATCATTATCAATTACTGTATACACATCTAAATTATTTAAATCACTGAAAATATTTTCTTTAGCCACTCTTTGAATTTCTGTAAGCATCGCATATTTTAAGCTGGTTGATGTTTTAAGAGAATTATGAAGCAATCCTGCAAGTCCTCCTCTTACTTCATCATAGAACCCTCCTGTATGTGCTTCTACAAATGGTGTATCATATTCATCTATGAATACCATAACTTCTTTTCCATAATAATCTTCCATTATTTCCATCAAGAATGAAATTGCATCATCTATTCCCTTAAGATTATTCTTGTTATTATCAGCTAATACTTCATAAGTCTTTCATAATTTATTTTCTTAAATCCCTTAAGATTTTCAAATACAAAATCATATTTATCCCATTGAATTTGTATTTGTGTTCTTATCGTCGAAACAACTGTTTCTTTATCTCTTTTGGCATCCGCAAAAGAGATAAAGATTGTTGGATATTGATTGATTTCAGCTACATAAGGTGTTTCCATGATTTTTGTACCTTTAAAGATTTCTTTAGAGTCTTTGGTAATATCAAAGAATTCTGCCATCATTGACATATTGATGGTTTTTCCAAATCTTCTAGGACGAGTAATCAATGTTACATCTGTTCCTCTATCTAAGAACTCTTTGATCATCAAGGTCTTATCTACAAAATAATAATTTCCTTCTACAAGTCTTGAAAAACTTTTCGTTCTTATTGGTATTTTCTTCATTTCTATCACCCTTTCTTTACATATTATAAACTATTTTAGAGATGTTTACTGATGAATATAAATTCAATTTTTAATTTGATCTATATTGAATATTTCATAGTTATGATTTTTAGCTTATCTAAATCTAATGGAAAATGGTAGTTGATTAAGTATATAGGAAAACTAGAGTAGAAAAATCACGATAACAATAAAAATAAAGGAGGAAAATCAAGACTGATCATCAGCCTAATTTTCCTCCTAAAAAACATTAGATATTTTAGAGGGGATATTGATGTGAAATCAATATCCCCTTAATAATTTAAAGTGATTTTTCTAAAACACGCGATTATTTAGAGCGCTATATAATCAATGTTATCTATTATTACTCAACGATCACTTTTAGCAACTAGAATAACTATTTCCCATTTAAGACATCTTTAATTGCTTGTAGATTTTCTTTAACACTATCATCATTTGGAATCATATAATAAAGTTTGCTATCAGGCATGTAAGCTCCACCTGTTTGCATAACTCCTGTTCCGGTAAATTGTTTTTGTTTAAATGTCCATGAGGCATTATCATTTATTTGCATTTTTATTAAATCTGTAATATCACTAGATGCCATATTTGTTTCAAAACATCCTGATATAGCTTTTAAAACACTACTATAA
>ERZ857745.3657-NODE-3657-length-14418-cov-3.666365_pt1 | contig 14418 bp, 3 predicted proteins | sample MGYA00519699_ERZ857745 | MGnify/ENA primary metagenome ERZ857745 (study PRJEB31778, sample SAMEA3449357) | human gut metagenome | biome: human gut; feature: human-associated habitat; material: faeces | place: United Kingdom | collected 2010/2012 ...
TTAACATAATCAGTAGCTTCTTTGATAGGTGCAAAGCTATCAACCAACTTGGTGTATATTTCTTTCGATATTTCACTTGCCGTTGATTTACTTCTCTTTTTTATCTCTTTGTTGTTGGTCATTGCCGCGTCTACTTTGTCCATAAAGTCCGAATTATAGTATTGTTGTGAATATTCTGATAGAGTTTTTAAGGCTTGAGCGTCTTTCGGAGAAAGAGTTTCGATAAATTCTTTTGAAAATCTCGGTACTTCCTTTATTGTACTTTGCGGATCTTTAATAAACTCTCTCACAAATTCAGCTACCGACTCACCCGGTACTTCACTTTTTTTATATTGCTTCATTAATGTTGGACTTTTTCGTTGTGCAAAGTCGATTATCTCATCAATATTAGCTGATGAAGTGAAATCATATTTATCATCAAGCAAATGTCCTAATTCGTGAGTAGCTGTCGGCAAGTCATTTGCTATACGAAGTCTTACAGCTTTCGGAAGTTTCTTAAACTCGCCTTTAGCTCGTGTCAGTGACAAGTTGCCTTTTGAAATAGGTATATTGAATTCTTTTGAAATATACGAAACAATATCGCCCAACTTCTTATTTTTTGCATTCTTGCTGTTTTGCGTCACATCAGATGTCCAACTGACAAGGCTATTAGCTTGTTTTGAATAACGTATGTCTGCACTGCTTTTATCTGATGTTTTTTTGCTGTCATCTTCAACACTTTCAATCTGTTTTTCTTGTTCTGGTTTCTTTACTTCCCAACCATTACCGTCGTCACCTTTGTTATACTGCATTTCCGTTTCTGTTCTGCTATAAGGCGAGTATTGCATAAGCTCTTTTATAATATTTTCAGTATTAGTCTTTGTCGGTATGAAGAAACGTGTTTGATACGAAATACGTTCGGAAAATACGCCTAATTTTTTTATGAACTCATAATTTTCAAAACGAGGACCTATAAGTTCAATACGCTGTTCGTTTGCTACTTTTCTTTGTTTTAGGCTCCAACCGTTTTCAAGATAAACAACATCACCGTTTTTAATGCTATTCATAACACTTGATACATCTACTTTGCCTTTTGTTCTGTTAGCCCCTAAACGTCTAAGAATTGAGTCTATAGCATTTTCAGGTATAACACGACCTATAAGCACATCGCCATTATCAGTAAGTATTCGATACACTTTAATATTTGTTTCAGGTAATTTATCCCATACCGGAAGCACAGCACCACTTATAAGATGTACATTTTCTTGACGATATTCAGGCATTTCTTCAAGCCTCTTATTCCATAAAGCTTTAGCTGTTTCATTATCTATCTTATTCCAACGTTGGCTTACTTGTTGTTCGCTTAAATATACTGTCTTACCATATTCTTGTCCTTCTGCCTTAAAACGACTTACAACATTACCGTTGCTATCTGTTTTGTTTGCGATTTGAGTTATCGCTCTTACTCCTCCGTTTGCTTTGTTCTGATAAAAGCCTTTAAATCTTGGACTATCGCTTTGTATATCGCTAAATTCGTTCTTTTTTATTTTCTTATCTGCAACAAGAGAATAATACAAAGTTTCAGCACCGCTTAACTTATCTGTATGTACGGTTTTGGTTTCTTTGACCGATACTTTATCGGCTTTGTAGTTTTCCATACCTTTATCAAGTGTGCCGTTTTGTTCAGCCTCTGCCATTGCCATTTTCAACTGGCTGTCAAACTCATCAAAAACTTCGTTTTGCTCATCATATTCTAATGATAATATACGGTTAAGGAACTTGTTTATACTTGTCAAATCGTCAGAATTTTGATTAATCGAACCGTCCGAACTGTATACGTTAAGTCCTAATTTTGAAATAATTTCTTTTCCGTTGGTAATATCATTTATACCGCCCTTAGCCAATGCGGTAATATAACTTTTTAACACTGTTGCAGAAAAAGCATTTTCAAGGTTATCATCTTCCGAAAACATACCTTGACTGCCTGCTTGCCTTTGACCTTTCGTAAGCGAACCTAATTGAGCAAGTCTTTTTGCTATGGTTGAGATAAAACGGCTTTGTCCTTTCAAATCGGTTGTTACAAGTTTGAATATAGGAGCCGATACTTGGTTACTTCTGTGTGAACGTCCAAAACCTTGTACCGCCGTCGACGCTTTCCAACCTGCCTCAAGCAAATAATGTACACGTTGCTGTTGATTTTTGACTGCTTTACTTGCGTGGTAGCTCTTTCCTGTACCTCCTGCTTCTGAAAATATCATTATACGCTTTTTGCCGTTTTGAAACGCTTCTACGTCGGCGCTTCTTGTGTTATTACTAAGTCTTTGCTGAACATTTTTTCCGTCAACATTAATTACTCGTGAACTTCTGCCGGTGTTTTCTGCAACTAAATCTGTTCCAAACGCATTGATAATCATATCTATAGGCGATGACGGTGCTTTCATACTGCCTAATTGGTCTAACAATGTGTCACGCTTTCGGACTGCTTCTCTGTTCAATACAGGTTCGCCTTTACTATTGTACACCGGTTTGCTTTTCACATTGCCTTTTTCATCTTTATATTCCTCGTATTGTTGAACAGGGAATGATTTTTCAACGTATTCCATAAGCATCTGTTTAGGTGAAACATCATAATCATCAAGCGTCAATCCTTCTTCGTAAAGTCTTGCAAGTTCACGCTTACCTTGTGCTTCGTTTGTACTTGTAAGTTGTATGATACACGATTTACCTTTAGCAAGCTGTTTTTCTATATCTTTAATAACGCTCGGTGTTTGCATTGATACAAGAATTTGATTGAAAAATCTTTGATTTGACGACCAAAACTTTCCATAGACTTGTCCTCTCGCAGTGCCGTCTGACGATTGGTGTGTTTCTTTCAGTGCTTCATTCAAATTCTGAAATACTATTTGCCATGCTTTTGCTACAGTATTGTACATTTTCTTTTGTTCTTTTGTTAATTTGTGGGTCAGTTTATCATATGTAACGTCTTCATAAGAAATGTTTCGTGACAGATAAACACCTTCCATTTTTAAATCCTGTGCAAGCATTTCCATTGCAGAGATACCGCCGCCTTTTATTTGAGATATAAACTCTTTTTCATTTGGGAAAGCGGTACCTTCGCCCCAAAGTCCCAATCTTGTAGCATATTGCAAATTCTCAACTTCTGTTGCTCCTGTGGCTGACATATAGATAACCTTGGCTTTTGGCAACAATTTTTGAAGTTCTATACCGGCTAAAGCTGTCTCACTTGGTTTAGCTTTACCTCTGTTTGTGACCTTTCCGCCGGCATTAGACATCATATGTGCCTCATCAAAAGCAATCACACCGTCAAAGTCTTGTCCTAACCAACTAACGATTTTTTCAAAGTTTGAGTTTTCTTTATTCCACCCTTGCGACAGTTTATTGTATGTAAGATACAATATGGTATCATCTGACTTTAAACTGCTGTCGGCTTTTTTACCGCCGTTGAATTCAACTACCATATCATTTCTGCCAAATACATCTTTGGTATAATCAAGAGTATCTTTTAACAAGTCGTGTCCTTTTGAAATCCAAACAGCCTTTTTTCTGCCTTGATTGAAGTTATCAAGAATAATGCCTGCTACTGTACGCCCTTTTCCAACACCCGTACCGTCGCCGCAGAAAAATCCTCTTGTTTCGCCGTTCGGCAATGTTTGAGAGTGACATTGTCCTGCTCTTGAAACAACTTCAAGTTGTGCACTCGACAAAGTACCTTCATCAATAAGTTTTTGGTCTATATGTGGTTTATATGTTATGTCAGGTGCTTTTACTGCACTCATCGCCGCACTTTCGCTTAATTTTGCAGGGTGTGGCTTTGCGTTTTTCACTTTTAAAGGTGCTACTTTGTATTCTTCAAAAACATTATCAGTCAGTTCTTTTTTCTTTAATCGTTGTACCCCGACACCGTTCTGTCTAAGTCCGCCATTCTTTTCGTTTCCGCCATATCCAGATTGAACACTATGTTCCACGCTATCAGACTTATCAGTTCTTCCAACGTCTTGCAGTTCATCATTTCCTCTTGGTTTTCTTCGTCCGTCAAGTCGTCGTTCATCATCCAATTCATTTGGCTTATCGGCTCTTTGATTAACAGTGTTTCCACCACTTCCATCATTTCGTAAAACTTTTGTCTCCGCATCTCTGTGCTTTGGTACTCTTCCCTTATTTGAGGATTGTTCAGTATCAATTCCACTACTTGTGTCAGATACAGTGCCGCCTCCGACACTACCTTTTGTTCTTGTTGTAGCAATTTCTTTGCGTGTTGTTGTAGTGGCTCTTTGTTCATTTGCTGAATAGTCAAGTATTGGTCGCTCATTTCTTATACCTCCTAAAATGCTTTGTAAATCGTGCAAATCTTCGACATAATCGGTTATAGTATTCTTGGTTGCACCGTTGTTGTCAATAACCATCATCTGAATGCCGAAATTTGTACCGTACTTATTAAAGTTCTTACCCGAAATACCTATATTTGCAACAACATTGTATTTCTTTTTTATGTCATTCCACCAATCTCTAAACGCAGGCGCATCATCAGCCATTGTTTTACCTGTTATAGCTACAAGTCTACCATTAGTCTTTAACATTTTAAGTGCTTCTTCTATGTGCTTTGCACCTATTTTAGCACCTTTCATATTTCTTGTGGTTGACGACGAAAACGGAGGGTTCATAACAACAACAGAAGGTTCAATATCTCCGCCTAATATATTGTTTATCTGTTCCGCGTCCTCGCTGTAGAAATCATCAAACGGCATATTTTTAAGTATTGCCATTCTTCTTGGGTCAAGTTCGTTTACAATTACCTTTGCACCGCTCTTTTTTGCAAATGTAGCAATACCTCCGATACCTGCCGACGGTTCAAGCATTATATCATTTGAATTGATATTAGCTGCATAGTTTGCTAAATATGCAAGCGTCGGAGGCGTAGAGAATTGCTGATAATTGTCCATTCCCTCTGTGCGTTTTGTTTGAGTTGGTATTTTATCAATTATTTCAAACATTTTATCAAGTGTAGGTTCTTCTTTCATATTTAAAATATATTGATTTATACCCAACTCCATTGCGTCATATGCGTCTTTGACTGTGAATGTATTATCGGCTAATGAGCCGTCATATATTTCACCGGTTTTCTTGAATAACATATTGCTTGTGAATTTTTCGCCTTTTTGCAATTTTTCTTCTACAAAATTTGCGACTTGTTGCGATTTTTCGTTTGCACCCTCTCTTACTTTAATTATATCATTTTTAACTGCTTTTTCAATATTATTTTTATTGCTTGTTGCGTCTTTTTCGCTTACTTTCCCCAAAGTTCCTGTAGTCTTTGCATCGTCTGACATATCAACGTCTTTGATAACCTTATAATCGTGTGTTTGCTTAAAGTTTTCTATACCGCCGATATGTGAGAATGTCTGTTTGTTGTCACTCTTATCAAGATTTTCAAAACTCATATTTAAGCCTGTTTGTGTAACTTTCCATTGCTTGCCGTCATACTCGATTACATCGCCGATTTCTAAGTCTGGTTTTTCTTTAATTATATCACTTCCTGATTTCTTTTCAATACTGTTTTGCTTATCTGTCACTTCTTTTTCAGTATTTGCAATGTCGCTTTCAAACGGAGCGTTCATTGCCGAATTTTCATTCAACCACATTCCGTAGTCGTACATAGTTTTACTTATGTCAAGGCTGGTGTTTTTGCTTGTTCTTATTGCATAATAATCATTAAAGCATTTGTTAGGTAATACAGTTTCATCGCCAGTAAGATAATAGTATAATTCGCTGTCTATCGCTTTAATATTTTCTCCACCTTGCTTGTCTTGCTTTAAGTCACGTGCTTCTTTTACTAAAGTAAAAGAGTTAATTCCCTTTTTGTTGTACTCAGCTTTGTTGAGTTTGTAAGATTGTTCAACTAAGTCTTGAAAACGCACATAAGACGTTTTAGTTATATTGTTGCTCGCATATTTTTTCTTAACTTCTCTACTCTTTTCAAGTTCTCTGCCGTCAGCAACGCTTTTTTCTATAAGTTCTGCATTAGTTGTCGAACCGTATTCTTCAGTAACTGTACGCTTTGTAAGTTCTTTTATGGCATTACTTTTCTTTAACGGCGTCATATTTTCAGTATATTTTTCAAGATTATCGACTTCGTCAACGTGGCTCACATTATTGCTTTCCGAAACCTTTTTTATATGCTCATTTTGTTCATCAAATGTTTTATCGTTTTCGACTTTTACCTCTGTCGTTTCTTTTAAATCGCCTGTTGTTCCGAAGAAATTGTTAAACACATCAAAAACTTGTTCTGTCGGTTCAGCTTTGAAAATAAAACCAGGTATCGATTTACCATCGGGTGTTTTTGCGTATCTTGAATAATAGCCGCCTACTGCTTTTACTTTTGCATTTAGCTTTTTATATTCATCTGCTGAAATTCTCTCTTTTAAGCCTATAATCCATAAATCCTCGCCTGTTTTGGTATGCTTTGTTTGTGTGAGGTTACATTTATCTTTCAAATTTAATGTATCATTTTCTGTATCTCGGCGTATACTACTATTGACAACATCACTATCTTGTGATATAATATTGTTAGTAGAGGATTTATCGTTAATAATTGCCAACCACTTATACAGTTGGGGATTCACTTGCGATAAATCCTCTTTTTTGTATTTTATGTTTACACCTTCACCGGAAATCAAGTTTTTAGTATAGTTATCATTGGAACTGAACATTGTTACAACAACATTGTAATCTTTGTATTTGCCACCAATATCTTTCGTACTGTTAAGCTCAACGGATATTATGCCATTATTTCCTTTTTTTGTTTTGACTGTTGTGAACAAGTTTAGTTTACCATTTGCAAGCTGTATAATTGCGTCGGGATTTTGTAGAAAATCAGGTAATTTTTTTGCGATTTCCGCACCTAAATTGTGATAATGTCCCTCAAAAACACCGTTTTTTCTAACTGCAAGATATAACTTGGTATAATTGATTATCACTTTCAGATCTCTTGCACCTTTAACATTGTCAAGAATGACGTTAGGGGTTTTTTTTAATATCTCGACCGCAACTCTATTATCTGCGAGTTCTTTTGCTGTTTCATCAGATACAGAAAGAATATTATCCACAGTATCATTGTAATCTTCAAGTAATTGACCTACAGGAAGTGTTTCATTTGTTTTGATATCGGATTTAGGTATTTCTATTGTGGAATTGTCTTTTTGAGTTGCATTTTCCACCGGCGCTGCAAGGGGATTGGCACTGACCATTTCTTTAGCAGAATTTTCTTTAACTTGCAAATTACTCTTTATTGTATTTAATGCGTTTATAAATTGTGATATTTCGCCCCCTGTCTTTGTTATCCCATCATTGTCGTTATGCAAATAAATCGAATATCCACTTGTTTCATTTTCGACTTGCTTCATAAATTCAATAGCAGTGTCTTGATTAGGGAATATTGCTGTTGCGTTGCCCGTCGGCAAATACGATACAATATAACTACCGTTTGAACTTTGGTGCGTGCCAAAACGACCGTATGTAACTCCTTGTTTTGTTTCGTATTCTCCATTTTTCTGTTTTACTGCAAACGACGTTTCACTTAGTTGGTTCGTATAGTCAATGCCTTGTTCTATAACATAACCTACATTTTGTCCATTTTCACTTACCGGAGCAAATTTTATATTGTTATTTGCATTTTCACTTATATTAAGTGAAGAATAATCGCCGTTTTCCACGTCTTGCACTTGTGCATTTAAAACTTCGTTTGCGCCATATACATTGTTATGTAGATTGGTGTTTTTCTTTATTCCCTCTCTTAAAACATCTTTAAAATTTCTGACTACAGTTTGAAATTCTCTGTTTCCGTCAAGTACACTGTTTCCGGTAAGAATTTTATTTACAAGTTCGTCGGCAAGGTTATCTGTTTCTTGTGATAAAGTAGTATAACTACGTCCGTTTTTCTCTGACATAGCTTGCACAAAGTCATTCGCATAGTTACTTACATAATTTTTGTCGAAAAGATTATCATTGCTTGACATAAATCTTGTATTTGCCTCTTGTATACCTGTTGCATTTTCAGATACATTTAAGCCGACTTTATTCATTGCATTATGTACTTCATCTGTAACTCGATTTACAGACGGCTGTACACCGTTTTCTTGTGTGTCGTTAAATGCAGCGTCAGTTGTAGTTGGTGTATCTGCGCTATTAACGCTGTCTGCTGTATCATTAATAATTGAATTATCGGTGTTAATTTCGGAAGCTGATACATCATTCTGTTGTTTTTGATTTTCATTAAACTGTTGTACTTGATTAAGCTTGCTTTCGTCAGCTTGGTTTAGTATAAATTTGAATTGTTTTACTGCATAATCAAAAGCACTGTTACCGTCAAGTTTACTTTCCCCTGTAAGTATCTTTTGAGTTAATTCATCAGCAATATTGTTGTCAAGAAAATCACGATTCGGATAATTGTCACTCTTTTGAGCAACCTCAACAAAACTATTCGCGTATCGTCTGACAAAATCCTTATTATACCCTTGCGGATTGTTTTCTGCGACAACATCAGCTTTGCTTACGTTGTCTTGAACTTCTTTCGGTAACTTATCTGTTTTTTGTACTTCAACATCATTTGTCTTGACGCTTATAGGTGTTTGTTCTTGAACGGTTTGTATCGGTTCTACTTCTGATGTTTTCGGTACATTTTGTATCGAATTTTTGTTTTGTGGCGTTGAATTTGTATTATTTATGTTTGTAAGCTCTTTTGTGATATTGTCCACATTCCCTACATTTGATGTTTTTGATATTTTTTCTACATCATAAGGAATTGAATCAGCTCTGTCGTAAAATTCTTTTGCTCTGCTTTTGATAGTCCTTAAGTCCTCTTGCATACTTCTTACACGAGTGTCCTCACCAACAAAACGAGCTTTTTCTAATACAGTATCTTTAACTGGTGCATTTCCTTTGCCGGTTAAGTATTCTGTAACAGTATCTGACGGAGCATTATTTTTTAGTTTAAAGCCTTCTCCGTCAAGATACTTAATCATTGAATCGGAGTAATCCATAACATTTTTAGCAAATTGTTTAACACTTTCTACGTCGTTTGTACTTGCTGAATTCATCATACCTTCGTAATCTTTCATCATCTTATCGTTTACAACGTCTAAAGCCTCTTTACTTGATTGCTTGATTTTACCCATATTTATAGCTGATGTAATTGTTGCAAAAGCAAAGGTCACAGCTATATTCTTAGCGACGTCTTTAGCTGTAGGTCTTTCTTCTTTAGGGTGCAAAAAATATGTAGCCGCACTGTCTGCACCAGCGAATGACGCACCTGCAACCCCATTTCTTATCATTTCAGGTATAAATTTATGTTGCAATTTCGTTTTAAACAAGATATTTTCAGCAAAATCTTCAACAGTGGAACTTGTCGCACCGCCTACGGCTCCTCCTACAACACCTATAGCAGTTTCTTTTGCTATATCTTTTGCTTTTTTTCCGTCAGTGGTTGCTTCTGTTCCTTGTTGTAGTCCAAAAACAATGCCGTTTTTTATTGCGCCTTGAACCCAAGTAGGTGTTTTCGCCAACCACTTTACACCTTTCAAAGCACCTCCAACAGCTTCACCTAATCCTATTAGTGAAACTGTAGAACCTGCTAAATCTCCGACGGTACTTGCTATTGGGTGTTCTTCTGATGATTTTGCATTTGCTTGTTTTTCACTTACGTAATCGTTGACATTAAGCCCTGCTTCTTTATATTTTTTTTGTGACTTTAAATTATCAATCGCACTTCTTCCGCCCAAAGTCGCACCGTCCATTAAACTTGTTATAAATGTATCCGGTGCATTTCCACCTTCTTTTGCTGTGTTTTTTCTTTGATTATTTAATGCAAGTTGCTCTAATGTTTCTTTATCTTTTTTTACTTCTTTGCTAACGCCTTTTTCATTAGGAAGCCAGTCATAACCTGCTTCTAAAGGGTCGTTATGTGGAATACGGTTAAAATTATGTTCTTCTGCCCATTTTGAAAAATCATCATAAGAAAAATTATTTGGATCAATGCCATATTTATCATACATAGCATTAAGTTTATCTTCTTTTTCTTTTTGGTGTTTTTGTTTTGCCTCTTGGTATTTCGGCATTGTTTCAAAAGTAGATTTACTTGTTTCTTCGAAAAGATTATTGTCCTTTTCTTTGTGCCGTGTTTTGCTTTTTTGTTCAGAGGGTACACTTTTTGGTGTGTACCCTCTTTTAACTAAAATATCCTGCAATGATTTCAAATTACTTTTTAAATCGGTATTTTCTCTTGCTGTTGATGCAGATTTATTATATCCTCTTTGTGACATAATATTTTGTAATGATTTTAATTTCTCTTGCATATTACTCATATTTTAAGCTCCTCTTTGGTTGTAATTATTTTATTAAAGAACCTGCATTATAAATATCATCATCGGTTAGACCTACTGAATGGAGTAAATCTATACGTTGTTCATCTGTAAGACCGTCCGTATTAGCTGTATTCATCGTCAAAACTTTCTTATAATTGTCCGGAATTGCAGGATTGATTTTGTATGTACCATCAGCATTGACTATAAACATATCTTTTTTTCCCATTTCTTGTGCTGCGTTGTTGTTTCTCTGTATCCAACTGTTAAAGAATTCTTTTGTTATTCCATCCACTTGACTACCGTTTTTTGACGATTTAGAAGAATTAGACGAAGAGGCTGTATTTCCACCTAACACACCATCCGTCTGTTTGTATGCGTTTACAGTGTTATTTATTTCTGACGTTTTTTCAGCTATCGTATTCTTCGATGCATTGTTTGCAACTGCCATTTCATTCTTGGCACTTGCGTCATTAACACGAATTGTATTATCGGCTTGATTATTGTTAATACGGATTGTATTGTCAGCCTCAATACCTGGCATTCTTTCTTCGTGGTCGTAACCCATTTGTGCAATATCCTTGCTGTTTTTAAGTTCTGCGTCAAACTGTCTTGCGCCCTCTGTTTGCGTATTCGGAACACCGTAATCACCGTCATCATATTGACCGTATTTACTGTAGTTGTTCCAAATTTTTACGCCCCTTGCAACTCTCGCCGCCTGTGCTGTCTGTGTATCGCCTCTTGCAACAGCTTGCTCAATTACCTTTTTATAGTCAATATCTTCTATCGGATTGCCGTTATCATCAAAGAATGGATTTGAAGAATATTGCATATCCTTAGGAATTTGACCTGTAACTTGTGCTGTTGTTGCGCCACGTGATACTTTACCGTTAAGTACAGTTTCATTTCTTTGTACTTCGTTATTCTTTGCTGTTTCGTCTCTGTTGAACGCATTGTCGATTTGAACACCCATATCGGATAGGATTTTTCGTGCCTGTTCAATTTTTTGCGTTGAATTATAAGCGTTTTGCACCTTTGCATTATACGCGTCTAATACATTCTGTTGTGCCTGTGAGTATAGCGCCGCTTGCTGTCGCATTGCGTTTGCGGCGCTGTAACTGTCGACATTACCGCCGTTTGAAGCTGTACCTAAAGCAAGCTGATTATTTCTTCCTTGTATAGCTGACAGATTATATTTACCAAGTATTGCTTTTGCCTCGTCGGTAGAAAAAGGATTAGCTTTAACCAAGTTCATATAGTCGTTATAATCTTGTGTATTTGTTTTCATCAAGTCGTTATAATGGTCGAATAGATTACTTTGCTGTTGACCTACAAGGCTTGATGTGGTTTGACTTTTGCCTGTGTCTTGAACATAGTTTTTAAAAGCATTATCAAGCGTGCTGTTATCCCAATAAGATACCCCATTTGAACCTACTGCCGACGGCTTACCTATGTTTTTACCGCCTAAGCTAACCTCACCTGTCGTATCGTTATATTGAAGTGCATTGTCTATATCGCTTTGACTTAAACCGTACTTTGAGCCTAAGCCGTAAAAATACGGTCTAATTGCACTTTTACCGCTCTGCGCAAAGTAGTCATTAACATACTTCTTTGACGCGTCATATCCACTGTTATAAAGCGTGTCGGCAAGCTTTGTGTCGCCATTTTCACGCATTTGTCCGTAATAGTTTTGTGCCTCGTTTGCTATTTGTGCCGTTTTCTTTGTATCGCCCTCTGCATTTGCATTAAGCCAATTACCTTTTAGCCGTAATATTGTATTTACGGCGTCTTGCGTATTATATGCCATTCGTTTTACCTCCTTATGCTATTCTTCTTGCACCGACATAATCACTACGTCCTGATAAATTGCTGATTTTAACGACATCACCTGTCTTTGGTGCCTGTATGTACTGTCCGTTACCTATATAAATTCCAACGTGTCCCGGAGCTGACGCACTACCGCCCGAGCCTCTGAAAAATACAAGGTCGCCCTCTTGCAAGTTATTCTTGCTTACGGCTTGCCCTACATTTATTTGGTCGTATGTTGTTCGTGGTATATCAATACCGCTTGCTTTCGCCGCGAGTTGTACAAGACCGCTACAATCAACACCGCTTGACGAAGTACCGCCGTATACATACGGTGTTCCCAAATACTGCTTTGCCGCCGCAACAATCTGTCGTCCTTTGGATGAACCGCCTGACGAAGCGTTTGAATTGTTCGCATAACTCAATCTGTTTAGATAACTTCTTGATGAATTACTTGATGAATTACTTGTATTAGAACCGCTTACACCCTTAGCTGTGTTGTATAGTTTTCCCATAATAGAACTTACCTGTGTCGCCCAACTGCTATCTATTGCTCCGCCGTCTGTGTATGCATACCCCATTCCTTTCGGATTGTTACCTGTACCTGCTGAATTAATTGACTTTGCACCATACCCATTGTAGTATGTTTTCATAAATTCAGTTGCAAATTGAGTAGCGCCTTGTGACATTTGACCGTATCTATGAGCATTACCCTCAGGATTAACATTTGTAGCACCGTAACCCCAAATATTATTGGTTTTCTTGGCTATGTTTGAAGTACCCCAACCGCTTTCCAAAGCTCCGATACCGAGTATTGCCAAAGCGCTCATACCTGTTGTTTTTTGAGCATTGTATATACCCTCTGCGTCACTTGTTGATATGACTGAACTGCGATTAAAGTGCTTTTTAATGATTTCGGCTATTTGTGCTGTTGACAGTTTCGGAAGTTGCGTTGCTACGTCAAGACTTCCAAGCGACGAGCTGTCAAGATTTCCGTTAAAACCAACATTATCATCACCGTTTGAATTAATAGTACCACTGCTAAGAGCGGTACTATTTTCATTTTGAGTAGAATTTGATGAATTTGACATTGTGTTTGTTGGTTGAATACCTGTTGCTTGTGTTATCCATTCTCTAACCTTATCGCTTGTCGCACTACTGTTTACAATCGGCTTATAATCAGCCATTTTATTTATAACCTGTCCGTCTCTTTTGCTGATGAACGGATTAAAGGAATTTATGTTCGGTGCCGTTGTCGTGTTTTGCTTTCCGTACAATGTATCAATTTTGTTTTTTAATTGATTACTCTGTTGTTGTGAATCGAAATTAAAAAGGCTGTTTACCTTATTTCTTATTGTATCTGTCAAACCCATAGTCATTTACTCCTTATCAAATCTTGATTTTTATAAGTCCTGCAACAAATTTAACTGCACGATATACAACAACACATACCCACAATTTTGTATTGTTTAGGTTAAGGTGCGCGTCGTCTGCGCCTGATACAATACCGTTATCCAAACACCACTGAACAGGCTTATGCGCCCATTCAGGCATATTACTGTCAATGCAATCGTAAATCATTTCTGATTTATCTGCCTTTTTCTTGTCCAACTCATTAATTTTGCTAAGTAGTTCCTCATATTGTGTCATATTCAATTCCTCCTTGTTTGTTTTATCCTTTGTCACTTGTCCTGTAATTCCTTTAAAAATCGCCTTTGCAAACTCTGTCGCACCGATTTTCTTGTATTTATTTGCGTCCTCTGTATCTACAAAACACACTTCAACAAGCATAGCTTTCGCGTCACTGCGATGTACCACATACAACTTAGAGCCGTCTTTAATACCTCTGTTTTTAAAACCTAATTCACTTATCGCCTTACAAGTATTTGTTGCCTCATCAAACTTTTTACCACCGTAAGTCCACACCTCTGTACCTTGCCCACCGCCACTGTTAAAGTGAATTGATACAAACAAGTCAAGTGACTGTGAATTTGCCATATCAACTATCTGTCTTAGATTTGAACTTACTGTCGGTGCATAATCATTTGTGCAGTCGTGTACTGTATGCCCTGCCTTTTTTAGTAAATCTTCAAGTGCATAGCCAACTTTCCGTGCCTCTACGCTCTCATCTATGTAGCCGACAGCACCGCAACCGACAGTACCGCTTACAGTGTGTCCGCAATTTATTCCTATTCTCATATTTCCTACACCTCTTTCAATTCAATATCTTCCATTACTGCTCGCGCCTCTAAAATTGCCA
>ERZ857745.3671-NODE-3671-length-14358-cov-6.308117_pt1 | contig 14358 bp, 8 predicted proteins | sample MGYA00519699_ERZ857745 | MGnify/ENA primary metagenome ERZ857745 (study PRJEB31778, sample SAMEA3449357) | human gut metagenome | biome: human gut; feature: human-associated habitat; material: faeces | place: United Kingdom | collected 2010/2012 ...
AACTGGATATCCAGGCCGTTTTCATGTAATTCGATTGTTTTCATGTTCCCGTTTTGGTCGCTCATACAAAATATCCTCCCGTTTTTGTAATCTTGCTTTCAGTATATCATCGGATTTTCCACAAGGTGACAGGTATCATCCCCTGAATGAAAAAATGCAATATATTGTCGCATTTATTTTTACGTGATATACTGTTCACAGACCACAAAACGGACATTACAGCAACTGTGGATTGCGAATATACGAGTCAAATGGATATTCGTGATCTCACCACATGCTCAGGAGGTTTTTCATGCCAGATATTTTTCAGGATTCTTCCAGATATTTTCATATTTCCGCCTTTTATGCCCTTTCCCTGCCGTATTATCATATGGAACATCACACACATTCCAGCTATGAGATCATGTACATTACTTCCGGTTCCTGCCGGGTTTTCTGCATGGATGAGGAACAGGACATGGAATTTCCGCTGAAATCCGGGCAGTTTATCTTTATACGCCCGGGTATCCCGCACAGGCTTGAGATCCCGGACGGTTTTCCATGCTCGATCCTGAATCTGGAATTTTCCCTCACCTCCGAAAAAAGCCCGGTTTCTCTGGACCTTCTTCTGAAAAAAGATCCCGGATTTTCCCGGTTCTGGAATTTTATTGCCTCCTCCCGGGGATTCTGCTCCGGCACGGATTCCCGGAATTTCGGATACAGCCTGAAAGACCTTCTCACCTTTTTGCAGCGCAGTTCCGGTGAGATAAAGGAGGAAGAATTTCTCTTCTTTCTTCTGTTTGGCCGTATGCTCACAGAACTTGCTTTCTGCGCCCGCTCCAGCCGGAACACCCAGGGAAGTGTTTATCTGAAAAAAGCGCTCCGGTATATTGATGAACATTATCTGGAAGACATCGATATTCCTGCCATTGCCGCATATGCAGGGATCAATAAATCCTACCTCCAGGCACTTTTTACAGAAAAAAACGGCTGCACCATCAACACTTACATTAACCGCAAACGCATGGAGCAGGCCGCCTTTCTTCTGTGCAACAGTACTCTGCACATTACGGATATTGCCTTTTCTTCCGGATATAACAGCCGGCAGCATTTTGCACATACCTTCGAAAAATTTTATCACATGAGTCCTTCCCGGTACCGGAGCCTGCATACCCGTCCTCTTCGCTCGGATACCGAAAAGAAACGCTATCATATGGCGGACGGACGGAAGCTGGAAAGTGAACCTTTTCCGCAGGAATAAAACTTACCATCTCAGATCCATCTTCAGGCTGATACCTGCAATACACGTCTGATCAACCTGAAAAAAGCCGGCCAGGCACGAAGATCTTATCTCTTCGATAACCTGGCCGGCTTTTATATTTATGTCAAGCGGATATTCGCAATCCGCTTCGCTACGTAGCTCTACACCAAATAACTGCTCCGCAGTTTATCAGGAGGAGCTTGCACTCCTCCTGATACAAGCAAGTCCCCACCCACTGCTTATTGCTTTTCGCAACCCCGCAGGGGACTTACTTGATTTGGTTAAACTTTCATATTTGTGCTCAAATATAAGATTCATCTGTCACAGTTTCCGTCACAAATTGAAAATCCTTTTTTCCAGCTTTATAATACGATTAACAACTCGATAAACAGGAGGATCCTTATGTCAAAATTCAGCAACTACCTCAGAAAACTTATCGATCAAAGTGGAGAATCCATTGCTTCAATTTCACGCAATGCAGGAATTGAAAGGACATCAATCCACAAAGCCCTGAAAGATGAACGGATTCTTTCTTATAAAGCCATGCAGATACTGGCCCGTTATTTTGGTCTGTGCACAGAAGAACGTCAGGAATTTTTCCGCCTGCATGACATCAGTCTACAGGGTGAGGATGCCTATGAAAATCGTCAGGCTGTCTGTGATTTTCTGAATACTTTGGCATCTGTTGATTTCTCCATGTTTCCGCCCCCAAAAGTAAACTCGCTTCCTCTGACCGATTCTCTGATCAACGGAGAATACGCTGTTCGCAGTATTATCCGTTCAGTATTAATCTACGAAGTATCTCATCACACAGATGTAGAAATCCAGATGTTCCTTCCAGAGAAACTTGATCTTACTATGGAATTTATGGAATTATGGTTGAATGAGAATCATTTTTCAGTCAGTGAACTTCTTTATCTGCACCGTGTCAGCACTCTGTCTCCAAATCCGGCTCGCAGAAATCTAAAGAAGCTCGGTTCCATAATTCCTCTGTGTCTTGCTTCCCGGGGCAGTTATAAACCTTATTACTTTACAGAAAACCAGCACGCAGTTACAGCTTCTCCTCTGATCTACTATATCATTACCCCATCCTGCCTGCTTCAGATTTCTGAAGATCTGAGTACTGCCAGGATCAGTGACAACACAGAATTAATTTCTTATTATCGCAATTTTTTTCAAACGAAACTGCAAAACTGCGATCTCCTCATCCAGTGCAGTTCTAATATTATGGAAGTCCTTCAGGAATACATTGCCGGCACTTCACCGGATACCATGCAGGTTTTTATGTCACAGCCCTGTCCCGGACGCTATATAACACCTGCAATCATCAAAAAATATCTGAACAGCAACGATATGCCCTATCATCCTATGTACGAGCTTGTGGAACAGCATTTTTCCGTACTACGTCAGGATCAGATCACTTACCTTACTGTTTTTACAGAAAAAGGTCTGTCTGATCTTACACAAACCTGCGTTCTGCAGGATATGCCACCTCAGTATGTTCCACCACTGGATCCTGATGATATCCGTCAAATGCTAAAAACCCTGTATAAAGAAATTTCCGATGAAACTATTTCCGGACTGATTCTTCGCCCCACTCACCTGCAGTTGCCAGACTACTTAACCATATATGTCACATCCACCGGAATTCATATTTATACAACCAACGCTTTTGTTTTTGGAGCATATTGCTGCAATATCCATATTCAGGAACATTCCCTGTGCAAGATTTTCAGCGAATTTATTAAAAATCTGCCGGGAAGCCCTCTTGTCTACACAAAAGAAGAAACTCTGAATCTGCTGAAACAGTATATTGCGCTGATGCCCTGATCACAAAAAATTATCATAAGGAGGACCAACACTATGAAAAAGAAGTTCCTTGCCTGTACACTTGCGGCACTGATGTGTCTGCAGCCTGCGTCGGCTGTTCTGGCTGAAGATCTGGATTTTGGAGAAGACTCCACCGGAATCACCGAGGAATCCCATCTCCTCACAGAAGAAAACACCGAAGATATTTCTGACTTTATAAGTTCTGATGAAGAACAGGATTCTTCTGTATCTGATGCAGAACCTGACCTTGCAAATACAGACATTCCTGAAGCAGATACGGAATATCCTGCTGATGAAATCTCGCCGGAATTTTCTGATAATTTTTTAGATAGTCTGCCGATGGAACCCGATTCTGATGTTGTATCAGAACCGGTTACCGATAATGACTTTGATGACGGAAGTGTACTTTCAGCCGGCAGCAATGTAACTGATGATGGATTCCAGTATACTACTTCCGGACTTTACGCCACGATCACAAAATATACAGGTGGTGATTCAGAAGTAACGATACCTTCCAAAATTGATAACTATACTGTCACAAAAATCTCTGACAGTGCCTTTGCCTACAACCCTGTAATTACCAGTGTAGTCATTTCCAACACAGTTACGGAAATCGGTAATTTTGTATTCTATGGATGTGATGAACTGAAATCTGTGAAGCTTCCTTCCAGATTAAAAAAACTGGGCTACTCTTTTATTGCAAATACACAGATCTCCAGTCTTACCATTCCGGCAGGACTTACTTACTGTGCGACAGGTGGTTCCAGTTCGGACACTATGTTTGGTCCTCTTGGCGATGCCAATACTTTGAAAGAGCTAATTCTGGAGCCCGGAATGGAATGTATTCCCGACAACCTGGCTCTGGTAAAAAGTGTTTCCAATACGCATCTGACTTCCGTATCTATCCCGGATTCTGTCACTTCCATCGGTAAATATGCATTTAAAAACTGTGTAAAGTTAGTAAACATTTCCATTCCCGATTCTGTCACGGTCATTTCCGACGGTGCTTTTTATGGTTGCAAAAAACTGATCTCCATTCATTGGTCCGAAAGTCTTGAACAAATTAATTATGAAGCTTTTGAAAATTGTGTTTCCCTTGAAGCGATCACCTTTCCAAAAACAATCAATACCATTGGGCCTTCCGCATTTTCAGACTGTACTTCCCTCTCTTCCATTTCTTTTACGGACAACAATAAAGGTGGTGCCTATGTCGATATTCAGTCCAGTGCGTTCAGCAACTGTACTGCTCTGGAAAATATTTCTTTTTCCAAAAATGTACGATATCTGGGTGATTCTTCTTTTTCCGGATGCTCCTCTCTGACTAATGTCGAGCTTGACGACGCTATTACCACCATTGAACGCTTTGCTTTTTGCAACTGTTCCTCACTGAAATCTATCACCCTTCCTTCCAAACTGAAAAAACTGGGATACTCTTTTATTGCAAATACACAGATCACCAGTCTCACCATTCCGGCAGGGCTTACTACCTGTACAACAGGCGGCTCCAGTACTTACGAGAGTCAATACGGACCTCTTGGCGGTGCTAACACTCTAAAAGAACTTATTCTGGAACCCGGCATGGAATATATTCCCGATAATCTGGCAAGAGTGGAAAGTACTTCCGGCACACATTTGACCTCCATCTCTATACCTGACTCTGTCACCACCATAGGTCAATATGCATTTAAAAACAATGCAAAATTAACAAATATTTCCTTTCCGGATTCTGTCACTGTCATTTCTGACAATGCTTTTTCCGGCTGCAAAAAACTGATTTCCATTCGCTGGTCAGAAAATCTTGAACAAATCAATTATGAAGCTTTTCAAAACTGTATTTCCCTTGAAGAGATTACTTTTCCAAAAACGGTTAATACAATCGGAAACCTCGCGTTTTCAAACTGTACTTCCCTCTCTTCCATTTCTTTTACGGACAACAATAAGGGTGGTGCTTATGTCGATATTCAGTCCAGTGCGTTCAGCAACTGTACTGCTCTGAAAAATATCTCTTTTTCCAAAAACGTAAGATACCTGGGTGATTCCTCTTTTTCCGGATGTTCTTCTCTGGTTAGTATAGAGCTTGACGATGCTATTACCACCATTGAACGACTTGCTTTTTGTAACTGTTCTTCACTGAAATCTATCACCCTTCCTTCCAAACTGAAAAAACTGGGATACTCTTTCATTGCAAATACACAGGTTAACGGTCTCACCATTCCGGCTAATCTTACTTCCTGTGAAACTGGTGGCTCCAGTACTTATGACAGTAAATACGGACCTCTTGGCGGTGCCAGTGCTCTGAGCGAACTGATTCTGGAACCTGGTATGGAAAATATTCCCGATAATCTGGCAAGGGTAGAAAGTACTTCCAACACTCATATGGCTTCTGTATCCATTCCGGATTCTGTGACCTCCATCGGAAACTACGCATTTTACAACTGCAAGGCTCTGGAAGAAACCTTCATCCCTGGTTCCGTAACTTCCATTGCAGATACAGCTTTCCAGGGTTGGAAAAATCTTGTGATCAAAGGTTATTCCTGCTCTGCGGCCGAAACCTACGCAAATGCCAACAACATTCCATTTCATGAAATTATCCAGGAAGGAACCACTTATATCAGTGGACATCTTGACGGTGTAAATGCAGAAAAAGGCACAATTAATATAGAAGGAAAAAATTATACTGTTGCTTCTGATTTCAATCTTACCCAGGCAACCTCAATCCTTGTTAACAGCAAGGACAAAATCGTTGTTTTCACCTACAAAAACAGCAGAGTTACTCATATGGAAGAAGCGGCAAACCTTGTCACTCCTTATATAATCGTAAACTTTATACCAAGTGCAAACACCTTTACGTATGAAAATGGCCAATACGACCATTCTTCCCAATCAGGTACATTAAAAATCGCATGCAAATTCAGCCAAAATTCTGCTTATTCTGAGGCTGAACTAAAAAAGCTGCTTGCTGATTATACAGTCTCTGTTAAGGGAATAAAAATGAATACCAATTCCCCATTAAAAGCTCATTTTAAAGAAACAGGATTTACTTCATTCATAGAATATCCAACTCCTTTAAGAATCAAAGCACCCGAAACCAAAACTATCTTAACGCCTGAATTCAGCATTACATCCAATTTTGTTCCAGAAAAATCCACCACAAAATTAACTGCTGAATTCTCCATATGTTATGGGGACTCTGACTCATATGTGCATTCCACAAACAGCACACTGTATATTTATAACCAGGATTACACCCGTCAACAAGCAGAAAAACGTAAAGAAAAGACAGAACGCGTCCAGAACATGACCAAAGCCCAGCAAATGCTTAAAAACAAAAATATTCTCACCAGAGATCCGAAACTGGGCGAATATTTTACTACTAAGCAGCAAAATGAACTGTATGATTTCTTATCCGGATATATGGCTGTGGCCATCAATTCCTCTTCATTCTCCTACACTGGAGATCGGAATAATCCTGTCAGTCAAAAAATTCTGGAAAAACTTTTTGACAAAATGGGAATCAGTAAAAAGGCCACAATAACTGGCCAAACTTTAACTGCCTCCTTCTCCATATCCGCTGCTACCAAAAAAGGAGCCCGTACGATCAACTTCACCTATTCCGTATCAAACTATGGCTGGGGTGACATCAGCTTCGGGGCCTTCGGAACATTGAATTACACTATCAGTCAGGATAACTGTTCAGGAATCATCGGTATAGCCAGTGCAGATATGGAAGCTTTTGCAAAACAGGTAAAATCTGTGGCCGAGGCTTCAGTAAAAAATGTCTATGATGAAACCTGGGGCAAACACGTTGATGAAGTAGCTGAAATTCTCTTTACCAAAACCGTAACAGACCTTATGAGCCGTACAAAGTTTGGATCTTTTTCCAATTGTGTTTATACTATGTACACCAAAGCAGTCGAATCCTCCAGTTCTTCCAGAAGAAACACCAATGCAAAGATCCACTGCCCGGTAGATGTATACGTATACGACGGCAGCCATAATTTATGCGGTTCCATTGTAAACAACATTGTAGATACCTCTTACAACGACATATTTATGTATGTAGATGGCAACTCCAAATATGTTTCCTTCTGCGGAGATGATTATTATCTGAAACTGACAGGAAACGATACCGGCTCCATGACCTACGAAGTAGAAGAGTACGACGGAGATACTCTCACCAGAAAGATTGTTTACAATGATATTCCTCTGACTTCCGGAAAAACCTACAATACCTACATTCCAGAAAGCCAGAACCTTGATACAGGAATCTACTCTCCTGTAGATGAATCCGGAGAAAAAACAGTAGCTTCTTCCGACACCAGGGAAACAGCTCCGGAACGTATTTACGTAGAAAACATCCAGTTGGATCAGCCTGAAAAATCTCTGATGACCGGAGAAACTTTTTCCCTGATTCCATCCGTATCACCGGAAAATGCCACGATCAAAGATGTTCTCTGGGCATCCGACAATGAAGCTGTTGCCACGGTTGACGATATCGGTACTGTCAAAGCAGTTTCCGCTGGTACAGCCATTATCACAGTCAAAACTTTTGACGGCGGTTTTCTGGCCACCTGCACAGTAACTGTCACATCACCTGAAATCTCTGTAGATACACTTACTGTCACAGTTGATGATGTTTATTGCGATGGCAGGGAACAGACTCCTGAAGTAACTGTAAAAAATGGCGACACACTTCTGTCATTGGATAAAGATTACAAACTGACATACTCCAATAACATCAAACCAGGAACTGCCTCCGTTACGGTTACAGGCATGGGTTCCTATACAGGCTCCCGCAAGATCAGTTTTCAGATCCTGGAGAAATCTCATAAATGGAGTTCCTGGAAAACTGTAAAATCCGCCACAGTTTTTCAGCCAGGCCAGAAACAGCGTACCTGTGCATACTGTGGAAAAACAGAAAAAGCTGCTATAGCACAGCTCAAAGCAACCATTAAACTCAACATGACCTCGATTCTTCTGCAAACAGGTCAGACTACTACTGCATTCAAAGTAACCGGACTAGCCAAAGGTGACAAAGTAAAATCTTACAGCTCTGCGAACAAAAAAATTGCCACCATTGATTCCCACGGAAAGATCAAAGGAATCCGTCCAGGCAGCACAAAAATCACCGTCACGCTTGCCAGCGGCAAAAAGGCTACTGCCAAAATAAAAGTCCAGCAAAAAACAGTCGCAACTCAGAAACTTACTGTTTCCCCATCCCGTCTTTCTCTGAAACTGAAAAAGACCTACAAATTAAAAATATCCCGCACTCCACTGACCACAGTTGAAAAAATAACTTATAAATCTTCCAACTCAAAAATTGCATCTGTGAATTCTCAGGGAATGATCACTGCACGAAAAAAAGGCACGGCCACCATTACCATTCTCTCCGGCAAAAAGAAAGCAACTGTTAAAGTAACTGTTAAATAAAATCAAAGATAGCCGCATCGTAGAATCGATATCAGATCAATATCTCTACACTGCGGCTATCTTTATAACATCGTTTTCCTGTTCCTGATTTTTTATACAAACTGGTTCACTGCCGGATCATAAGCATAATCAATCATATCGAGCTTATCCTCCAGCTCTTTTCGCACAAGGCCTCTGTCCTCGCAGAAATCATCCAGAGATTTATAAAAATCCCTCAGCTGTGTATTTACATAACTTAAAAGCATTACCGGGTCCTTTGGTATCATGATCTGTTTCCATCCTTTTTCTCTGATATTTGTCTGAAGTTTACTATCTTACCAATTTTGTCTTTTGTCAAGAGCCAGGAAGGAAAATTTTTCAGGATCTTTTATTTCTTCAGTATCTGATAAACCGGGGCCCCCTCACACTGCTCAGGCTTTCTCACATCGAGGATCTCCGCGATGGTAGGCGCCACATCCACCTGCCGGATCACCCTGTCTGTGATCTTTCCCTCTTTAATATCCTCCCCTGCAGCCAGGAAAACAGGGGTAACCGATGTCTGTGCATATCCTTCCGCCGTGGATAACCCATCTCCATGAAGCCTGTTAAAGCCTTCATTGATCGTAAAGATAATATCCCCGCATTCTGCTCCCCCAAGTCCCAGAACAACGCTGTCCTTATTTCGCATGGCAATTCCCACCACACGCTTTCCGGTTGCCTTATCCCTGTAAGAATAGAGATCCGAAATGATCTGTTCCTCCAGATCATACTTGTCCTTCGCCTCTACAATTCCGTATTTATCTCTTCCCTTCAGGTTGATATAAATATAATTGCTTCGTATCTGAACCGCTCTGGTCTTTTCCCAGTCGATCTCATCTACCGGATCTCCGTTTTCATCCTTCTTTCTCACGGTGTATCCAAGTTCTTCCATCACGCCCAGATTCAGGCCGCCATACTCACCCAGGATCGGAGGAACATTTTCTCCCACAAGAAGTCCATGATCCGATACAATAAAAAATCTTAAATGGATACCCCTTGGCAAGTCCCAGTGCAGCCGGCGGAGTTCCGATCGTTGCAAAATCAATGGAACCAGACTGCATCGCTGTCAGGATATCCGTACCTGACTGGAATTCCACCCATTCAACATCTGTATCCGGAAAAGCAGCCTCCAGGCTTCCTTTTTCTTTTGTAAGTAGCTCTCCGTTTGGTGACTCCCAGTATCCTAAGGTGATCTTTTTCGGTGTATCGTTATCTTTTGCCTGCACTTTCGTAAAGTTTCCTCCTGCAAACACAGATGTTATGATCAGTGCCGCAGCTGCAGCTACTGTTAAAATTCTTTTTGCTTTCATGTCTTTTCTCCTTCGTCTCTATATTGTTTCCTGCCACGGCATCGCTTTTCTTATCAGAAGTTTGAGCCCGCCATCAATGAGCAGCGCGATTCCTCCCATAATAAAAATCCCTGCATAGACCGTTGCGTACTGGATATATTTACTGGCATCCAGAACCATCCACGCAAGTCCCGATGCAGATGCGATCATTTCTGCTGCCACCAGTGTTGCATAGGAAACACCTACCGCGGTCCGAAGTCCGGTAAGGATATCCGGCAGAACAGACGGAAGAATCACATCCCGGAAGATCACAAAATTTCCTGCTCCCAGTGATCTTGCTCCGTTGATCCGATCCTGGGGCACTTTCTGAACTCCAAATACGACCTGAATAAACAATGGTGCAAATCCGCTGAGAAACAAAAGCATGATCTTGGATCCATCACCGATTCCCATCCAGAGTACGATCAGTGTATTATAAGCCAAAGGCGGCAGTGCCCGGTAAAACTGGATAAACGGATCTACCGCTGCCAGGATCTTCCGGTTCATTCCGCAGGCGATCCCGAGAGCTGTTCCTGCTATAAACACCAGCACCATCGCAATTCCAAGTCGTCTCATGCTTGCAACTATATGATACATAAGGGGATAACCTTTATAACCGTTTTCCCACAGATTCCAAAAAGCATCCAGCACATCTTTTACCGATGGAATAAATGTAGGATTAAAACAGTTCAGCGCACTTCCCAGGATCCACACTCCCAGTACTGCTGCTACGGAGAGCACTGAAATTTTCATGTAATTCTTTCTCATTGCCTTTCACATCCTTTTCTCTGATCTGTCCCCGATTATAGTTTTTCATATATTTTTTCTCAATAAAGGATTCCGAAATCGTTATCCGTTTTCAGATAGTTTTTAGCTGTTTTTCGATTATTTTTGTGTAAATCTGACTGTTTTTCAAAGGATTTTCAGGCTTTTGTGAAATCGTACTCACTCAGGCTGTATCCTGCTTTGCAGATATTTTGCATCCGGCACTCTCTGTTTTTATGCAAAAAAAGAACTGCCGGGTTCTGATCTTCATCCTGAAATGGATTTCTATCAGAACTGACAGTTCTTCTTTTTGTCAATCTATCTTAACTTTTTGGAGTTCTTTTATTTTGTGCTGACGGTAAACTCTCCGTCCTTCACATCCAGCACAATGGTATCTCCGGCATGTACATCACCGGAAAGGATCTTCTTGGCTGTCAGTGTCTCCACGTAATTCTGGAGATAACGCTTCAGCGGACGTGCACCGTAAACCGGATCATATCCGTTGTCCACTACCATCTGTTTGGCAGCATCTGTAAGCTCCAGGGAAAGTTCCTGGTCAGCCAGACGGTCACTGAGTTCCTTTACCATCAGATCAACGATCTTGCCAATGTTATTCTTGGTCAGTGGCTTGAACATGATGATCTCATCCAGACGGTTCAGAAACTCCGGACGGAAGTGTCCACGGAGATCTCCCATAACCTGCTCCTGTGCCTCCGGTTTGATATCTCCCTTCTCGTCGATACCGTCAAGAAGATACGGAGAACCAATGTTGGAAGTCATAATCAGGATCGTATTCTTGAAGTCAATGGTACGTCCCTGGGAATCTGTGATACGACCATCATCCAGTACCTGCAGAAGCACATTGAATACATCCGGGTGAGCCTTCTCGATCTCATCGAAAAGAACAACGCTGTACGGTTTTCTTCGAACAGCCTCTGTCAGCTGACCGCCTTCATCATATCCGACATATCCCGGAGGCGCTCCGATCAGACGGGACACGGAATATTTCTCCATGTACTCACTCATATCGATACGCACCATATTGTTCTCATCATCAAACAGATTCTCGGCAAGTGCTTTTGCAAGCTCTGTCTTACCTACACCTGTAGGTCCAAGAAAGAGGAAGGAACCAATCGGCTTAGTCGGATCTTTGATTCCTGCTTTGGAACGGATGATTGCATCGGTTACTTTCGTAACGCCTTCGTCCTGTCCGATGACACGTTTGTGAAGTTCATCTGCAAGGTGCAGTGTCTTGCTTCTCTCGCTTTCGTTTAATTTTGCAACCGGAATACCAGTCCAGCGGGAAATAATCTTGGCAATCTCATCATCGGTAACACTTTCATGAACCAGTGACAGATCTTCATCTTTTACCTTTGCTTCCTCTTCTTCCAGCTGTTTCTGCAACTGTGGAAGACGTCCGTACTGAAGCTCTGCTGCCTTGTTCAGATCATAGCTCCTCTGAGCTGCTTCGATTTCACGGTTCAGCTGTTCAATCTGCTCACGGATCTTCTGTACATGTTCAACAGAATGTTTTTCGTTATCCCACTGTGCTTTCTGCTTTGCGAATTTTTCCCGTTCTTCGGCAAGTTCTTCCTGCAGTTTCTGCAGTCTTTCCTTGCTCAGTCGGTCATCCTCTTTCTTCAAAGCAGCTTCTTCAATCTCCAGCTGCATGATCTTACGGTTCAGTTCATCCAACTCTGTCGGCATAGAATCCAGCTCTGTCTTAATGGATGCACATGCTTCATCAACCAGGTCGATTGCCTTATCCGGAAGGAAACGGTCTGAAATATAACGGTTACTCAGAGTAACCGCCGCAACCAGTGCGCTGTCTGTGATCTTGACACCATGGAATACTTCATAACGCTCTTTCAATCCACGAAGGATAGAAATGGCATCCTCAACTGAAGGCTCATCCACCATAACCGGCTGGAAACGACGTTCCAGAGCGGCATCCTTTTCAATATACTGGCGATACTCATCCAGAGTTGTCGCACCGATACAATGCAGTTCACCACGGGCAAGCATTGGTTTTAACATATTTCCGGCGTCCATTGCACCGTCTGACTTTCCGGCACCTACAATGGTATGCAGCTCATCGATAAACAGAATGATGTTTCCATCACTGTTCTTGACTTCTTCCAAAACTGCTTTCAGACGCTCTTCAAATTCACCACGATACTTGGCACCTGCAACCAGTGCTCCCATATCCAGTGCAAATACTTTTTTATCTTTCAAAGCTTCCGGTACATCACCACGCACGATACGCTGTGCCAGACCTTCTACTGCTGCTGTCTTACCAACACCAGGTTCACCGATCAGAACCGGGTTGTTCTTTGTCTTACGTGACAGGATACGGATCACATTCCGGATCTCTGCATCACGTCCGATGACCGGATCCAGCTTCTGCTCCCTGGCTTTTTCTACCAGATCTTCCCCGTATTTGTTCAAGGTATCATAAGTAGCTTCCGGATTATCACTGGTTACTCGCTGATTACCTCTTACCGAAGAAAGTACCTGAAGGAAACTTTCCCTTGTGATTCCAAGTTCCTTCATCATACCTTTGATCTCACGGTTCGCATATTTCAGAAGTGCGAGGAACAGATGCTCAACCGATACATATTCATCACCCATCTGCTTTGCCTCATCCTCGCCATGGATCAGCACATTATTCAGATTCTGACCAATATACATCTGACCGCCCTGTACCTTCGGACGCTTCCGTAAAAGCTCTTCCACACGGTTCATCATCGTCTCTTTTGTAATGCCCATCTTCTCAATCAGCTTGAGAATCAGGCTGTCATCTATTGTAAGCAAAGAATACAGAAGATGTTCCTGTTCAATTTCCTGGTTGCCATAATCTGCCGCAATCTTTTCAAGGTTCTGTACTGCTGCCATAGAACTTTGTGTAAATTTATTGATATTCATAACATGAGTCCCTCCTTTGCCTTGCTATCTTTGTTCTACTCGAACTATAGCACTTGTTATTAGCACTGTCAATAGTCGAGTGCTAAATCTATATAAATTTTTACTTCCCTGTCAAATCATCGAACTCATTTTATGAGTCCCATCTATATGAAACGCCCCGGATCCTTTATCTTCCTCCGGCAGCGGCTTTCTTATATTCCATCAGTTTCTGTCTTGCTTCTGCATTTAAATGTCTCGGAACCTGAATTTGTACCGTTACATACTGATCACCATGGACATTTGCATCCTTCATGGAAACGATTCCTTTTCCTCTTAAACGAATCTTGCTTCCTGACTGTGTTCCTTCTTTGATCTTACACATCACATCACCATACAGGGTATGCACCCTTGCTTCTCCACCAAACACAGCAGTTGTATAAGGAATGCTGACCGTTGTATAAACATCCATACCTTTTCGTTCATATCCGGCTTTCGGCTGAACAGTTACTTTCAGAAGAAGATCTCCTGCCCCGCCTTTTCCGGTTCCCGGCATTCCTTTTCCACGAAGTCTTATGCTCTTTCCGCTGTCAATTCCTGCCGGAATATGCACCTCAAGTGTCTGCGCCTTTCCGCTCTGATCCTGCAGAGTAATTCTTTTATCACATCCAAATGCTGCCTCATCAAATGTAACAGACACACTGGCATTCAAATCCTGACCTTTCTGATCAAAGCCTGCTGATCCGTGACCGCCAAATCCTCCGAAGCCACTAAATCCGGATCCATCGTCATAGAAACTGCTTCTGTGAAAACCATGACCTCCGAAACCATCTGTGCTTTTACTGT
>ERZ857745.3672-NODE-3672-length-14357-cov-3.951825_pt1 | contig 14357 bp, 8 predicted proteins | sample MGYA00519699_ERZ857745 | MGnify/ENA primary metagenome ERZ857745 (study PRJEB31778, sample SAMEA3449357) | human gut metagenome | biome: human gut; feature: human-associated habitat; material: faeces | place: United Kingdom | collected 2010/2012 ...
CGAAGTGCTGCAGCGCATGTTCGGACTGCCCCTGTCGCTCAGCCTGCCCGTACACATCAACGGCAACATCTCAGATGCCGAGAAGAACGTCAATCTCTACATCAATGCGCCCAACTTCAGTTGGGATGGATCAGCATTCCACGATGCCAATATCGAGCTCAACACCATAGGCGACTCACTCAGGATGGAAGCACGCATCAGCCAGGGACTTCCCTACGAGAAAGCTCCAGTCTACAGGCTTCGCGCAGCGGCAGCCGACAACAACCTGTCCACCCTGCTCTATTATGCCAACCAGTCGAGCAAACTGCCCATCACGGGAAAGATTGACGCCAGAACACAGTTCTTCACTTCCGACAACGGAGCTACGGGTGTCCACGTCACGGTGAACCCTTCAGAAATCATGCTCGGAGAGAAAAAATGGCTTCTCAACCCTGCCGACATCATATACAGAAAGAATGAACTGACCGTCGACATGCTTAACTTCTCACATGGCGACCAGCACATCATCATCAACGGAAAAGCCACACCCCAGGCCACCGACTCCATCGTAGCCGACCTGAAGGATGTCGACGTAGCCTATATCCTCAACCTGGTCAACTTCCACTCGGTCGACTTTGCCGGAAAAGCTTCGGGCAAGGCCGTGGTGAAGTCTATCTTCCAGACTCCGGAGGCCTACGCCAACCTCGACGTCAAGGACTTTGTCTTCGAGAACGGCCCCTTGGGAACCCTTCATGCCAAGGCAGCCTACGACAACCAGGAAGGACAAATCAACATCGACGCAACGGCAGAGGACGGACCCGAGCACCTCACCGTGATCAACGGATACGTATCGCCCAAGCGCAACTACATAGACCTGGGCATCGAGGCCCACAACACAAGTCTGAAGTTCATGGAGAACTTCTGCGGCAGCTTCCTGAACAATGTGGAGGCATGGTGCAAGGGCAAGCTCAACGTCGTGGGCGACCTGAAGAACATCAACCTCGTGGGCGACGTCGTGGCGCACGGCAGGATGCACATGAAACAGCTCGGCACCGACTACACCTTCAACCATCTGCGCGAAGCTGGCAAGCAGATCATCATGACCAGCGATAAGCCGCCCAAGGAGATTCAGAAGCTGTTACAGAAGATTGAGGGAACTCCAGTTTGAAGGCGACTCCATCTACGACAGCCACTACAACGGCAAGCACAGCCACTTTGCGCTCATCAGAGGAGGAATACACCACAAGCACCTCACCCGCCTGAGCTACGACCTCGACATCGACGCCAACAACTTCTTAGGCTTCGACACACACGAGTTTGGCGACGACACGTTCTATGGAACCGTCTTCGCCACCGGCACCGTGGGCATTCACGGCAAGAGCGGCGAGACGATCATCGACATCGATGCGACTCCAGAGCCCCACTCCATCTTCGTCTACAATGTGGCAAGCCCCGACGCCATCAGCGCAGGAAGTTTCATCCACTGGAACGACGCCACACCTTATATTTATAGACCCTATTCGCCCGACAGCGACAAGGACAAGAAGAAAGACAGCAGCTCAGACTTCTCGTCGGACATGCGCATCAACTTCCTCGTCAACACCAACCCCAACCTCACACTCAAGCTGATGATGGACGACCAGACAGGCGACTACATCACCCTCAACGGCAACGGAGTGATCAGAGCCAACTACTACAACAAGGGCGGACTCGACATGTTTGGCAACTACGTGGTGGATCACGGACAGTATAAACTCACCATCCAGAACATCATCAAGAAAGACTTCGACTTCCAGCCCGGAGGCACTATCGCCTTCGGAGGCGACCCCTATAACGCTCCGCTCAATCTGCAGGCCAAATACACCGTAAACGGAGTGCCGCTGAGCGATCTTAACATCGGACGCTCCTTCTCCAGCAACAACATCCGTGTAGACTGCCTCATGGACATCACCGGCACACCAGGCACTCCGAAGGTAGACTTCTCCATGGACCTGCCAACGGTAAACAGTGACGCCAAACAGATGATATACTCCGTCATCAACTCGCAGGAAGAGATGAACCAGCAGGTGCTCTACCTCCTCGGCATAGGACGATTCTACACGCAGACCAAGAACAACCAGACAAGCGAGGACGCATCTCAACAGAGTCAGACCTCACTGGCGATGCAGAGTTTGCTGAGCGGAACCATTTCTCAGCAGATCAACAACGTGCTGTCGAGCTTCGTCAACAGCAGCAACTGGAACTTCGGAGCCAACATCTCGACAGGCAACGAGGGATTCAACAATGCAGAGTACGAAGGCATCCTGAGCGGACGACTGCTCAACAACCGTCTGCTCTTCAACGGACAGTTTGGCTATCGCGACAACGCCAACGCCACACAGAGTTTCATCGGCGACTTCGACCTGCGTTACCTCATCTTCCCTAACGGCAACCTCTCGATTCACGTCTACAATCAGACCAACGACCGCTACTTCACACGCAACAGTCTGAACACCCAGGGTGTGGGTCTCATCATGAAGAAAGACTTCTTCAATCTTCGCGACCTGCTGGGTATTAAGAAAAAGAGTAAGGACAAGGAAAAAGAGGATAAAAACAAGAAAAAGGGCAAAAAATAAAAATATATCTATATAATTGATTAAACCTATAGTTTCTATCAGAATGCAATAGGCTTCAACTGCTTACGAAGCCGCTTTCATTGCTCTACGAAATAGGCTTCATTGACTATCGAAGCCGCTTTCATTTCGAGGCTTTTTCTATTCAGCAAACATCGTCGGAAAGAAATTCGACCTGTACGGTCGAAAACTTTTGTTTATACCAAAGAGTTAAGTTTTACCCTGAACATCATAGATAAGAATTAGCCAATAGATTTATACAATAAGGAGCTGGAGGGTTTCCCCTTCAGCTCCCACTGTTTCTAATAAGACTGGAAAAATGATTTAGTAAGCTTTGATGCGATACATGAAACCAAGTTCGATGCGATCGGTATTGTAGTCCTTCAAACCGCACTTTGTGCTGTAATCGTACTTACGGCCTACGTATGCCAAGAAGAGGCGGAAATCCTGCTGCTTAGCTGGATAATATTCGATGCTACCCATGTAGCCGAAGCTCTTGCGGTAGTTTTTGAACTGCTCCATCTTTGTTACACTTGCTGTCTCGTACATGCCCTTGAGCATTAAGTTCCAGCTTGGAGCAAACTGCCAGTTGGCCTTTGTGATAAAGCTGTTGTAGTGTACCTTGCCCAGATAAACATTACCAGCATCACCATCACCGCCACCAAATGCGTCTCTCAACTCATTAGTAGCAATCTTCAGACGGTCGAGGTCGTCGAATGCGCCCATATAGTCGAAGTACCATTGGAACTTAGGCAGATTGAGCTGCTGACCGAGAGTGAGCATACGGCTGTACTTGCCCTTGGCCTGTGTCTGAAGACCCCATGCCCAACGGGTGTTCAATTTGCCATCAAAGAAGCTACCATTCCAGTTGATGATATAGGTAAGAGGATTCTTTGACTTCTGGAGAGCCTGAGCCTCGTCGTTGTTGACAACCACTGCCTCGTCACCATACTCATCTGCGAACTTACCATTGTAAGAATTGCTGATCTCGACTGCGATCTCCTGAGTAGGTATTGGCTTGTAGCTCACGGTAACACCGGCCATGAAGTTATCCATGTAGTCTACCATGTCTGAATACTGATAGATGTACATTGGGTTCTCATCAAACTCGAAGCCACCCCAAATCTGGCACATCTTACCTCCCGAGATAGAGAGCTTGTCATTGAAGTTGTAACCTACCATCATAATGTCGGTAGCCTTAGCGAAGTTGTCCTCACCCTTGGCGTCGGTAGCCTTGTTGAGGCGATGACGCAAACGATAGTACAATTTGTCGGTCAAGTTACCCTTGATCTCGATACGCAACTGCTTGTTGGCAAACTTAGTGCCCCATTCATCAGAAAGGCTGTTGTGCTCAGCCTGGAATGAAGCTGCATAGTTGAAATAGAGATTGAACATATCGTTCTTCTTCTCCAACTTGGTTATGCGCTCGTGAATTGACTGAATATCACCGTCGCCACCACCCATGCCGATATTGTTTCCTTGTGCATTAGCTCCCATTGTCATGGCAAGCGCTGCAAACATCATTATAATTTTCTTCATAATCTTCAGGTTTTGTATTATGGTATAATAATAAGGTAAATTGTTCCCTCTTGGTAGTTCCTCCCTGCTCTTAGACAGAGGCTCAGGAGGAACTGGAAATCAGAGAGTGTGAAAAATTAATACTTCTGGAAGTACTCCTGGATCTTCTGCCAGTCGTGGGTCTTGGTAAGAGCAAGCATCAAGAGTACGCGAGCCTTCTGTGGGTTGAGAGCCAAAGAAGCAACAAACTGATACTTGGTGTCGTCTACCTCGCCGTTGAGACATGTAGGACCTGTGGGAACGCGGCTTGAACGAACTACGAGAATACCCTTCTGGCGTGCCTTGAGAGCCTCGTCGAATACGTCCTTATAGAAGTTACCGTCACCTACACCTGCCAATACGATACCATCATACTTAGCGTCAACGAAAGCCTTGAAAGGAAGTGGAGAGCAGTTGGAGTAACCGTAAACGATACCTACCTTTGGCAACTCGGTAAGACCCTCTACGCTGAACTCACTCTTTGTGGTGTGCAGATTCTCTACCTGGCGATTGTAGATAGCCTCACCACCATAGATATAACCAATCTTACCATAGTTACCACCCTGGAATGTAGCGCAGTCTGTAGTGTGAGTCTTGATGACATCCTTTGCATCGAGCAAGAGGTTGTTCATACAGCACATCACGCCACGTCCCTTTGAGTTAGGACTTGCAGCTGCAGCAACGGCTCCATAGAGGTTGGCAGGACCATCGGCGCTGATACCTGTACTTGGACGCATAGAACCTACGAGTACTACAGGCTTGTCGCTGTGAACAGTCAGGTTGAGGAAGTAAGCTGTCTCTTCCATGGTGTCGGTTCCGTGAGTAACCACAACGCCGTCATATCCTTCCTTGTTCAACAACTCGTTGATACGCTTAGCCAACTTGAGCCATACCTGGTCATTCATATCCTGTGAACCGATATTAACAAGCTGCTCGCCTGTTACGTCGGCCAAATCAAGCATCTGAGGCACAGCTGCTATCAAGCTCTGAACACCTACCTGACCTGCTGTATATGCTGAACCTGTAGCTGAAGTTCCTGCACCAGCAATGGTTCCACCTGTTGCGATAATACGTACCTTAGGTTTTGCAAACGCACATGCCACTACCAACAAAAGGAGTGTCATTAATGAGAAAAATCTTTTATTCATAATAATCGGTTTTAATTTAGGTTAATATATTTGTTAATAAACTCTCTGATTTACATATATTTATCACTACCGCATTAAATCAGTTGGATAATGAGGTATCCTACGCCGATGCTGACAAAGGTTGTGATGAAGCCAGCCAGCTGGAAGGAGTGATTCACAACAAATCTGCCGATACGTGTGGTTCCTGTACGGTCGAAGTTGATGGCTGCCACCTCTGTAGGATAGTTAGGCAAGAAGAAGTAGCCATTGACAGCAGGGAACATTGCCACGAGTGCCAGAGGCGAGATGCCCAGTCCTATACCCAGGGGATAAAGGGTTCTTACTGTTGCCGCCTGCGAGAAGAGCATGATCGACATGAAGAACAGAGCGATGGCGAAGAGGAAAGGATACTGAGTCACCACAGTAGAAATGTGCTCCTTGAAGAAATCCAAATGTCCATTGAAGAAGGTGTCGCCCATCCAGGCAATACCGAAAATGGCTACCATGGCATTCATTCCTGCACCGAAGACGTTGCCCTTCACTGCATCCTGTACCTTTGCCTTGCCTGCCAGAAGTATCAGGGATGCTGTTGCCATCATGACGATTTCAATGGTCTCGGGCATAGACACGCGGTGTATCTCGTCGCCTACCATGAACGAAGGACGAAGGGATGGGAAGCTGCCAAATACGACTACCGCCAGTACACCGAGCAAGAAGGCTACCACGGCATACTTGGAGCGTGGGCTAGGATTCTTGATCATCTCGTCGATAAGACGGCTGTCCTCCTCGGGCTTGATGATTCCCTCGCGTACCTTTTCTTTATATATAGGGTCGTCTACCAATTCTTTTCCTACGTGGTTCTGCACCAAGGCTGCCACCAGGATGGCGATGAAGGAAGCAGGAATACAAACCAGGAGTATGGTACCCAGCTCTACTCCCTTGCAACCCAGTAAGTCGGTACTGATGATGGCTGCCGTTGCTGCCGATACCGGACTTCCGGTAATACCTAAGGAGGCGGCTATGGTTGCCACGCTGAGGGGTCGCTCTGGGCGGATCTTAGAGTTGGTGGCTATCTCGGAGATGATAGGAAGCAGCGAATAGCTGGTGTGTGCGGTTCCTGCTACGAGGCAGAAGAGCCATGTGGTAAGCGGACCGTAGTATGTTATCTTCTCAGGATGCTTGCGCAGGAAACGTGCTGCTACACCTACCAAATAATCCAATCCGCCTGCTGCCTGCAAAGTGGAGGCTGCCGTGATGACTGATACAATAATGAGCATCACGTCAATAGGCAGATTTCCAGGCTTCAGTCCGAAGACAAAGACGAGGATGAAAACGCCCACCATACCATAGATTCCCAGACCTATGCCACCAACACGGGCGCCAATGAAGATCAGGGCCATTACAAGGGCCAATTGGATGAGTATAATAGCTGTAGCCATAGTTCTAAATTCAGTTAGTTTTAAAAGTTATTAGTTGTTTAGTGATTCGAACGCTGCAAATTTAGTTTATTTTTGTAGAAAGCTATTTTTAAAAAACACTCATTTTTTTGGAAAAAACGATACAAGCCCATATTTTTGTAAAATTCAGTATAAACATATGGGGGAGTTAGAGGAATTAAGGAGTTAAGGAGTTAAGACAAATGCTTTAGTGGACTTAAAATTAACATCAAACAATAAACATTCCTCCTAAGGCTGTTCTCATTCATTAGTCACTATAAAGACATAAAAAAAAGTATCCTAAGTTACTTGTCAATGTAACTTAGGATATTTTTTATATCAGGAGTCAACTCCTTATTACCAGATATGGGCACGCTTGTTCTTTGGAACAAAGAGCTTTTCGCCCTTCTTGATACCGAAAGCCTTATACCATGCGTCAACCATTGGGAGTGCACCATTCACACGGGCCTCATTAGGAGAGTGAACATCCACTGTCATGAGATACTGCAGATACTCAGGACGGGCATTGCCTGCCCATACACGAGCCCATGACAGGAAGAAGCGCTGCTCAGGAGTGAAACCATCCTTCACGCCAAGTTTTTCTGTCTTCATCACGTTCTGCAGAGCACGGAAGGCGATATTCAGTCCACCATTGTCACCGATGTTCTCACCCAATGTCAGCTGACCGTTTACCTTCTTGCCTGCCAACTCTATCGTGTTGAAATGGTTGACGAGCACCTTGGTACGGGCCTCGAAGTTCTTCTTATCAGCAGCCGTCCACCAGTTGTGCTGGTTGCCGGTCTTGTCAAACTGACTGCCCTGATCGTCGAAACCATGACTCATCTCATGTCCTATCACACCACCGATAGCACCATAGTTCATGGCATCGTCAGCTGATGGGTCGAAGAAAGGAGGCTGCAGAATAGCAGCAGGGAAGCAGATCTCGTTGGTGGTAGGATTGTAATAGGCATTGATGGTCTGAGGTGTCATTCCCCACTCCATCTTGTCTACTGGCTTGTTCACCTTACGGGCGATTTCATCCTTGGTGAAGAACTCAGAGATGTTTGCCATATTCTCATAGAGTGACAGACTGTCGTCCACCTGCAGTCCGCTGTAGTCCTTCCACTTGTCTGGATAACCTATCTTGATGATAAAGTTCTCCAACTTATCCTTTGCCTGTGCCTTGGTGGCGGCGCTCATCCATGTAGCCTCGTCGATGCGCTGCGCAAGGGCTGTCTGCAGGTTGTGAACCAACTGGAGCATACGGTTCTTGCTGCTCTCAGGGAAATACTTCTCTACATAGAGCTTACCGATGGCCTCGCCCAAGACACCGCTCACGCTGCTCACAGCACGCTTCCAGCGAGGACGGTCCTGCTGCACACCACTCATCACCTTGCTCAGTTCGAAGGATACGGCACGGAAGTCATCACTCAGCACACTGGTGGCTCCTGAGATGACCTTGAGCTCAGCATAGGTCTTCAGGTCGTCGAGAGAGGTCTCGGCAAGAATCTTCTCCACCTCGTGGATAGGCTCTGGCTGAGCCACGCAGATGTCCTTGAAGGCTGGGAAGCCTGATGCCAGGAACACATTGCCCCAGTCGATACCAGGATAGTCGATAACCAACTGGTTGTAGCTCATCTTGTGATAATTCTTGTCGATGTCACGAAGCTGCACCTGGCTGTAGCTTGCCTTGGCAATACGAGTCTCAATGGCCATCACAGCCTCCATCATCTTCTCGGCAGTAGCCTCGTCGTTGCCTACCATCTGGAAGAGCTTCTTTATGTATGTCTTGTAAGCCTCACGGATCTTCTTGGTCTGGTCGTCGTCATTGAGATAATAGTCGCGCACTCCCAGTCCAAGACCACCCTGTCCCACTTCTACCAGATTGTTGGCTGCATCACGAAGGTCGGCACCCACACCGATGCCATACATCATGGTACCCTCGCCACGGAAGTCAAGCTGAGCAGTAACCAACTGATACTCTCTGCGGTCCTTGATGGCAGCGATGCGGTCGAGAGTAGGCTTGATAGGTGCCCATCCCTCCTTGTTCAATCGAACGCTGTCCATGCGGAGGTTGTAGAGTGAACCTATCTTTTGTCCGAGCGAACCCTTCTGCTGTGGCTTGGAAGCATATTCGAGGATGATGTCCTGAATGCGCTTCTGGTTCTGTTCGAAGAGATCGGTAAAGGCACCATTGTCAGGATGCTCTCCGTCGAGTGGATGATTCTTCATCCAGTTGCCGGCGGCATAACGATAGAAATCTGTTCCTGGCTTGATACTCAGGTCCATGTTGGCCTTGTCAATGCCAGAGCCCAACTTGTCTTGCTGGGCGAAAGCAGCTGTAGTTCCTAACAACAAAGCTGCTAATACCATTTTTGTTTTCATCTATATAATAATTAATGTTTAACTCAAGTTTTGCAAGTTCAGAAGTTAAAGAAGTTATCACTCCCTTCGTTCGTTAGAAGTTATAGCCAACAGCCTTTTTAGTTGTATACTGAGCCATAAAGCATTTGTCTTAACTCCTTAACATCTTAACTCCTTAACATCTTAACTCCTTGCCCGATACCACTCAGCGCCAATCCGGCAAAGGTCAGGGCGCCATTCAGCATCAGTAGCTCATAGCCGAACTTATAGCCCGTAAGTTGCAGGGTCAGGGTATCGACGGCAAAGCATATCAGCGGACTGGCGATACATATCCAGGGCACCCACCTGTCGTTCACCTTTCTGTGGGTCATCAGTCCGAAGGCAAAGAGTCCCAACAGCGGACCGTAGGTATAGGAGCACAGGATATAGATGGCATCGATGACACTCGTCGAGTTGAGGGCTCCAAAGCCTATGATGAAGAGCATGAAGACCAATGCCACGGCGAGATGCACCTTTTTGCGGAGATCTTCATCCTCATCGCGCCCGAAGATATCCACGCATACACTGGTGGTAAGGGCGGTAAGAGCAGAGTCGGCACTCGAGAAACTGGCTGCCACCACTCCTATCGTGAAGAACACGGTCACCATAGATCCCAAGGCTCCCGAGGCAGCAAACATAGGCAACAGGTCGTCGGGCTTTTCGGGAAGGGCCATGCCCTGCGACTTGGCCAGCATCATCAGCAGCACACCGAGGGAGAGGAAGAGCAGATTGGCTGGCACGAAGGCGAAACCATAGCTGCACATGTCTTTCTGGGCTTCACGCAGTGTCTTGCAGGTCAGGTTCTTCTGCATCATGTCCTGGTCGAGACCAGTCATCACGATGACCACGAAGATACCGCTGAGAAACTGTTTCCAGAAGTTCTGTCGCGACACCCAGTCGTCGAAGACAAAGATGCGCGAGTGTTCATCCTGGCTGATAGCTGCGATGGCCTCCGTGGGTGTCATTCCGAGTTGTCCTGTCACCTTATATATAATAAGGAGAAGCGCGGCAAACATGCAGAGTGTCTGAAAGGTGTCGGTCCATACCAATGTCTTGATGCCTCCCTTGCGTGTATAGAGCCAGATAAGCACCACCATCGATGGCACGGTGAGCCAAAAGGGAACACCGATGTTGTCGAGCACGAAGTGCTGCAGGATGAAGCACACCACGAAGAAGCGCACGGCTGCTCCTGTCATCTTCGACAACAGGAAGAAGGAAGCTCCCGTCTTGTAGGAACAGTTGCCCAACCTGTGGAGCAGATAGGTATAGATGGTGGTGAGGTTGTACCGATAATATACCGGCAACAGGACGAAGGCCACCAGGAAGTAACCCACGATGAAGCCTAAGCACATCTGCAGGTAAGTCATGCCACTCAGCATCGCCATGCCAGGCACACTGACGAAGGTGATGCCCGAGATGGAAGCTCCCACCATTCCGAAAGCCACCATGTACCAGGGCGAACGTCGGTCGCCACGATAGAACGTATTGTTGCTGGCTTGCCTCGATGTGAGGCGGCTGAAGAGCAGCAACACAGCGAAGTAAGCCAATATTGTCAGGATGATAACCATGATAGTTGTCTGAGTTTATGCCGCCTATAGATTCTCGGCATCCTGCAGCCAGATAGTGGAGTTGGCATCCGAAGGCATGCGCCAGTCACCACGGGGACTCAGACTCACACTTCCCACCTTTGGACCGTCGGGCAAACAGCTGCGCTTGAACTGCTGGTTGAAGAAGCGGCGCACAAAGGTCTTCAGCCATTTCTTGATGGTTTCCTCATCATAGCTGTCAGGATCGTTGTCGCTGATTTTCACACGCTGTACATCTGTATCTATGAATGCCTTCTTTGCCAAGAGATAGATCTTGGCAGGGCGATAGCCGAAACGCAGGAAGTAATACAGGAAGAAGTCGTGCAACTCGTATGGTCCCACAAGATCCTCGGTCTTCTGCTTGATGTTGCCATTCTCGTCGGCAGGTATCAGCTCCGGACTGATAGGTGTGTCGATGATATCGAGCAGGGTGTTGCGGCTCTGCTCGTCTACCCCACTCTCTGCCACATAGTTCACCAAGTGGCGAATCAAGGTCTTGGGTATGCTGGCATTCACACCGTACATGCTCATGTGGTCGCCATTGTAGGTGGCCCATCCCAAGGCGAGTTCCGACAGGTCGCCTGTACCTATCACCATACCTCCCAACTGGTTGGCAAGGTCCATCAGTATCTGTGTACGCTCGCGTGCCTGTGAGTTCTCGTAGGTCACATCGTGCACGGAGGCGTCATGGCCTATGTCCTCAAAATGCTGGGTCACTGCCTTGGCGATGCTGATCTCGCGAATGGTGATGCCTAAGCTCTTCATCAGCGTCAGAGCGTTGTTATAAGTGCGGTCGGTGGTTCCGAAACCAGGCATGGTGACTCCTACGATTCCCTTGCGGTTCATACCCAACTTGTCGAAAGTCTTCACGCAAACCAAGAGGGCCAAAGTCGAGTCAAGACCTCCGCTGATACCCACTACCACTGTCTTGGCGCCAGTATGCACGATGCGCTTGGCAAGTCCCATCACCTGGATATTGAATATCTCCTCACACGATGCCTTCATGTCGGCAGAGGTAGGAATGAAGGGATGAGGGTTGACAGGGCGCTCCAACACAAACTCACGGTCGTTCTCGGCTGGAGATGCCTCGATGTTGCGAATGCCAAACTGATGGTCGAGTATCGAATACTTAATGTTGCGCTGAGCATTGACATAGGTAGAATTGGTGCGGCGCTCAGAGCGGAGTCGCTCCACGTCTATCTGTGCTGTAACCATCTGTGAAACAGTGGCAAAACGCTCGCCTTCTTCAAGCATTTGTCCATTCTCGTAGATAAGGGCATTACCGCCATACACCACATCCTGTGTACTCTCGCCGAAGCCGCACGAACTGTAAACATAACCTGTCATGGTGCGGGCACTCTGCTGCGACAGTAGACTCTTCAGATAGTTGTGCTTGCCTATCAGCTCGTCCGAGGCTGAGAGGTTGAATATCAGGTCGGCACCTGCCAGCGCCAACTTGTTGCTGGGAGGTGCTGGCGCCCATACGTCCTCGCATATCTCCACACCGAAGCGCACACCGTCGAAAGTACGGAACAGCTGCAGGTCGGGAGTCAACTTCACCGTGTGTCCGGCAAACCGAATCTCTGTCTCCAAGAGGTCTTGCGCTGAGGCAAACCATCGTTTCTCATAAAACTCGCTGTAGTTGGGCAGATAGGTCTTGGGCACAATGCCCAATATCTGCCCCTGCTGTATCACTACAGCGCAGTTGAGCAACAGGTCGCCTGCCACCACGGGTGCTCCTACAATGGTGATGATGTCGAGCTTGCGTGTAAAGTCGAGCAGCATCATCACGCCCTGCTCTGCCACCTCCAAGAGGAGGTTCTGGCTGAAGAGGTCCTGACAACTGTAACCTGTGACCGAGAGCTCTGGGAAGACGATGACTTCCACACCCTTGCCCTCTGCCTGTACGGTGAGGTTTTCTATCTGCTCTACATTATATTTTACGTCGCCCACCTTCACCATCGGAACGGCACTGGCAACCTTGATAAATCCGTATTTCATCATTCGTATTATATTACTTAATCGTGACCTGCGTAGCACCGTATCCATACTCCTGGAAGGAAGCATCCTGATAGGTGCACGATTTATAGCGATAGTTGAGTTCATGAACGAGGGCATGACGCAGCACACCCTCTCCCTTGCCATGGATGAAGACTATCTTCTGACCTTTTTTCTTCTTGTTCTCGTCCATGGTCTTCTTGAACACATCGAGCTGATAATGCAGGATGTCGGCAGCATTCATACCCGCTGTCGTTTCCAACAACTCATCGGCATGCAGATCTATCACGAGGGTGCCGTCATCCTTCTGACGTTTCTTCTTGCCCTCGTGAGCAATGATCTTCTCGTCCTTGTACATCTGTTCCTTCAGTCGCTTGGAGTCTACAACCAAGGGGCGTGCCACCTCGTCATTGTCGACAATGGTGAAGAGCAGAGAAGGCTGCTCGAAGAATTCGTTCTCCTCGAAGACATGCAGTTTGTAGAACTTCACGGGGTCGATGCGGAACTGCACGTCGATAGCGGGCTTCAGCAGGAAAGGCTTGTCCTTCTTGTAGGCGGTCAGCTGAACACCGATGCGGCCCATGTCATTGAGCACCTCACGGCCGAACTCCTCAATGAAGAGCTTGGTGTTGGGTTCCACCTCTCCTACCGACTTCTGTGTCCAGGCATTGCCCTCAGCCACGAGATATGAATAATGTATATAGTAGTTGCTGTCGTTGACAATATAGGTCTCGAAGCGGGTATGGGTTATCTCCTTGATGTCCACAGGCACAAAGGCGAGGTATGCACTCAGCTTGTTTCCTCCCTCACGTTCCTGCACAGGAGCACGGAAGGTAATCTCTCTGTCTGCAGCGTCATACTCGTCGACATGCATATCGGTCTGCTCATCATGGTCGTTGAGAATCGACTTGATGCTTCTGCTGTCCTGATGCAGTTCGGTGGCAGCATGCTCCTCGGCTTTCTGCTGGGCTTCCATCTTGGCAGATATCATCTTGCCCATGGCATAGTCGTCCTGCTCTACCACTACCACATCGTGCACTGAGGTAGGAATCTCAAATCCGTCCTCATCCTCCACCAATACGATGTCCTTACCCTGGAAGCCAGAGACTCTGCCGCCTCCCACCTCACTCAGGAATCTTACTTTATCTCCTATTTTCATTGCGTTTCAGTTTTTTATTTTCGCTACAAAGTTACACAAAGTTATCGCAATATGAGAAATTATTTACTTTATTTATCCTTTTGAACATAAATATTTATCCTTTTGGACATAAAAAAGGCCCGATACCGCTTCTCACGAAGCAGAATCGGGCTAAAAAAACTTATTACTATTGATGAGTTACTAAAATTTCAATATTACTTGATAACAAACTTCTTGCCATTGCAGATGTAGGCACCTGGAGCCAAGAGGTATTCAGCATCCTGAACGTTTCTTACCTCGGCAACCTTCACACCTGTGAGGGTGTAGATCTTCACTGCGCCTGCCTTCTGAGCTGCTACAGTCTGGTTGATGCCTGTTGAGATAGACTCGTTGGTCTTACCGTCACGGTTATAAACTGCACCGTTTTCGAAAGCCAAATCCTTTGTCTGCTGACCGCCGCCGTTGTTGAAGATGATCATAGTAGGAGCAGTTGTCAAATCGCCATCATACTTCCACATCCA
>ERZ857745.3677-NODE-3677-length-14344-cov-24.721884_pt1 | contig 14344 bp, 6 predicted proteins | sample MGYA00519699_ERZ857745 | MGnify/ENA primary metagenome ERZ857745 (study PRJEB31778, sample SAMEA3449357) | human gut metagenome | biome: human gut; feature: human-associated habitat; material: faeces | place: United Kingdom | collected 2010/2012 ...
CGGCGAGACGTATGCCTATACCGTCGCCAAGGCGGACTATATCACGGTCAGCGGCAGCTTTACCGCTGCCAAAAACGACACCATCACGGTAACACTGACCTATGCCGGTGCGGGCTGGGACGGCACGACCAAGACCGCGCCCAAAACAGAAAACGGTGTCTATCAGATCGGCACCGCCGCGGAACTGGCATGGTTTGCCGATGCGGTCAACGGCGGGCAGACCACCATCAGCGGCAAGCTCACCGCCAACATCAACCTCAACGGCAAGACCTGGACGGCTATCGGTACCGACAGTAATAAGTTTGCCGGCACCTTGGACGGCGATAGTCACACCGTTAGTGGTTTGGCAGGAACTGGCGGATTAGTCTATTATTTGAGCGCCAATGGAACTGTCAAGAGTTTGTGTGTGGATTGCGCCATTGACGGTACAAGTAATGTCGGAGGTATTGCGGATAAGAGTGAAGGCCGGATTGAAAACTGCCTCGTCAGTGGTTACATCAAAGGCGGCAATGACACGATCTTTGGTGTTGGCGGTATTGTTGGTCATGGTGTGGCAGGCAATGTCATTAGTGGCTGCGTGAGCACAGCGGATATTCTGTTCAAGTACTCCCGGTATGCGGTGCAAAATGGCGCGGGAGGTATCGTGGGTTATACTTACGGTACCGTAGAGAACTGCTATTTTGCGGGGAACGTCCACACTAACGCAAAGAGTGTTAGCGCTGGCGGATTTGGCGGACTTGTCGGCTGTGCGCGCAGTAATGCTGTTATGAAAGACTGCTACACTGTAGGTGCTGTCACCGGTCCGGAAAGCAGCTTCGGTGCGGTGGTAGGCAAGGTGAACTCCGGCGCCGCCATCACCAACTGCGCTTATCTGGACACCGTCGCACCACAGGCCGCGGCGGATGGCACCACCAGCGGTATGACTGCCCGCACCGCGGACTATATGCGCACCCCAGAATTTGCGGCGGATGTGGGGATGCACCTTGACAGCGGCAACAGCAACGGCGGCTTCCCGGTGCTGCCCTGGCAGGGCGGCACCCCCGTGGATAATGCCGACCTCAAGGCCGCTGCCGACGCCGCAAGCGCCCTGCAGCTTCGCGGCATGAGCGCCGCCGACGCCGCCAAGAAAGCCAAGGCCGACTGGTACGCCGAGACTGTGCTGGGACTCTATGAACTTACGGACGGTAACTATAATAAGGCCGACCTCTGCGAGAAATACGGCATCGAAGAGCCCGGCGAAGCGGTCACGGACCTGCACGACTACTTCCTGAACGCCCTGCAAAAGCACTTCTATAAGGAACTGGGGCTCGATGCCGAGAATGCAGACCTTCTGAAGGCCGATGCCACCGGCGTCTATCAGCTCCGTGGCCTTACCCCGGTGAGCAGCGACCCGGAGGAGGAAGAGGAGACCGCGCAGACCTATACCGGCTTCCTGACCCTGCCCGCGAGCGTCACCGTTCCCGTGGAGGGCAGTGGAGAGAAGACCGTTTCCCTCACATGGACGGCGGATAACGCTCTGGTGAACACCGCCACCGGCGCGCTCACCGCGCCTGCGGCGGATAAGGTCACGGTGACCCTCACCGCCACTCTCCAAAGCGGCGCTGCTACGAAGGTCAAGACCTTCACGCTGTGCCTCTGGTCCGAGAAGGCGGAAAAGGCGCAGACGCTGGAGGACATTGCCGCCGAGTTCACGCGCAAGAATACCGCCGTGCAGCCTCTGGAAGGCGTGGGGCTCTATGATGAAACCAACATCACCCAAGCCTTCCGCCGTCTGCTGGCAGAGCAGGGCTATGCGGATGTGGCGGACAAGGCCGAGATCACCTATGTCAACGGCAGCGCCAAGGCCAACGGCTTTGACGATACCAAGGTAAAGTACATTGCCGACAACGGCAACATCACCTACTTCACCGGCGACGGCACCGCCCGCCAGACCGTGCAGTACACGGGCCTTAAGTTCAACATCACCTATGCCGGGGTCACCAAGGAGATCACCCTCCGTGCCACCGTGGGGCGCAGCGCCGACGCGGTGCAGAAACTGCTGGAGAGCGCCGCCGGGTCCCTGAACTGGGAACTCATCCGCGGCGAGAATACCAACGGGGCCACCCAAAGCGAGGTGGCGGGTTGGACGCTCTACACCGTGAACGACCGCATCACCTCCAACCTCACGCTTCCCTCCGGCATTGCGGGACGCTATGATGTGAAGGTGCAGTGGGGCACCCGGAACACCGAGTGGCTCTACATCACCAACGGCACCAACGGCACCGGCGTGGGAACCGTCAACCGCCCCCTGCAGCCCGCCGACGGCACGCCGCTGCCCGAGAAGGCCGGCAAGTTCCGGCTGATCGCCCGCGTGACCTATGACGCCTTCGATGACTACACGCTGGCGCACATCACCGGCGACAACGGCGTGGAGGTCTATGCCGATGTGTTCTTTGACGCCACCGTTGCGCCCTTCGACAGCAGCGTGACCAGCGAGATGCAAAACGCTCTGGCGGAGAAGTATCAGGGGCTCCTGCGCGACTTTGTGGACAAGACAAAGCCCGTGGACTTGACCGCCGTCAGCGACGATATGCAGATGCCCAGACCCGCTCTTCTGGAGGAAAAGGGCATCATGAGCGACAGTTATAACCAGAAGGTCACGATGGTGAGCCTTACCCCCGATGTGCTGGACTTCTATGGCTACCATGCCCGCGTTTACCGCCCACTGCCCGGTGAGAAGCCGGTGGAGGCGAAGTATGTGGTGACCATCACCACCCGCAGCTCCGGCCTTCTGCTGGCGCGGCAGGAGTTCAGCTTCACCATTCAGCCTTTTACCCCGCAGGAGTTGGATGGCGCTGCCGCCTTTATGACCAAGGCGCTGACCGGGGATGTCTACTGGAACGGTATCAAGAACGAGAATACGGATAAGACCAAGGTCACCTCCGACCTGTATCCCTTCGCGGAGATCTGCAAAAACGAGGACGGCACGCTGAAATACGTCCGCGGCACGGTGAATATGACCTTCGACGGCATCGAGGCCGACGATATCCCCGGCTGGCTCGATACGGAGAAGTACCGCTGCTTCCGATCCTCCCGACCCTCCGTCATCGAGAATGAGCTGCTGCGTGTACACCAGCCGGAGTACAATACGACAGTTACGCTGGACAGCGTCCTGACCTACACCAAGTACGCCCAGTATTGGGAAAAGTTCGGCATCAACGGCACCGAGGAGAGCAAGGAACGCTACAAGAACTTTGCCCAATTCTACAAGCAGCCCATCCAGATCGACCTGACGGTGCCCGGTACCACGGGGCAGAATGACCCCAACGAAAATCAGACCCTCACCGTGAAGGTCAAGGTGGACGGCTACAACAAGAACGGCCATACTTTCACGGGAATCTCCGGCTTTACCTTCACCGGCAAGGCCAACGAGGATCCCACCGCTTGGGACGCTGTGAAGGCGTGCCTTGACAGTGCCAACTACACCTATACCGGCAGCGGCACCTACATCAAGAGCATCACCGATGCGGCGGGCAACACCCTCAAGGAGAAGGGCGACGGCAAGTCCTCCGGCTGGATGTTCGGCCTCACCTTACAGGGCGGCACCGAGACCTTGCCCAAGACCACGCTGGACAACACCTATCTCAAGGACGGCGACACCCTGCGCCTGTTCTTTACCGACACCTATATTCCGCTGGATCCGACGGATCCCGCCGTGCCCGGTGCGGAAGTGCCCGGCTTCGATGAGGCGTATGCCGGCGCCAAGGCGTATATCCAAAGTGCGGTGAGCGCCCCGGTCGTCAGCTATCTCTTCGGCGAATGGGCGGTACTGGGACAGGCTCGCGCCAAAGTGCCTCTGTCCGAGGCATATATCGCGGCCTATTATGAGAAGGTCGTGGCCTATGTAAAGGCGAACATCGGCTCTGACGGCATCCTCCGGGCTCCCGATGATAAAAACACCCCCGTCATCACCGACAATGAGCGTATTGCCCTGGCTCTTACCGCCATCGGCAAGGACCCCGCCAACGTGGGCGGCGAAAACCTGCTGAAGGCGCTGCAGAACAAGGATATCATGCAGGTCACCGATACCAGTAACACGGATATCAACGGCCTCGTCATGGGTCTGCTGGCGCTCAACAGCCGCAATTACACCTCCGACACCTCCTGGCTGGTGCAGGCTGTTCTTGCACAGCAGAACGAAGACGGCAGCTGGAGAGCCAGCGCCGACACAAAACCCGTCGGCGACGTGGACATGACCGCCATGGCGCTGCAGGCGCTGGCGCCCTACTATAAGGACGGCGGCAATGAAACCGTGAACACCGCCGTGGAGAAAGCCCTCAACTGGCTCTCCGGCAAGTATCGAAGCGGCTACGACTCCTCCGAGAGCTGCGCGCAGGTGGTCATCGCCCTTTCCGCCCTGAATTTGGATGCCAACACGGACGCGCGCTTTACCAAGACCATGGAGGGGAAGACCCTGAGCGTGCTGGGGAACCTCCTGCAGTACCGCGTGGTGGAGAACGGCGGCTTTAAGCATCAGTTCGCAGACAAGGCCGTCAACGAGATGGCCACGGAGCAGGCGCTTTGCGCCATGGCCGCCTATGCGCGCTTTACCGAGAAGGCCAACGCCCTCTACGATATGACCGACGCCGCCTGCGCCCATCGCTTCGGCGAGTGGAAAGTGACCGTGGCCGCCACCTGCACCAAGGACGGCGTCAGCCGCCGGATCTGCTCCATTTGCGGCGCCGTGGAGGAAAAGCCTGTTCCCGCGACGGGCCACAAGTTCAGCGCGTGGACGGTGACCAAGGCGGCCACCTGCACCGAAAGCGGTATCAGCACCCGTAAGTGCAGCGTTTGCGGCACGAAGGAGACGATGATCGTCCCGTCTCTGGGGCACAGTATGACTGCCACGGCGGGCAAGGCTGCTACCTGCACCGAGGCAGGCAACAGTGCCTATTGGACCTGCTCTCGCTGCCACAAGTTCTTCAGCGATGCGGCGGGCAAGACCGAGATCGCCAAGGACAGCTGGGTCATCGCGGCCCTGGGCCACGATGAGGCCACCCGTGCGGCGGTGGCGGCCACCTGCTACGCCTCCGGCCATGAGGCGGATACCTACTGCAAGCGCTGCGGCATTGTCATCACAGCTGGCGCGACCATTCCCGCCACCGGCAAGCACACCTACGTCAACGGCGTCTGCACCGTCTGCGGCGTCAAGAACCCGATGGCCAACGTCAAAGGCGATGACATCAAGGTGGACAGCAAGGACAACACGATCGTCACAGGCGGCGGCCTGACCATCAAGACCGACAAACCTGTTACGGATGAGAAGTTGGCGGACATCAAGGCAGCAGTGAGCGACGGTGCAATCACCGTGACCGTGACGGATACGCTCCAGCTCACCAACGAGCAGAAGGCCGCCGACGGCGGCAAGAGCGCCCTGACCGAGGCGGCCAAGACGGCCGGTGACGAGGTTAAGAAGGAGCTGAACAAGCTGGCCGAGAAGCTGGACGCCCTGCGCGGCGACAAATCCCGCAAGAACGCGCAGTTGGAGAAGGTCGTAGACGTGACTGTGGCGCTGGTCAAGACGGAAGGGAACGAGATCAAGACCGTGGCGCAGCTTATCGAGCTGCCCCACAGCGTCACCGTGACCATCCCCATCACCGACGAGCTGTACGCGGCCCTTCAGGGCAAGCACGTCTGCGTGGTGCGCAGCCACACGGATAGCAGCGGCAATGTGACCACTGCCGAGCTGTCCGCTACGCTGGGCGGCACCAAGGGCAATTATGTCCTGACCTTCCAGACGGACAAGGCCTCCGCGTTCGCTATCGTCTCCTATGAGACGGTGTCCTCCGGGTACTACTACGGCGGAAGCGGTACGGCCGACAGCGGCAAGACCGACTCTGCCAACACGGCGGACGACAGTCAGATGGTGCTGTGGCTGGGCAGCGCGGTCCTGGCGGCGGCAGCCGTTGTGGTGCTGACCCGGAAGAAGCGCGTTTCCAAGTAACAACAGAACAGCCGACGCAGGGGCGCGAAAGCGCCTCTGCGTATGGCGCTTTTATGAGGAATGAGAGATATGAAGAAAAACCACCGATTTTGGCTGTTGGCGCTGGCGCTGTCCCTGCTGCTGACCTGCGCCGCCTGCGGAAAAAAGACCGTATCGTACGCCCCCGGCAACATTCCCACGGCAACGCAGGAGCAGACCACGGACATCAGGAAGAACGACACAGCTGAAACGGGCACCACCAAGGCTGACGGCAAGCAGGACGCGGCAAAGACTAAGGATAAGACCGCAGACGACAAGAAGTCTGACGAGCAGAAGCCGGCTGGTGAAGCCAAAAAGACCGAGGAGGACACCAAAAAGCAGGAGGAAGCCAAGCGCCTGGAGGAGCAGAAGCGGCTGGAAGAAGAGAAGAAACAGCAGGAGCAGGCGCAGCAGCCCGCTGTGCCGGGCCCCGATCCCACGCCTGCACCTGACCCGGCGCCGGCGGCGTCCGTATCGCTGTACATTTCCTGTGCCACGGTGCTCAATAATATGGACAAGTGCTCCGACAGCGTGAAGGGCCTTATTCCCGCCGACGGCGTGATCTTGTCCACCACGGTGACCATCACCGAGGGGGAGTCTGTCATGTCCGTACTGAAGCGGGCCTGCGGTGACGCGGGTATCCCGGTGAGCTCCAGCAGCAACTATGTCAGGGGCATCAACGGCCTGTTCGAAAAAAATGTGGGCAGGAGCTCCGGCTGGATGTACTGTGTGGGGGGAACTTTCCCCAACTATGGCGCGGACAGCTATACGCTCTCCGGCGGCGAGAGTATCCAGTGGCTCTACACCTGTAATATGGGTGCAGACGTGGGCAATACCTACATGGGCTGACAAAAGGGCGGCTTTTGCCGCCTTTTTTCCGCACGCAGGATTGACGTATCCCCTGGCGGCAGGGTATAATCAAAAGGTTAAGACATCATGTATGCAGGAGGTGATCCCATGGACGATACGCTGCGCACTTGCCATCCGGCGGTGAGCTTTGCCTATTTCGCCCTGGTCATCGCCTGCGCGATGCTGCTGATGCACCCGGTGTGCCTGGTTCTGTCGACGCTGGGCGGCGGGTGGTATGTCGCCCGTCTGCTGGGCGGCAAGGGCCTGCGCCGCCATCTGCTGTGGCTGCTGCCTATGGCCCTCCTGGCGGCGGCCCTGAACCCGGCCTTTGTCCACCAGGGCGTCACCATTCTGGCCTACCTGCCCTCCGGTAATCCTTTGACGCTGGAGAGCCTGCTCTACGGTCTGGCCGCCGGCGCCATGCTCAGCGCCGTGGCGCTGTGGTTCGTCTGCGTCACCGACGTCATCACCTCGGACAAGGTGGTGTACCTCTTTGGCCGCGTCATCCCGGCGCTGTCCCTGCTGCTGAGCATGATCCTCCGCTTTGTGCCCCGCTTTGTCCGGCGGCTCCGCGCCGTGGCCCAGGCGCAGCGTCATCTGGGCCGTGATACCCAGACCGGCGCCCCGGCCCGGCGCGTCAGAAGCGCCCTTCGTGTGTTCTCCATCGTTGTCACCTGGAGCCTGGAAAGCGGGCTCATCACCGCCGATAGTATGCGCTGCAGGGGCTATGGCCTGCCGGGGAGGACATCCTTCTCCCTCTACCGCTTTGACCGGCGTGACGGTGCCGTCGCCCTCTGGCTGGCCTTCTGCGGCCTGTATCTGCTGGGCGGCGGTCTGGCCGGCGGCCTGCGCTTTCAGTATTATCCCATGCTGCTCAGCGGCCCCGTCACACCGCTGACGGTCAGCTTTTTCGCCGTTTACGGCCTGCTCTGCTTTACGCCGGTGCTGCTGGATGCCCTGTCCCGGCGCCGCTATCTTGCCCGGAAAGGAGGGACTCCCCGTGCCTGAACTGCTGCGTTTGGAGCATTTTGGTTTTACCTATCCCCAGCAGCCCTGCCCCGCGCTGGCGGATGTGTCCCTCACGGTCCGTCAGGGCGAGTTCTGGGCCCTCTGTGGCGCCTCCGGCTGCGGCAAGACCACGCTTCTCCGCCAGCTGAAGCCCGCCCTGCGCCCCCACGGTGCGGCCGAGGGCCGTATCCTCTTCGACGGTCAACCGCTGGATGACCTGCCGCCCCATCGGCAGGCCGCTGATATCGGCTTCGTCCTTCAGTCTCCGGAGGAGCAGACCGTCACCGACAAGGTCTGGCATGAGCTGGCCTTCGGACTGGAGAGCCTTGGCTGCGACACGCCCTCCATCCGTCGCCGCGTGGCGGAGATGGCCTCCTTCTTCGGCATCCAGGACTGGTTCCATAGGAAAGTGGACGAGCTCTCCGGCGGCCAGAAGCAGCTGCTGGCCCTGGCCTCGGTCATGGTGCTCCAGCCCCGTCTGCTGATACTGGACGAGCCCACCAGCCAGCTGGACCCCATTGCCGCCGCCGACTTTTTGCAGACCGTGGGCCGCCTGAACCGCGAGCTGGGCATCACCGTCCTCCTGACGGAGCACCGTCTCGAGGAGGCGTTGCCCCTGGCCACCCACGCCGCCGTGCTGGACGGCGGCCATCTCCTCTGTGCCGGCGCGCCGGAGGCGGTGTGCCGTTCCCTGCGGGGCCGCGGCCACGATATGTTCCTGGCCATGCCCGCCGCCGTCCGTATCTGGGCCGGGGTGGACAGCGACGCGCCCTGCCCCATCACCGTCCGCGAGGGCCGCGATTTCCTGTCCGGCTGGTGCGATGAACACCCCCTGTGCCCGCTGCCGCCGGAGCCGGTGCATCCCGCCGGGGATACCGCCCTTGTCGGCGCGGGTCTCTGGTTCCGCTATGAGCCGGACCAGCCGGACGTGGTCCGCGGTCTGGACCTTCAGGCCCGCCGGGGTGAGCTGCTGGCCCTGCTGGGCGGTAACGGCGCGGGCAAGTCCACCACGCTGGGCCTGCTGTCCGGCGCGCTGACGCCCCAGCGGGGCACCGTGACCCACATGGGCCGCATCGGCGTTCTGCCCCAGGACCCGCAGGCCCTGTTCGTGAAAAACACGGTCCGTCAGGACCTCTACGAGTCCTTTGACGGCACGGACCTCCCCAAAGACCAACGTGACCGCCGGGTGGAGCAGGTGACGGCCCTTTGCCGCCTGACCGAGCTGCTGGACCGTCATCCCTATGACCTCTCCGGCGGCGAGCAGCAGCGGGCCGCCCTGGGTAAGGTGCTGCTGCACCAGCCGGATATCCTGCTGCTGGACGAGCCTACCAAGGGCCTGGACGCCGCCTTCAAGCAGTCCTTTGCCGCTATTCTTTCCGCGCTGACCGCCGCCGGCACGACAGTGGTGATGGTCAGCCACGACGTGGCCTTCTGTGCCCAGTATGCCCACCGCTGCGCCCTGTTTTTCGACGGCAGCATCGTCGCGGAGGGCACACCCCGTGACTTCTTCTCCGGCAACAGCTTCTATACCACTTCCGCTAACCGTATGGCCCGGGACTTCTGCCCCTGTGCCGTCACGCCGGAGGACGTGATCGCGGTCATCGGTGGGACCGTCCCGCCCCAGCCGGAGGTGCCTGCCGCCTGGCAGCCTCTGCCTCCGGTGGCAGAGGAGTCCACCGCCTGGAAGCCGAAAAAGCTCCCCTGGTGGCGCAGGACCATCGCCGCCGTATGCGGTGCGGGTGCGCTGGCGATCTTCTGGCTGGCGGCCAAGCACACCGACCTCACCGCCCTGGTGGGCGGCGGCACGCTCTCCCAGGCCGGCTGGCAGGCCCTGGGACTTTACGGCCTGTTCATCGCCCTGCTTTTCGGCTGCATCGCCGCCATCGGTCGGCGCTCTAAGCCCCTGACGCTGCTCCAGACCCCGGTGCAGAAGCGGAAGCTCTCCCACCGCACCCGCCTGGCGGCGGTGCTGATATTGCTGTGCATCCCCGCCACGCTGTATCTGGGCTTTTTCTACCTGGGCAACACTGCCTACTACCCCATCGCCTTCGCCGTGCTGCTGGAATGCATGGTGCCCTTCTTCCTGGTGTTCGAGGGACGGAAGCCGCAGGCCCGTGAGCTGGTGCTGGTGGCCTCCCTCTGCGCCCTGGGCGTGGCGGGCCGCGCCGCCTTCTTCATGCTGCCCCAGTTCAAGCCCGTCCTGGCTCTGACCATCATCTCCGGCGTGGCCCTGGGCGGCGAGACCGGCTTCCTGGTGGGCGCCATGACCATGCTGGCCAGCAACGTTCTGTTCTCCCAGGGCCCCTGGACGCCTTTCCAGATGTTCGCCATGGGCATCATCGGCTTCCTGGCGGGGGTGTTGTTCCGCCGGGGCTGGCTGCGCCGCAGCCGCGCCGCCCTGTGCGTGTTCGGTGCAATCTCCGCCGTGCTCATCTACGGCGGCATCATGAACCCCGTCTCCGCCCTGCTCTATGCCCGCACGCTGGAGTGGAAGGTCATCGCCGCCTACTATGTCACCGGCTTTCCCATGGACTGCGTCCACGCCGCAGCCACAGTTTTCTTCCTGCTGGTGCTGGCGGAGCCCATGCTGGAGAAGCTGGACCGCATCAAGATCAAATACGGCCTAGTGGAATAAGCAGACGCGCCCACCCCGACAGGGTGGGCGCGTCCGCGCGGTGCAACTTCAGGTTTCCCACCTTTTTTTCGCCGCAACCCAAGGCTGATAGACAATCTGCCCGATCTGCTGTATAATAGATCCAAACACACAGAAGGGAGGACCGCCTATGCCTGCCATCCGCTGCAAGGCCTGCGGCAAGACCTATGATTCCCGTGAGGGCTTCTGCCCCAAATGCGGTGCCTATAACCGCCCGCCCCGCCGGGAGTGGGTGGACGCCGGCGGCGACGTCCACTACGCCGAACAGGAGAAGGTCTGCTACGAGCAGAAGGAGTGCCACGAAGAGAAGGTTTGCTATGAAAACCAGACCCGCCGCCCCCGGCCCCATATCCAGTGGCACGTACCGAAGAAGAATGCCGCTTCCGGCGCCATAGGCGCCGTGATCGCGGTAAGCGTCCTGATCGGGATCATCAACACGCTGCGCGGCGTGTCCGGTGACATCTTTGACCGCAATGAGCCGACGCCCGACTACGGTTGGGGGCAGGTAGCACCCGCCGAGGAGATCGAGTCCACGGTGCGGGAGTATGCGGAGCTGGGCGAATGCTTCACCTTGGAGGGCGGTGCCTTTGTGGTGGCCTATACCGAGCTGGACCACGAGAACCTGTCCCTGCTGGCCTATGTGGTGGAGGAGGGGGACTACCAGACCTTCCCCGACCTTATCTGGGTGGACGATGACGGCTTTGAAAACTGGTGCTATCCCGAGGATGTTGTCGTTTCAGACACCGACGACAATGTGTTCATATGCACGTATGACCTGTCGCCGATGGAGGAGCTTACGGAGGAGACTTACCTGCTCTTCTCCGGCATGGATAAAGAGGTCGTCGTTCCCGTTGACCTTGCACAATGGTGATACAAAAGCCTCCCCTGTGGGGGAGGCTATTTGCTCTATATAGACAGGCCCTCCGGCGAAGCCGGGGGGCCTGTTTCTCAGAACTTATCCTTATTGAATATCCGCAGGATCTCGTCGAAGGACTTGTCCATCTCGTCCTGACCCTGCTCGCCCTTCACCTCGTCCAGGGGCTGGGGCGCGCCGCTGTTCTCCGTCTGTGCGGGCTGGGTCACAGCAGCAGCATTGGCGGCCTGCTGCGCCTCGTCAAAGCCCGTGGCGATGACGGTCACGCGGATCTCATCGTCCAGCGTCTCGTCGAAGGCGGCGCCGAAGATAGTCAGCGCGTCGGGATGCACCGCCTGCTGCACCAGCGTGGCGGCCTGCTCCACCTCCTCCAGACCGATGTCCATGGAGCCGGTGACGTTGATCAGCACGCCCCGCGCGCCGTTGATAGATGTCTCCAGCAGGGGGGAGGAAATGGCCATCTTGGCGGCCTCCTCGGCCTTGCCCTTGCCGGCCGCGCGGCCCACGCCCATGTGGGCCAGACCTGCGTCCTTCATAATGGCGGTCACGTCCGCGAAGTCCAGGTTGATGAACCCGGTGTCGCGGATCAGGTCAGAGATGGACTGCACCGCCTGGCGCAGCACGTCGTCCGCGATCTCAAAGGCGTTGGCAAAGGTGATCTTCTGGTCGGTGGCGTATTTCAGACGCTCGTTGGGAATGATGACCAGCGAGTCCACCTTGCTCCGCAGCTCCTCAATGCCCTGTTCCGCCTGGGTCATGCGGCGGCGTCCCTCAAAGCCGAAGGGCTTGGTCACCACGCCCACGGTCAGAATGCCTGCCTCCCGGGCGATCTCAGCCACCACGGGTGCCGCGCCGGTGCCGGTGCCGCCGCCCATGCCGGCGGTGATGAACACCATGTCGGTGTTTTCCAGCGCCTTGGCCATCTGGTTGCGGCTCTCCTCCGCGGCCTTGCGGCCCACATCCGGGTTGGAACCCGCACCCTTACCGCCGGTCAGCTTCTCGCCGATCTGAATTTTATAGGTAGCGCTGGAGGCATTCAGCGCCTGCTTGTCCGTATTCACGGCCACAAAATCCACGCCCTGCGCGCCACTGCGTACCATGCGGTTGACCACGTTGTTTCCGCCGCCGCCTACGCCCACGACCTTGATGCTGACAACGTTCTCCGGGCCGGTTTCCAATCCAAAAGCCATGTCTGCTCCTCCTGCCATAATTTGTATGAAAATGACGGATTATCTCCTGGTAAATGCTATATCTTGTATTGTATTACGAATTGGCGCAAGCGTCAAGTGTAAGCACTTAATTTGCCGAAAAAGTTTTGTGCCGGGAGCATGAAGCACCTACGCAGCGCCCCCGATGCGGTGCGGTATGCGCGGCATCACTCCGGAATGAACCGTGCCTTCCCCTCCTGCATCATATTGATAACGCCCTTTTCGTTGACCTCCAGCTTCTCCACTACGGCCATCAGATAGTCCAGCTTGTAGCCGTAGTCGGCCTCCCGGGGCAGCTGCACGTCGAACCGTCCCAGATACCGCAGCGTCAGCTGTGCCGGGTCGCTCATATCCAGCAGCGATACGTCCGCCGTCATGCCGCGCTGGTCCAGCGCCTGCATGAGCGTCAGCAGCTGCTCCAGCGCCAGCTCCTGTCCCTCCGCCGCCTTTGCCGGCTGACCCACCGCCGGGTCTGTCAGCGTCAGGCCCTTTACCTGCATCCGCTGCTTCGCGGCAGCGGGCGTTACCTCGTCCACGATGTTCCCCGTGTCGCACAGCAGGTACGCTTTCCCGTCCTGCACGATGGCCGCCGGGTCCGCGCACTCCGTCACGATGATGGAAAGCCCGTCCGGCAGCGACCGCCGGAACTGCACCGTCTCGATATAGGGCAGCGCCTTGCGGATGCGCTCCGCCGCGCTGTACTTGTTCATCAGGAACATATTGTCCCCCTCGCTGACGCCCGCCGCGTCGATGATCTCCTGCCGGGTATAGCGGTCGTTGCCGCTGACCTCGATGCTGCGTATACGGAAAAACAGCGTCAGAGCCAGGGAGATGGCGGTGCAGATCAGCACAAAAGCCAGCAGCTTGTAGAGGAAGCTCAGGCTTCCTCTCCGCCGCTTATGGTTGTACCGTCTGCGCCTTGCCATCGTCCGTGCTCCTCCGCTGTTTTTGCTGTCTCGTCTATTGCTCTGTGATCCGGGCGCCCAGCGCCCGCAGGTCCCCGGCCAGGTCCGCGTAGCCCCGCTGGATGTGGCCGATGCCCTGCACCGTGGTCACGCCCTCGGCGGCCAGCCCGGCCACCGCCAGCGCTGCGCCGCCCCGCAGGTCGGTGGCCACGACCTCCGTGCCGTGCAGCCGTTCCGTGCCGCACACCACTGCCACCCGCCCCTCGGTCCGGATGTCCGCACCCATGCGTGCCAGCTCCGGCACGTGCCGGTACCGGCTCTGAAAGATATTCTCCACAAACACCGTGGTGCCCTGTGCCCGCAGCAGCGCCGCCATCAGTATGGCCTGACAGTCGGTGGGGAACCCCGGATACGGCGCCGTCCGCACCGGCGGCACGGCCCGCAGCGGCCCCATCCGCGTCAGCTGTATGTACCCCTCACCGCAGCGGACGCCGCAGCCCGCCTGGCCCAATACCGTGGTCACCGCAGCCAGATGCCGGTGCTCCGCGTTCCGCAGCGTGACCTCTCCGCCGGCGGCTGCCGCCGCGCACAGATAGGTGGCCGCTACGATCCGGTCCGGTATCACCCGGTGCACGCACCCGTGCAACGGGCGCTTCGGCGTCACCGTGATGACCGAGCCGCCGGCACCCCGTACCTCTGCGCCCATGGCGCACAAAAAGTCCTGTAAGTCCGCGATCTCCGGTTCCCGTGCCGCATTGCAGATCACCGTCTCGCCCTCCGCGCCGCAGGCCGCCAGCATGGCGTTCTCCGTAGCGCCCACGCTGGGCGTGGCCAGCACGATCTGGC
>ERZ857745.3686-NODE-3686-length-14316-cov-5.145642_pt1 | contig 14316 bp, 11 predicted proteins | sample MGYA00519699_ERZ857745 | MGnify/ENA primary metagenome ERZ857745 (study PRJEB31778, sample SAMEA3449357) | human gut metagenome | biome: human gut; feature: human-associated habitat; material: faeces | place: United Kingdom | collected 2010/2012 ...
AGAAAGGTGCCGGTGAGAAATACCGTGGAGTTGAGATGGATGTAACCGTACTTCCGAAGGTAAAAGTGGAAGTAATTGTTGGAAATATTCCGGTAGAGAAAGTGATTGAGACAGCTAAGAAGACACTTTACACAGGCCATGTAGGAGACGGAAAGATCTTTGTATACAATGTACAGAAAGTTGTAAAGGTTCGTACAGGAGAAGAAGATCTGGAAGCATTAAAAGATGTAGAGTAGAGGAATAAATTAACATAGTTGCCAATTTTTAGTTTCATATAAGTACAAAATTCCCGCAGAAACATTTCGATGTGCAAAGCATTTGGCATATGCAGTATCGTAAAATAAATGAATGACTGCGGGAATTTTACGTTACTAGCTAATTGAATAGTGACTTACGAATATTAAAATAAAAGAGGTAAATGCTGAGGGTATATGATAAGTATGTGAAAAACATCTGAAAAGTATAATAGATAGGACTTGATATTTTGAAGTATTAGTGTTAGTATATGTATACAAACGTCTGCCGACCAGTAAACTGGATTGATGACAATCGTCATTTTTAGAAGTAATTCAGGGCTTGTACTGGTTTCGACGGGGGTCTGGAAGTTGGAGAAGCCATCCGTAGCGGGACACTACGATAAAAGTTCCACTTTAAAATTAAACGCAGACGAAAATTTAGCGTACGCTGCCTAATTGCGGCAGCAGTCGGCCTTAGGTCATCCGTTGCTTAAGTAACCGGCTTCAAACAGACGGAGCACTTCGTTCTCAAAGCTTTGAGGGAATGGAAGATTTTATGAAGCTACTAAGATCAGTAACCCGTCATTAGGTGACTGATGGAGGGAATGTCAAAGTAATGACTGTGATGGGAGAAGCTCTGGTGGATGGGCTTTCGGACGCGGGTTCAACTCCCGCCAGGTCCACTAAAAAACAAGTCGAACTTTTTGTATGAAGGAATCATATAAGAAGTCCGGCTTGTTTTTGGTAATGAAGAAAATTATAATAGAACTGAATTTAAAGGAAAAAAGTATATGACGTTTTGCGGACGTTATTGTAGGAAATGTCTCAGTGCCATAAATGAAAATAAGGAGTGTGAAAACTATGCACCAGACAGGACAGATATACAGACCGCCATCAGAAGCCAGTGTACAGAGACTGGAGGTTACAATAGGCTGTTCTCATAATAAATGTTCTTTTTGTACCATGTACCGGAAGACACCGTTTCGTGTTGCGCCGCTTGAAGATGTGGAGATGGATTTAAAAGAACTTCATGACAGAGGCGAGAAGATTACGAGAATCTATCTGACGAACGGAGATCCCTTTGTACTTGGGACCGACAGACTTGTAAAAATTGCAGAGTTGGTTCATCAGTATCTGCCGGAAGTAGAGGTACTTACCTGCTATGCTTCTATTCAGAATCTGAAAGCAAAATCACTGGAAGATTTGAAGCTTCTGAAAAGTGTCGGATATGATGAGCTGTATGTAGGACTTGAGACGGCATATGCCCCGGCGGTAAAACTGATCAATAAGGGCTTTACGGTCGAAGAAGCTTATGAAAATATCGGAAAGCTAAAAGAGGCAGGAATGAAGTATTCAGCGCTTTTAATGCTTGGAATTGGTGGAAAAGGGCATAGCAAAGAAAGTGTAGAAGCCACGGCGGCTCTTCTGAACAAGTATCCGCCATATCGTGTATCTCCTCTTTCAACAGCGGTTTTACGCGGAAGTGAGCTGGAAGAGCTTTGTGATAAAGGAGAGTATGTACAGCTTACAGAGCGTGAACTGGTAGAGGAAGAAAAAATGCTGCTTCGTGCATTAAAGATAAATGACTGCATTTTCTTCGGAAGTCACCCATATAATCTGATTACGATCAGCGGAGTCCTGCCACAGGACAGAGAGGAGATTATTAAGCATCTGGATTCTGAGATGGCGGCGTGGGACAGAGATCAGCCGGGATTTCTGGATACAGTTTGGAAGAGGACAGATATGTAGAAAAAATGCTGGGCAGAAAAATTAGTAATCTGCCTAGCATTTTTTGGTAACAAAACAATAGTAAAAAAATATAATATATTGTAATAGAAATAAATATGCGATATAGTATAAATATAGAAAAATAAAGTTATAATAAATGAAGATTAAATTTACAGATTAGACATCTGGCCGGTCATTGAAAAGTTATCTACTAATGCAAAGAATATCTGGATGTATGCATTTACGGAGATGATGAACAATGCAATTGAACATGCAAAAGCAAAAAATATACGATGCAGAGTGATATAGGATGCTTTGTATACGGAAATATCAATTGCAGATGATGGAATTGGAAATTTCTTTGTTTCAAAAGTGTTTCGAAAATTTGCAATCTGGTCACAGGCACATGTATTTGTTTCAGACAGATAGAGTGAAGAAGAGCTGATTCAGTCACATTTGATAGCATACTATACAAAATTATCATCCATCGGAACGATGGTTGTAATGAAGCTGGAAAATGATACGCCATGTGAATAGGTTTGAGAATTCTTAAACTTTTTAAGAAGAAAAATTTTCACACATAGCACATATTTTCCTGTTATACTATAAAATATGACGGGAAATATGTGCTATTCGCGTCTAAGCGTAAGAAATAAGAAATCAGAATGTACAGTTCGTACAGGGAGGTTTATGATATGGAGAAGATCAAGATATTAGTTGTAGACGATGAGAGCAGAATGCGTAAGCTTGTGAAGGATTTCCTTGGAAGAGAAGGATATCAGGTGCTGGAGGCGGGAGACGGTCTTGAGGCTATGGAGGCGTTTTACGCAGAGAAAGATATTGCGCTGATCATATTAGATGTCATGATGCCGAAGATGGACGGCTGGCAGACTTGCCGTGAGATCCGTCAGTCTTCTAAAGTACCGATTATTATGCTGACGGCACGCGGCGATGAGCGGGATGAACTTCAGGGATTTAATCTTGGCGTGGACGAATACATTTCTAAGCCATTTAGTCCGAAGATTCTTGTTGCGAGAGTGAATGCACTTCTGAGACGTTCGAATGTGTTGGATGCAGATGAGCATGTGGAAGCAGGTGGTATCGTTGTAGATAAGGCAGCTCATCAGGTGCAGGTAGACGGAAAAGATGTGGAACTTAGTTATAAAGAATTTGAATTATTGTCTTATTTCCTTGAGAATCAGGGAATTGCACTTTCCAGGGAGAAGATATTGAATAATGTATGGAATTATGATTATTTTGGAGATGCAAGAACTATCGACACTCATGTTAAGAAGCTTCGCAGCAAGCTTGGAGAAAAGGGTGAATACATTAAGACAATTTGGGGAATGGGCTACAAATTCGAGGTAAATTAAGATGAAGCATTTTAAACAAAAAGAAAAAAGAAAGCATTCTATTAAGAGGCAGATGATTGCAGTTTTTGCAGGCATGGTCATCTGTCTGCTTGCTATTTTGCTTGTTGTTAATGTAAAGTTCTTAGAGCCGTATTATATCAGAGACAAGGAAATGCAGTTCATTCATGTATATGAAGAACTACAGAATGCTGTGAAAAAGGGGACGATCAGTAATGATGAAGTACAAGATGAATTACATGTCCTTTGTGAGAAGAGCAACATTTCCTATATTGTATTGGATATGGATAATGAAAAACTGATTACAAATGTGCACGATACGAATATGCTCAAGCAGCAGTTATCGGGATATCTTCTGAACCAGGCACAAAAAGGTGGGAAGGTGCTGGATAGCACAGACAATTACCAGTTGATGAGAAGTCAGGATCCATGGAATCAGAGCGAATATATTGAGATGTGGGGACAACTTGACGATAATGTGAATTTCCTCATTCGAAGTCCTGTAGAAAGTATCCGTGAAAGTGTTGCATTATCCAATCGTTTCCTAATATATGTAGGTATGGGAACACTGATCATCTGCATGGGACTTGTATGGTATTTCTCCAGAAGGATTACAAAGCCGATCCAGGAACTGGCAGAGCTGTCTGACCGTATGGCAAATCTGGATTTTGAGGCGAAGTATACAAGCGGTGGTAAAAATGAGATTGGTGAACTGGGTGATAACTTTAATCGTATGTCGCAGAAGCTGGAAAAGGCAATTTCTGAATTGAAGCAGGCAAATAACAGTCTGCAGCAGGATATTGAGCAGAAAGAGAAGATGGAGCAGATGCGTACGGAGTTTATGGGAAATGTATCTCACGAGTTGAAAACTCCGATTGCTCTGATCCAGGGATATGCAGAAGGACTGAAAGAAGGAGTTAATGATGACCCGGAGAGCCGTGACTTCTATTGTGATGTTATTATGGACGAAGCAGGTAAGATGAATCGGATGGTCAAGAATCTGATGACACTGAATCAGTTGGAGTTCGGGAATGATAAAGTAGAATTTGAGCGTTTTAATCTGACAGAGCTGATTGGCGGAGTACTTCAGAGTATGGACATTCTGTCACAACAAAAGGATGTTAAACTTATTTTCAGGGAAGAAAATCCAGTTTACGTCTGGGGGGATGAGTTTAAGATTGAACAGGTCGTGCGTAATTATGTAAGTAATGCCTATAATCATGTCAATGAAGAAAAGATTATTGAAGTGAAGATTTTGCGGGAAGACGGACTTGCAAAAGTGACTGTATTTAATACCGGAAAGCCAATACCGGAGGAAGATGTTCCGCGTATCTGGGATAAATTTTTCAAAGTGGACAAGGCTCATACACGCGAGTATGGAGGCAATGGAATCGGACTTTCTATCGTAAAAGCCATTATGGAATCCATGCATCAGCAATACGGTGTGAAAAATTACGATAATGGTGTTGAATTCTGGTTCACACTTGATGTACGATAGAAGAAACCACAACAAAAGAGAAAGATGTGCGTTAACAGGCATAAAGGAATGAGAAGAAAGGGACACGAGCACATGATAGCAATTATTGATTACGATGCAGGGAATATAAAGAGCGTGGAAAAGGCTATGCACCTTTTAGGACAGGAAGTTGTTGTAACAAGAGACAGAGAGTCGATTTTAAAGGCAGACAAAGTAATTCTTCCGGGAGTCGGAGCATTTGGAGATGCTATGAGCAAGATCAGACAATATAATCTGGAAGAAGTGATTCATGAAGTCGTGGAAAAAGGAACTCCATTTCTTGGAATTTGTCTGGGACTTCAGCTTTTATTTGAACGAAGTGACGAGACACCGGGAGTAGAAGGACTTGGTATTTTAAAAGGAGAGATTCTTCGGATTCCGGATCAGCCGGGACTTAAGATTCCTCATATGGGCTGGAATTCTCTGAAGTATCCGAATGAAGGCAGATTATTCCGTGGAATACCGGAAGATTCTTATGTATATTTTGTACATTCTTATTATCTGAAGGCAGAAGATGAGAGTATTGTAACAGCCACAACAGAATACAGCACATTGATCCATGCATCTGTAGAAAGTGGAAATGTATTTGCATGCCAGTTCCATCCGGAAAAGAGCAGTGATGTTGGAATACAGATTTTGAAGAATTTTGTTGAGTTATAGACAGGAGGAACGGTATATGCATACAAAGAGAATCATCCCATGCCTGGATGTAAATAACGGACGAGTTGTAAAAGGTGTGAACTTTGTAGATTTGAAGGATGCTGGAGATCCAGTGGAAATTGCTAAGGCTTATGATAAAGCAGGAGCGGATGAACTTGTTTTTTTGGATATTACAGCTTCATCCGATCGAAGAAACACAGTTGTAGATATGGTCAGAAAAGTAGCTGAGACAGTATTTATTCCATTTACTGTTGGTGGAGGAATCCGTACGGTAGACGATTTTCGGGCACTGTTGCGAGAAGGAGCAGACAAGATCTCGATTAATTCATCAGCCATTGATACTCCGAATCTGATTTCGGATGCGGCAGACAAGTTTGGAAGCCAATGTGTGGTTGTAGCAATCGATGCAAAGAAACGTGCAGATGGCGGTGGTTGGAACATTTACAAACATGGTGGAAGAATTGATGTAGGAATTGATGCACTGGAGTGGGCTCATAAGGTGGAAAAACTGGGAGCAGGAGAGATACTCTTGACCAGTATGGATTGTGACGGAACAAAGGCAGGGTATGATCTGGAACTGACTCGTGCAGTTGCAGAAGCAGTTAATATTCCGGTCATAGCCTCCGGCGGTGCAGGCAATCTGGAACATTTTTACGATGCGCTGACAGACGGAAAGGCAGATGCAGCATTGGCAGCATCTCTGTTCCATTATAAAGAATTAGAGATTAAGGAAGTAAAAGAATATCTTCGTGGCAGAGGTGTTTCTGTGCGATTATAACAGATAAAAGGTATGGGTAATTGTAACTTAAAGTTGCAATTACCTATATCTCTATCTAGAAAGTAAAAAGGAGAAAAGAAAATGGCAGCAATTAATAATGACTGGCTTGAGGCTTTGCAGGGGGAATTTAAAAAGCCGTATTATAAAAAACTATTTGAGACAGTAAATGAAGAATATCGAACAAGACAGATATTTCCACCGGCGGATGACATTTTCAATGCCTTTCATTTGACACCATTACATAAAGTAAAGGTTGTGATTCTTGGACAGGATCCATATCATAATGTAGGACAGGCTCATGGACTCTGTTTTTCTGTAAAGAAAGGTGTGGATATTCCACCATCACTGGTAAATATCTATAAAGAACTTCACGATGATCTGGGCTGTACCATCCCGAATCATGGCTGCCTGACAAAATGGGCAGAGCAAGGTGTTCTGATGCTCAACACAGTATTGACTGTACGGGCACATCAGGCGAATTCACACAGAGGCATTGGTTGGGAGGAGTTCACGGATGCAGCAATTATGGCACTTAATAGCCAGAATCGTCCGATTGTATTTATTCTTTGGGGAGCTCCGGCACAGAGAAAAGCCAGCATGTTGAATAATCCGAACCATCTGATTCTGAAAGCACCACATCCAAGTCCGCTTTCCGCTTATCGTGGTTTCTTTGGAAGTAAACCATTTAGCAAGACGAATAAATTCCTGGAAGCAGGCGGTGTGGAACCAATCGACTGGCAGATTGATTAGTAATAATTAAGAGAAAATAAAGGAAGACTATTGACAAACAGACATATCAGGAATATATTTAAAACAAACATATGAACAAATGCTCAATTGTTAATGCAACGTGCAGGAGGATAAAATATATGAAAGATATGGAGAAAGAATTACACGAGCACCATCACCATGAGGAAGAGTGTGAATGTGGTTGCGGCTGTGGACATCATCACCATGAGGAAGAGTGCGGCTGTGGTTGCGGCTGTGAACATCACCATCATGAACATGAAGCTCATGAGCATCATCATCACCATGAGGAAGAATGTGGCTGTGGTTGTGGACATCATCACCACCATGACGAAGAGCATGAACATCATCATGAAGCAGTGGAGCATGAGCCTTGTGTTATGCCGGCAGGTGTAGCGCAGAAGACATACATTTTGGAGAATCTTGGATGTGCGAACTGTGCAGCTAAGATGGAGAGAAAGATTCAGGCGTTACCGGAAGTTGAAGGTGCAACATTGACTTATGCAACAAAAAAACTAGTTGTCGCATCAGATCATCAGGAGCATCTCCTTTCCAAGATTCAGGAAATCTGTTCCTCTATCGAGTCAGAAGTACAGGTTGTTGCAATGCCGGATGATCAGCTGATCAAAAGAGAGAAGAAGAACCCGTTTGAAGAGAATAAAAAGGATATAGTACTTGTCGGAGCTGGAGCGATTCTTTTTGCAGCAGGTATTATTGCAGAAAAAACACTTCCGAATCCGATGATCAGTGCATGTATTTTCATTATTGCGTACTTACTTCTTGGACTTGAAATTGTAATGAAAGCGCTGAAGAATATGGCGGGAGGACATTTGTTTGATGAAAACTTTCTGATGGCAGTTGCGACAATTGCAGCGTTTGTGATTGGTGATTTTGCAGAGGCAGTCGGAGTTATGCTGTTCTACCGTATCGGAGAGTTGTTCGAAGATATTGCCGTGGAAAAGAGCCGTGGACAGATTATGGATGCCGTAGATATGCGCCCGGAAGTTGTTAATCTTGTCGTTGGTTCCGAAGTAAAAGAAATTCCATCACAGGATGCAAGGGTAAAAGATATTATTATGATCCGTCCTGGTGACAGAATTCCGCTGGATGCAAAGGTTATCGAGGGTGAGAGCCGGGTAGATACTTCACCGGTCACAGGAGAGCCGGTACCGGTAAGAGTTGTTCCGGGAGACGAACTGATTTCCGGTTGTATCAATGAACAAGGTGTATTAAAGGCTGAGGTTACAAAACCACTGAGCGAATCCATGGTCACAAAGATTCTTGATTCGGTGGAAAATGCAGCGGCAAGTAAGCCGAAGATCGATCGTTTTATCACAAGATTTGCGAGAGTTTATACGCCAGTTGTTGTTGTGGCAGCAGTTCTTACTGCAATTATCCCTTCTATTGTAACGGGAGACTGGAACCACTGGATTTACACAGCGATTACATTTCTTGTAATCAGTTGTCCGTGTGCACTTGTATTGAGTGTACCATTGGCTTTCTTCTCGGGAATTGGAGCAGGATCTAAGAGAGGAATCCTCTTTAAAGGCGGTTTGGCTATTGAGGCATTGAAAGATGTTAAAGCAGTCATTATGGATAAGACAGGAACCATCACAAAGGGGAATTTTGCTGTACAGAAAGTCATGGCAACAAGAAAACTGACAGAAAAACAGGTGCTGACTATGGCGGCGGACTGTGAGCTTGGTTCAACACACCCAATTGCGGTCAGCATTGTTCAGGAAGCAAGAAGACAGAATCTGACGCTTACAAGACCGAAAGAAGTGGAAGAGATTTCCGGTAAAGGTATCCGTGCAACATTCCCGGAAGGAACTGTTCTCCTTGGAAATTATACACTGATGGAAATGTATCAGGTAGATACGACAGGATACGAAAAAGGCGGTTATGGCTCAGAAGTCTTACTGGCAGTTGATGGTGTGTTAGAAGGATTTGTAATTGTAGCAGATGAAATTAAGACTGATGCGGCTGCTTCTGTAAGTAAGATGAAAGCTCTTGGAATTGCAACAGTTATGTTAACTGGTGACGAGAAGAACAGCGCGCAGGCAGTTGCAAAAGAGACAGGAATTGATGAAGTTTATGCACAGCTTCTTCCACAGGAAAAACTGGAGCATCTAAAGAACGTTCGTAAGAATCACGGTGCTGTCATGTTCGTTGGAGACGGAATTAATGATGCACCGGTACTGGCCGGTGCAGATGTGGGAGCAGCAATGGGAAGCGGAGCAGATGCAGCAATAGAGGCGGCCGATGTGGTATTTATGAATTCTTCAGTAGAAGCAATCCCACAGTCTATCGCGATTGCGAAGAAGACAGGAAGTATTGCAATTCAGAATGTAGTATTTGCGCTGGTGATCAAAGCAATTGTTATGATTCTTGGTTTTCTTGGATTTGCGAATATGTGGCTTGCAGTATTTGCTGATACAGGTGTAGCAATGCTATGTGTATTGAATTCCATCCGCGCAATGCATGTGAAAACAAAATAACGATAACATTACATTACAAAAGTGTTAAATTATGCCAAATGGTTGAAATAGTTTTCTCCATTTGGCATAATTAATATAAACAGGCATTTGTATAGGTATAGTCTGGCTTTGAAAATTGTAATTTTTAAGATTTAAGCCTTACAAAAAACATGACAGTCGGGTCATGATAGTCTGTAGTTTGAAAGGATGAAATATATGGGAAAGACAGAAGTTGAATGCTGCGATGTGACATGTATTCATAATGAGAACGTAAAACTGGCTTTGGAGCAGATGCCGGATGAAGAACTGCTTAATAGTCTGGCTGATTTTTATAAAGCATTTGCAGATGGAACAAGAGTGAAAATTCTGTATGTATTGCAAAAATCAGAGATGTGTGTGTGTGATTTGGCGGAGATACTGGGAGTTACACAGTCAGCAGTCTCCCATCAGCTTCGTATGTTAAAGCAGATGAAACTTGTGAAGAACCGAAGAGACGGGAAGACTGTTTATTATTCGCTTGCAGATGGACATATCCAGTCTATTATCAGTCAGGGTATGGAGCATATTACAGAATAAAAAGATATGTTAAGATGACTGACCAAAGTGTTTTCCTGCATCTGGGCGAAGCAAAGATGCAAGTCTCAAAATAAGAAAGAGAATGTGGGAATAGAGTTATGAAAAAGCAGTTAAAGAGAAAATGTATAGTCTATGGATTGGGGATAATCGTATATACAGGTGCTGTCTGGGGGGCAGCCCGATTTATGCTGTCCGATCAAGAAAAATTCGCAATATTTCTGGGAACCTATTTACTGATAGGATATGGGGCATTTCAGAAATTGAGTGAAGAGATTATGGAAAAGAGATTCCCGGTAGAATATATATTAGTTATCTTTGCAACAATCGGAGCATTTGGCATAGGGAAATATATGGAAGCTGTGATTGTTATGCTTATGTTTGAACTTGGAATGCTTGCGGAACAGATCGCGACAGACCGGACAAAGAGATCTATTGCAAAGATGATCGATCTGAGACCGACATATGCTATTCGTAAAGTAAAAGGGCAGGAAGTACAGGTAGATCCTTCGGAATTAAAGATGAGTCATATTATTGTGATCAAACCAGGAGAACGAATTCCAGTCGATGCGGTTGTTCTGGCTGGAAGCTCAACTATAGATACAAAGGCAATTACAGGAGAGGCAATGCCGGTGGAAGTGTATAAAGGAGATAAGATTTACAGTGGCTGCATTAATCAAAGCGGTGTGCTGGAAGCGCGAGTGACAAGAATTTACAAGGATTCAATCGTCTCAAGAATTATGGAAACTGTGGAGGAGGCGCAGAACCGTAAATCCCAAAAAGAAGCATTTGTGACGAGATTTTCCAAAGTATATGCACCAATCATGGTATTGCTGTCTGTGTTGATCATGGTTATTCCGCCGTCTACATTTTCTTATGGAAACTGGGAGACATGGATATATAAAGGACTTATTTTTATAATCGTGGCATGTCCATGTGCGCTTGCAGTGGCAGCACCACTTGCATTTTTAGGTGGAATTGCTTCAGCAGCCAGACAGGGAATCGTGGTCAAAGGTGGTAATTTTCTGGAAAGTCTGGTGAAAGCAGATACATTTATCTTTGATAAAACAGGAACTTTGACACAAGGAGAGTTCCGGGTGGCAAGAATAAAAGCAGTGGGTATGACAGAAGAAGAACTTTTAAAGCTGGTCGCTCATGTGGAGAGTTATTCCAATCACCCGCTGGCAAAATCACTGGCAGATGCATATGGAAAAGAGTTGGATACTGACAGTGTCAGAAGCGTAAAAGAAAAGCCTGGATTTGGAATCAGTGCGACCTATGAAGGTCAGAGAGTGCATGTTGGAAGCCGTCGTATGATGGATGCAAAAAAGCTGCTGGTAGATGAAATTAATGAACCGGGAACAGTCGTCTACGTATGTGTGGGCAGAGAGTATGCAGGATATGTACTCGTTCAGGATCAGGTGAAAGAAGAGGCGAAAGCGACGCTTACATGGCTGAAGGAAAAGTATCGGTCAATTTTGGTGATGCTGACGGGAGACACAGAAAAGACGGGACGGGTGGTTGGACGCGAACTTCATATGGACTATGTTTATACGGACTTACTTCCGCAGGATAAACTGGAACAGTTAGAAGATTTTATGTCTATTCAGGGAGAGGCAGAGAAGCTGGTCTGTGTCGGTGACGGAATTAACGATGCTCCGATGCTGGCGAGAGCAGATATAGGAATTGCCATGGGAAATCTCGGGTCAGAAGCGGCAATTGAGGCAGCAGATGTGATTCTTGTAAAAGATGACCTTCATGGAATAGTAGCTTTGATGAAAATTGCAAAAGAGACACTGCGCAGTGTATCACAGAATATTACATTTGCAGTATTTATAAAGATACTTGTGTTGTTTATGGCAGTTATTGGATACTTTGGTATGTGGGAAGCAATTTTAGTAGAGATGGTCGTGGTGATACTGGCAGTGATTAATTCAGCAGGAGTTGCAGGATATACTGCTTAGACAGGAGGAAAAAAGACAACAATTATGAAATGTTATAAAAGAATTATACCACTGATACTGGCGTGCATGATGCTTGCCGGCTGTGGTCAGAATATATATAAAAAGGGTGTGGAAAGTCTGGAAAATAAAGACTACGAAGCAGCACAGGAGAATTTCCGGAAAGCAGTAGAGGATAAGAAAAATGTGGCCGATTCCTATCGTGGACTGGGAATTGCATATTATGAACAGGAAAAATACAAAGATGCGCTTGCTGCATTTGAAAAAGCAGTTTCAGCCGGAACGAAGGAGACAGGAACAATCTGTAATATGATGGCAGTGTGTAAGATGCAGACAGAAAACTATGAAGATGCTATTTCTTATTATGAAAAAGCATTGGATCATTCAGATTGTTCTGACGATATGAAGCAGGAAATTCAGTTTAATGTAATAGTCTGCTATGAAAAACTGGAAGACTGGGACAATGCAAAAGCAAAACTGGAAGATTATGTGACTGCATATCCAGATGACGAGAAAGCTGCTAAAGAAGCAGAATTTTTAAAAACCAGATAAGGGAAGTTTAAATGATAGAATTAAAGAAAGAGACAGAACGTGTTATATTGGTAGGGGTATGTCTTCCGGGGCAGGAGGATATCGATGCTTCACTGGAAGAACTAAGTGAGCTTGCGAAGACAGCCGGTGCTGTTACAGTAGGAAAAGTTGTGCAGAGCCGGGATCAGGTACACCCGGGAACTTATGTCGGAAAGGGAAAGATTGATGAGATCAAAAGCCTTTTGTGGGAGCTGGATGCAACAGGAATTATCTGTGATGATGAATTGTCGCCGGCACAGATGAAGAATCTCCAGGATGAACTAGATGCAAAGGTTATGGATCGGACTCTGGTTATTTTGGATATATTTGCTGCAAGAGCATCTACCAGTGAAGGAAAGATTCAGGTTGAGCTGGCGCAGCTTAAGTACCGACAGACGAGACTTGCCGGATTTGGAACTGCCATGTCAAGGCTTGGCGGTGGTATCGGTACGAGAGGTCCGGGAGAAAAGAAGCTGGAGATGGACAGACGTCTTATTAAAAATCGGATCGCACTTCTGAATCGGGAGCTAAAGAGTGTAAAGCAACACCGTGAAGTGACAAGAGAAAAAAGAGCAAAGAGCCGGATTCCGGTCGCAGCAATCGTGGGATATACGAATGCCGGAAAGTCAACACTTCTCAACGCTTTGACTGGTGCAGATATTCTGGCGGAAGATAAGCTGTTTGCAACATTAGACCCGACAACAAGAGGTTTAAAATTGCCGGGAGGTCAGGAAGTACTTCTGACAGATACAGTCGGATTTATTAAAAAACTTCCACATCATCTGATCGAAGCATTTAAGAGTACCTTAGAGGAAGCCAAATATGCAGATATGATCCTCCATGTGGTAGACGCTTCCAATCCCCAGATGGATGGACATATGCAGGTAGTTTATGATACATTGCGCCAGCTGGGGGTGTCGGATAAGAAAGTGATTACTCTGTTTAACAAACAGGATCTGTGTACGGATAAAGAACAGCTGAGAGATTTTCAGGCAGATCATGTACTTCAGATTTCGGCAAAGAATGGACAGGGACTTGAAGAACTGAAAGAACTTCTTGCGGATGTTTTGCGGGAAGGACAGATTTATATTGAACGTCTGGTTCCGTATGATCAGGCAGGAAGTATTGCCAGGATCCGAAAATATGGACAGGTGGTGCAGGAAGAATTTCTGGCAGAAGGAATTTCTGTGAAGGCTTATGTGCCGATGGAGGTTTACAGTCAGATCTGAGAAAAGAAGAAAAAAGAGGGCAAACCCTTATAGTAAGGTGCTTTTCCCTCTTTATAAGGTTACATAAGATTCATACCATATATTGTGCAAGTAGAAATTAAGACACAATATATGGTAGTTTTTTGTATTGACAGAGGATAATTGGTTTGCTACTATAGTAATCGACACATCCGTAAAGGAATAATTGCGAGAGGGTCAAAAAGCAGGTGAACGTATAAAATAAAGCCTGTAAAAGCAACAGGAAAAGAGGATGGAATAATGTTTAATGTGATAAAACGTGATGGAGAAGTTGCAGCATTTCAGCTGAGTAAGATTACCCAGGCGATCGAGAAAGCTTTCCAGGCACAGGAAAAACAGTATACACCGGATATGATGGAGATGCTGGGACTACGGGTAACCGCAGATTTCCAGAAAAAGATAAAAAAAGATCAGGTATCTGTGGAGGATATTCAGGACAGCGTGGAAAATGTG
>ERZ857745.3687-NODE-3687-length-14315-cov-29.706101_pt1 | contig 14315 bp, 10 predicted proteins | sample MGYA00519699_ERZ857745 | MGnify/ENA primary metagenome ERZ857745 (study PRJEB31778, sample SAMEA3449357) | human gut metagenome | biome: human gut; feature: human-associated habitat; material: faeces | place: United Kingdom | collected 2010/2012 ...
GCATGGGCTTATAGCCCTAGAGCAAACCACCCGTTGGACGGGTGGTTTTGATTTATATGAAAGTGAATGTTTATTTATATAATTTTAATTTGTACAAATCTTTGCGTGGTTATCTGCAGGCGGATAATATCCGCACATACAGTTTTGCAACAACTTCCGTATATACCGAAAATATACAAAAACAGTCGGGCGACAATGTCTTGTATTTTTGCGAATTGTCTTCTCGACCATAATTTTCCATTTTACATTTTCAATTTTCAATTTTATGCACGCTCGGGCGTAATATGTTCTTTAATATCATACTGTATTCACGAATAGGGTGCTCTTGTTTTCAAATTTAAACGGTAAAAACCTTGTATTTTTTTGACAGATTATGTATAATTAATTAGATATACATTCTAAAAAGCAGTATTGATGAATCTAATTTAGTTTCGGGGGAATATACGGACATGATGAAAACTGTTTTTAAAAGAGCTGTAACGCTTGCAATTTGTGCCGTAATGGTATTTTGCAGTATTTTTGCCTGTTCAGGCGCAACAAAAGATTACGAGATTCCGCAGATTGACGATATGACGCTTTCAATGCCTGACGGTATGAGCGCTGTTACAAGGGACAGTAAAAGCACAGATAAATATTTTTCTGTTTTCGGTCTTGATTATGACACAACAATGAAAACCTTTCAGAACGGAAATATCTATCTTCAGGGTATGGATAATATGTCATCGGTTATTCTGACCGTGACAATGACAAAAAATGAGAGCAGCGAGAATGTCGGCAACTATGCTCAGCTTTCTTCAAGCGAGCTTTCAAATATACGCAACAATTTTCTTAATTCCGACGAGTATCGGAGCTGTACTCCCGACCAAAAAGAAAAAGTTGTGTGGCTTGTGTTTGACGCAACTGCTCAGAGCAGTAAGGGCGATGTGAAAACCTTTATTGCCAACACGGTTTATGACGGTATGAACATTAATATCACAATGCAGAGAACAGAGGGTGATGTTACAACCGTTGACTACGATACTTTTTCCAAAATTGTATCTTCGGTAAAATTCAGCGACCTGCCGTTTTCAAAGGGATTTATTCCGTACATAATCATCGGCGGCGGTGTTATTATCCTTATTTTGATTGTACTCATCATAATTTTTGCCGTGAGAATCAGAAAGCATAAAAAGGCTAAGAAGAATAACGCTATTCTTGAGGAGCTTGCAGTCAAGTATAAACTCGGTGAAAAGGGTACGGACTACGACATTGACAATTTTGACGATTCTCCCGAAAAGCCCGATAAACGCTCAAAGAAAAAGCAGAGATATGCGGAAGAGGTTGAAGAAGAACCGGCTTTGCCGGGCAGAAGATATGCTCCCGAGCCGATAATCGAAAATATGGAAGAACCGGAAGAAATTACAAGTGAGTATTCAAACTTTGGTTATGATACGGACGATGCCAAGGAAAAAGAAATTGACGAGATAATCAACTCCGCAAAGGCTTACAAGAGTGAGCTTGAGCGTGAGGCATATAAAAACAACTACGGTTACGAGGAAAACAGCACGGAGGACGAAAAAAAAAAGGAGCCTACCGCAGCAGATACCTCAGAGACTGAACCCGAAAAAATTGACGAAAACGAAAAAGATAACGCAGAAACACCTGAAAAACACGAGGACATAAGCTCTTCGTCGGGTCCTACACTCGTTATTCCCGAGCCCGAACACGATCTTTTTGAAACAAGCGAGCCTGACGATATCGACCGTGAGGACGATGCCGATGTTGAAGAAACCGAGGAGGTTTCCGAACAAAAGCATCCGCTTGAAAAAAAGGTTGACAAGTACGCAAACATCATTTTCGGCAGTGACGATCCCGAGGAGAAAACCGGGGAAGAGGTTGATGATGAGGAGCTTGTAAGGGCAAAGGCTAAGAAAAACAAGTTTGACAGCGGTTATGACTTTTTTGACGAAGCTCCCAAAAAGTCAATGGGGGTTATCAAAAGCTCAGACCTCAGAGATGCCGAGGACGTTGATGTTATCGGCGAGGTTGAAAGAAAAGCAGAAACCATAAAGCAGAACGCTCTTGAAAAAGAGAATAATAAAGAAACCGAGGGTGAACCGAATGATAAACGGTCAACGGAAGAGGTTCTTGCCAATGTAGGCAAAAACATCGGTAATGCTCTCAGGGGCTTTGCAGGCGGAGTTAAGAATTTTGGCATTCACTGCGGATATTTCTGCAAGAATGTTTCAATAATGATAAAGCGTAAGCGTGCAATTGCCAAACGCAAAAAGGCAGAGGAAGAGAGAAGAGAGAGAGAAAGACAAAAGGCAGAGCGTGCAAGAATGCGTGCCGAAAGAGGCGAAAGTGACGGACTTGTTCAGGTTCACAGCAGAACCGACCGCCGCCCGCAGCAGAATCGCCGCCCTGCAAACAGAAACAAGAGAAGATAATTTCTTTTCTTAACGGAGGAAAAACATGGAAATGCTAATTAAAAACGCAGTGGTTGTTTCCCCTGCCGACAAGCTTAACGAAAAAACAGATATTCTCATAAAGGACGGTGTGATTGCCGAAATCGGCAGCGGCATTACATCAGACGGAGAGATTATTGATGCAGACGGTCTTTGTGCCGTTCCGGGATTTGTTGATATGCATGTGCATCTTCGTGATCCCGGCCAGACTCACAAAGAGGATATTATCACGGGATGCAAGGCGGCTGCCGCAGGCGGTGTTACAAGCCTGCTTGCAATGCCTAACACCAATCCCACAACCGACAGCCCCGAAATTGTAAAGTATATTCTTGACAAAGCTAAAGACGCCGACAGCCGTGTTTATGTTGCGGCAAGCGTTACCAAGGGGCTTAAAAGCGAAGAACCCACAGACATTGACGCTGTGAAAAGTGCAGGTGCAATAGCACTTACCGATGACGGCAGACCTGTTGAAAACACAAAGTATTTGAGTGACGCAATGAAAAAAGCTCCAAAGCTCGGCATGACAATTGTCGCACATTGCGAGGACTTGTTTCTTGCCGACGGAGGTAAAATTAACGAGGGCGAGGTTTCGGAAAAGCTCGGAGTCAAGGGAATCCCTGCCGGTGCCGAGGACTGCGGAACTGCAAGAGAAATTGCACTTGCCGCCGCTCTTAACGAGCCTATTCATATCTGCCATGTCAGCACCAAAACAAGCGTTGCACTTATCCGTGATGCCAAAAGGAGAGGTGTTAAGGTGACCGCCGAAACCGCTCCGCATTATGTTTCGCTCACGGACAGGGAGCTTTTAAGAGGTGACGCTGATTACAGAATGAATCCGCCTCTCAGAACTCAGGCTGATGTTGACGAGATTATCAACGGGCTTTGTGACGGCACACTTGACGCCATAGCAACCGACCACGCACCGCACACACCCGAGGAAAAGGCTGATTTTGTAAAAGCCCCCAACGGTTCAATCGGCATGGAAACCTCGTTTGCGGTCTGCAACACATACCTGGTTAAGACAGGCAAAATGACGCTTTCACAGCTTGTTGAGAAGATGAGTGTTAATCCTGCAAGGATTTTGAAAATCAACGCAGGCACACTTTCAGTCGGTGCAAATGCCGATGTTGTTCTTATAAATCCCGATGAAGAATGGACAGTTGATGCCGGTAAACTTCACGGCAAAAGCAAGAACACCCCGTTCAAGGGCAGAACCCTCACAGGTAAAGTCAAAAAGACAATCCTCGGCGGTAAGGTAGTTTTTGAAGATTGAGTTTGTTTTAATTGTAGATGTTGATACGATTAAAATTGTGCAAACGGTAGCTGTACTACGCTCGGGCATAAATGTTTTTTATTTGTCAAACTGTCTGCACGAATTGGGGACGGCGGCTCGCCGTGTTCGCTCACCAAATAAATTTAATTTAATATAAACTTTAACATAAAGGAGTAAAATTATGGCACAGAAAGGCGACCTCCTGTCGGTAAGACAGGATATCAGAGTAGTAGACGCAACAATCCGTGACGGCGGTCTTTGTAACGATTTCAGATTTGACGACAAATTTATCAAGGCTCTTTACAATGCAAATGTTAAAGCCGGTGTTGATTATATGGAATTCGGCTACAAGGCATCAAAGGAAATCTTTAACGAAGAAGATTTCGGTAAGTGGAAATTCTGTAACGATGCAGATATCAGAAAAATTGTAGGCGACAACAAGACTCCTCTTAAAATCGCTGTTATGGCTGATGTCGGCAGAACAGATTTTAAGAAGGATATTATCGCAAAGAAGGACAGCCCGATTGACCTCATCAGAATTGCAACATACATCAACGCAATTCCTGCGGCTGTTGAAATGATTGAGGACGCTGCAAAGAAGGGCTACGAAACAACAATCAATATTATGGCTGTTTCAAAGGCAAGAACCGAGGATATTACAGCGGCTCTTGAAACTCTTGGCAAAACTCCCGTAAACGCTTTCTACATTGTTGACAGCTACGGCGCACTCTATCCCGAGGAGTCAAGACGACTTGCAGACCTTTACTGCTCAATTGCCGACAAGTACGGCAAGTCGGTCGGTATTCACGCTCACAACAACCAGCAGCTTGCTTTTGCCAACACAATTGAGGCTATGACGCAGGGCGTCAGCTACCTTGACGCAACCGTTGACGGCATGGGCAGAGGCGCAGGCAACTGTGCGCTTGAACTTCTTCTCGGTTTCCTCAAGAACCCGAAGTATCAGGTTGCTCCTATTCTCAAAATCATTGAGGAGTACACCCACAAGTTTAAGGCTGAGGGCGTTAAGTGGGGTTACGATATTCCGTACCTTCTCACAGGTCAGTACAACACACATCCCCGTCCTGCAATTCAGTTCGTAAAAGAGGACAGACAGGATTATTACAAGTTCTCAAATGAACTTTATGATATTATCAACAGCTAAAAAATAATAATTCGTAGGGGCGAACAACAGCATTGTAAAAAAGATATTGCAGTCGGGATATGAATTGTTTGCCCGACCATAGAAAGAATAACAAAAAATGAGGAGAATCACTATGGCATTTGACAGACTTATCGAAAATATTGTAAAAATGCAGAATCCTACGGTTGCAGGTCTTGACCCAAAGCTTGACTATGTTCCCGAATCAATCAAAACAAAATGCTTTGAAAAGTATGGCAAGACGCTTGAGGGTGCGGCTGCTGCGCTTTTTGAATTCAACAAGGCGCTTATTGACGCACTTTATGATATTGTTCCTGCCGTAAAGCCACAGGCTGCATATTATGAAATGTACGGTTGGCAGGGTGTTAAGGCTCTTTGCGACACAATCGCTTATGCAAAGTCAAAGGGTATGTTCGTTATCACAGACGGCAAGCGCAACGATATCGGCACAACTATGGAGGCATATGCTACGGCACACCTCGGTCATACAGATGTTGCAGGCGAAAGTATTGACGCATTCGGTGCAGACGCACTCACGGTAAACGGTTACCTCGGAACAGACGGTATCAAGCCGCTTGCAAAAATTTGCGATTCGGACGACAAGGGCATTTTCGTTCTTGTAAAAACTTCAAACCCAAGCTCGGGCGAACTTCAGGATATGAAGCTTGAAACAAATGAGAGCGTTTATGAGCATATGGGCAAGATGTGCGAAGGCTGGGGCGAAGACCTTATGGGTAAGCATGGCTATTCGGCAGTAGGTGCAGTTGTGGGTGCAACATATCCCGAACAGCTCGGTGAAATGAGAGCAAAACTTCCGCACACATTCTTCCTTGTTCCCGGTTACGGTGCTCAGGGCGGCGGTGCCGATGATGTTAAAAACGCATTTGACGAAAACGGTCTTGGTGCAATCATCAACTCAAGCCGCGGCATTATGTGTGCATGGAAAAAGCAGGGGCTTACAGAAGATGACTTTGCCGTTGCCGCTCGTAAAGAGGCTGAGCGTATGAGAGATGAAATCGTTGGTTGCATCGGCAAAATTAAGCTTGGCTGATTCATTTGCACAACAGAATCACGAAATTTTTCGTTTTTTATGCTTTAGTGCTATGAATTTATTGACTTTAGCGTGCTAAAAGCGTATAATTTAAATGTATTTATTTTTACAACTATATTTTTAAATTTTCTTTAAAAAGGGAGATATCAGAAATGGCAAGAGTATATAATTTTTCGGCAGGTCCTTCAATGCTGCCTGAGTCTGTGCTTAAAAAAGCAGCGGCAGAAATGCTCGACTACGAAGGCAGTGGTCAGAGCGTTATGGAAATGTCACACCGCTCAAAAATTTACGGTACAATCATCGAGGGTGCCGAGGCTCTTTTGAGAGAGGTTATGAACATTCCTGACAACTACAAGGTTCTTTTCCTTCAGGGCGGTGCGTCAACACAGTTTGCGGCTATCCCTATGAACCTTATGACAAAGAGCGGTAAGGCTGATTATGTTATTACAGGTCAGTGGGCTAAAAAGGCTCATGCAGAGGCTGCCCGTTACGGTCAGGCTAATGTTGTTGCTTCATCGGCTGACAAGACCTTCACATACATTCCAAAGCTTGATCCTTCAACATTCACAAAGGACGCTGACTATTTCTACATCTGTATGAACAACACAATTTACGGCACTGTTTATCACGAGCTTCCCGACACAGGTGATGTTCCGCTCGTTGCAGATATTTCTTCCTGTATTCTTTCAAGACCGATTGATGTTTCAAAATTCGGCGTTCTCTATGCAGGTGCGCAGAAGAACATGGCTCCGGCAGGTCTTACGGTTGTTATCGTTCGTGAGGATCTTATCGGCAACGCTATGGATATCACTCCTACAATGCTTAACTGGAAAACTCACGCTGACAACGGTTCAATGTTCAACACACCGCCTTGCTACACAATCTACATTGCAAAGCTTGTTCTTGAGTGGATTAAGAACGAGGTTGGCGGTCTTGATAAGATGTATGAAATCAACAAAAAGAAGGCTGACCTTCTCTACGGTTTCCTCGATTCTTCAGAGCTTTTCAAGGGTACTGTTGTTCCCGAGGATCGTTCGCTTATGAATGTTCCGTTCGTTACAGGTGACGCTGACCTTGACGCTAAATTCGTTAAAGAGGCTACTGAAAACGGTCTTGTTAATATCAAGGGTCATCGCACAGTCGGCGGTATGAGAGCTTCAATTTACAACGCTATGCCTTATGAGGGCGTTGAAAAACTCGTTGAGTTTATGAAGAAGTTCGAGGCTGAAAACAAGTAATTATTGAATATTATGATATAACGGGCGAACGCTGTTCGCCTGTTATTGTAAATTCTTAAAATAAAAAATTAAAAAGGATTGATTTTGATGTATAACATTCTTACATTAAACAAAATCGCCGCTATCGGCACAAGTCGTCTCGGTGATAACTATAAATACGGTGACGATGTTCAGAACCCTGACGCAGTTCTTGTAAGAAGTGCCGCAATGCACGATATGGAATTTGCCGACAACCTTCTTGCAATTGCAAGAGCAGGCGCAGGCACAAACAACATTCCGAAGGATAAGTGCAGCGAGCAGGGCATTGTTGTTTTCAATACACCGGGTGCTAACGCAAACGCTGTTAAGGAGCTTGTTATCGCAGGACTTCTTATTTCAAACCGTAAGGTTATTGAGGGTTATGAATGGGCAAAGACTCTCAAGGACAACGGCGCAGCTGTCGGTAAGATGGTTGAAAAGGGCAAGAGTCAGTTCGTCGGTCCCGAAATCAAGGGTAAGACTCTCGGTGTTATCGGTCTTGGAGCAATCGGTATTCTTGTTGCAAATGCCGCTGTTGCTCTCGGTATGAATGTAATCGGCTTTGACCCGTTTATGTCTGTTGGCAACGCTCTCAAGCTTGCTCCTACAGTTAAGCTTCAAAAGAGCGCAGAAGAGGTTATGGTAAATTGCGACTACCTCACAATCCATGTTCCGCTTACTGACGACACAAGAGATATGGTTGATGCCGATATGATTGCCAAGATGAAAGACGGTGTTCGTATTCTCAATTTCAGCCGTGACGGTCTTGTTAATTCAACAGCTGTTCTTGAGGCTGTTAAGAGCGGCAAGGTTGCCAAGTATGTTACAGACTTCGGAACAGACGATATCCTCGGTGAAGAGAATATTATCTGCCTCCCACACCTCGGTGCATCAACTCCCGAAAGTGAAGAAAATTGTGCTGTTATGGCTTGTGATCAGGTTAAGGAGTACCTCGAGAACGGTAACATCATCAACTCCGTAAACTATCCTGCAATTTCACTTGCAAGAACAAATGCTGACGATACCCGTTTCTGCGTTGCTCACAAGAATGTTCCAGAGCTTCTCAAGAAGGTTCTCACACAGATCAGCGGCAATGTTGAAAATATGCTTTCAAAGAGCCGTGGCGACTACGCTTACACAATTATTGATGTAGCAGGCGCCGGTGCAGATGACCTTGCAAAAATCGCAGCAGTTGACGGCGTAATCAGAGTTCGTGCAATCTGATTTCGATTTTAATTGAGCTTTAATGTTGTAAAAAATTATCCGAGCATTGTTTTGATGCTCGGATTTTTTGCGTTTATTTGTACAAATGGTTACAATGCTACACTCGGGCTTGATATGTTTTTGATATCACAAACTGTCTGCACGAACGGGGAGCGGTGGTACACCGACCAGATGGTATTTTTTTGCATTGGCAATTATAAATGTTACGGAAATTGCAACGGCACACAATTCTGCAACGGGCAATGCCGACCATACACCGTTTATGCCTATAAACATCGGCAAAATCAGCATTGCGGCACACTCGAAAACAAGCGTTCTTGCAACTGAAATTACGGCTGAAATCTTGCCATTGTTGAGTGCGGTGAAAAGTCCCGATGCGAAAATATTCATTCCGCATAACAGATAATTTATTGCAAAAATTCTGAATCCGCTGAGTGCAATCTGCTGAATTTTTTCGTCGCCTGCCGAGAAAATTCCGACAAGCGGTTCTGCAAAAAATTCAGATGCCGTAATCATTGCAACCGAAATTATCAGCGTGATTTTTATGCATAATTTGAACAGCTTTTGCAGTTTTTCGTGATTTTGTGCGCCGTAGTTAAAGCTGATGACGGGTGAAACTCCCGAAGTGAATCCAAACGAAACCGCAGTGAAAATAAAGTGAATGTACAAAATAGCACTTATAGCCGCAACGCCTTTTGCGCCTGCAAAGTGCATCATTTGAATGTTGAACAGCGCTGTTGTCACGGCTGTTGAAAGATTTGTCACAGCCTCTGACGAGCCGTTTGCCATTGCAAAGAGGATTTCACTGACCTTGAATTCAGGCTTGCCAAAGTGCAGAGTTTGCTTCTTGTTGAAAAAGAGCAAAAGCGGAATTGCACCCACAGCCATTCCTATAATGGTGCCGAGTCCTGCACCGATTATTCCAAAATCCCACACTGCCATAAAAAGAATGTCAAGCACAATGTTTGTGCAACCCGACAGTATCGAGAAAACAAGCATGATATGTGGCTTGTCCGCTGTTACAAGGTACGATTGGTTGAGCATCTGCCAGCACATTACAAAGCCGTACGGAATCATAACGCTGCCGTAGTCAATGCAGTAGGGGAGAATTTTTTCGTTTGAGCCGAACATCATGTACATAGGTTCGGCAAAAATTGTGAACAGCACAGCAATGATAACAGAAATGACTGTTGCCGTGATTGCAACACCGGACATAAGTCGGTTTGCTTCCTCCTGTTTGCCTTCTCCCATTTTCTTTGCGATTATAGCATTTGAGCCTGTTGAAAACATTAAGCCCACAGCCATAAATACGAGCGTGAACGGATATACAATATTGATTGCGGACAATGCGTCACTTCCGACACAGTTCGCAACAACGATTCCGTCAACAACCGTGTAAAGTGACATAAAAACCATCATAAGAACGGTTGGCAAAGTGAATTTCAGAATCGTTTTTGCCTTAATAGGTTTTGCATAAATTGATGTTGCCATAAAACTTCCTTACCCTCAAATTTATATTTTTCACAGACCATTCAAACGATTGTATCATAACTTTGTCGCAATTACAACCGATTTGTCTTTTTTTGTAAAATATGCTATTATATACAGACTTAAAAGCGAAAAAAGGGGCGGTTTTATGTTTAAGGGCGCAGTTTTTGATATGGACGGGCTTATGATTGACAGTGAAAGGCTTGTTTATTCAATCTGGCAGGAAATGCTTGATGAGGACGGCAAAGAGTTTAATCTCGACATTTTCAAAAAGACAATCGGACTTCGCAGTGAGGATTCCTACGAATATTACAAGTCGGTTTACGGCGATGATTTTGACTATCCCGCTTACAAGGCGGAGTCGAGAATCCGCTATTTTAAGCGTATCGAAAAGAACGGTGTGCCTGTAAAAAAGGGCTTGTACGAAATTTTTGATTATTTAAAATCAGTCGGTTGTAAAATTTCGCTTGCAACTTCAACCTCGTCACAAACGGCTTTGAAGATTATGAAGAAAATCAATCTCTATGATAAATTTGACGCATTCGTGTGCGGTGATGATGTTAAAAACGGCAAGCCCAATCCCGAGGTTTTTTTGATTGCCGCAAAGAAGCTCGGACTTGAGCCGGTGGACTGCGTTGCGTTTGAGGACAGCATTAACGGCATAAAATCTGCACATGCCGCAGGTATGACCACGGTTATGGTTCCCGATTTGTCAGAGCCGACAGACGAAATTAAACCGATGATTGATTTTTTGTGTACGGATTTAAGCGAAGCGATAGAACGAATTTCAAATTGAAAATTGAAAATTGAAAATGGAAAATTAATGTCGTGTAGATAGTTTGTAAATATTAAAAACATTTATGCCCGAGCGTAGCATTGTAATTGTTCATACAATTCTGTTGTTCGCCCGTTCGTGTGCAATGCACACGATTGCACGCAATGCGTGCAAAATTGAATACACAGTTTTCATCACATCAAAACACATTACTGCGAACATAATATTTCATCAAGGCGGGCTAACGAGGTTCGCCCCTACAGGCAATACACAATTTTCATCACATCAAAGCATATTATATAAACATAAACATATTTTGACATAATGAAAGCTGTGCGTTATTTTACAGCAGTATTACAGAAATGTTGCAACATTTATGACTGCAAAATCTGCGGTCGGCAGTGTTCCGGAATCATATGATTTAACAAAACAAAAGGTCAGGTTTTACCCGACCTTTTTATGATGTTTATTAGGATGATTTGGTATTTGTCAGCTTTGCGAGAAGGTCAAGAATTTTGAAATACAGCCAAATTACCGTAAAAGCAAGACCGAAAGCGGCTGACCATTCGTATTTTTTCGGAAGTCTGTTTTCAACTGTCTGTCTGATTGTTTCAAAATCACACAAGAGAAACAGCGTTGCGATGATAATTCCCAAAACGCTGAAACCGATACAAATTAACGGATTTGTTGTAACAAAGGCAACAAGCGGTCTTGTTGCAGGGATGAGCGCAAGGATAAGAACTGCAAGAGAAGATAAAACAGATGTGATGAACAAGGCGAAAATTACCGTGCGAACTTTTTTGCCCGGGCGAACCTTACCTGTTGCATAAATTGCGAGCATAGCAAGTACAAGCACGATTGTTATTATGAGAGCAAGTCCCATAACCCCTTGATATTGCTGAGGTGCAACATATGAAAGAAATCCGAGCAATGCGCCTTGGCACAGACAGTAGATTGTGCCGAGTACAGGAGCGGTTGATCTTACAAATGCCACAATGAACGGCAGAATTATCGAAAGAATTGCCGCACCCAATCCAATGAAAAGCGGCGTCATATGTAGGGTTGAAACATAGTTGTCAAATTCAATGTCAAATGATTCGCCTGTGTTGAAAACATTAAGCGAAAGATAGAGATACAGTACATATCCCACTCCCGACATGAGGAGAAAGTACAATGTTTTTACGGCAATTCCGCCGTAGCTTGCACAATTGTCCGACTGTTCCGCTACTTTGGAAAGCTTGCGGATTACAGGATTTGTACCGATAACAGAGTTGTTACCGCCTTTGTTGCTGTTGTTTTGATTAAGTGTTCTGCCCATAAAATGCCTCCTTGTGAATGGTATTATTATCATACTATATAAATTACGACAAAACCAATCAAATATTGCGTTTTGTTTTCTGTTCGTACCGCATTATTATCTGTCTGTGAAAGATTACAAATAATTACAAGCGGTTACAATTTACAAATTTCGTGTTAATTCTACGAGATTATTATACACATTTTCCACATAGTTTTCAACAATTGTTGAAAAAGAATGGCAATGCCTGTTGAGCGTTGCTACGGTTACTGCGGAAAAGGGTAAAATGAAAAATAATTATTGATAACAGCACGATAATATGTTATACTTTGGTAAACAACAATCTTTACGGAGGACAAAATGAAGAAAATTATAAATAAAAAGTCACTCAAGGGTGCGCTTGCTGTTATGTTATGTGCCGTTATGGCGTTTTCTGTCTGTGCCTGTAACTTTGACTCTGACACAGAACCAACCAAAACGGATGCACAAATTCAGTTTGATAAATATTGTGACGATTTGTTTTCGGAAGAACTTGAGGATGACGCTCTTACCGCACATTTTGACATTTCAAATCCATCGGACTACGGTCTGAAATATGACGAGGAGGACTATACCCTCGGTCATGTGTCCGATGAAGATACAAAAGAATCCTTTGATGAACTGAAAAAGGCAAAAACGGATTTGGAGGAGTTTGACCGTTCGGGACTTACTTCTTCTCAAAAGCAGACATATGACACCCTTGAAAGCTACTTTGAAATTCAGCTTTCATATGAGGGTACAACAGAATTGCAGAGTATATTTGCACCGCAGTCGGGAGTTGTTGCAAACCTCTTTACCACCCTGTCCGAGTTTACTTTCTATGAAAAGGATGATACCGACCTTTACCTTGCTGTTTTGAAGGACACAAAACGCTATATGGACGAGTGCATTGAGTTCACAAGGAAACAGGCTGAGGACGGTTACTTTATGGCTGAAGATATTGCACAGCAGTCAATTGACGAGTGCGAAAAGCATATTAAGAATGACAAGTCCGTGCTTGTTGACGAGTTTGAGTCGAGAATAAAGTCACTCGGTCTTAGCGATTCCGAGAAAAAGACTGTTGTCGAAACCAACAAAAAGTATTTTGAAGAATACTACATTCCTGCTTTGAAATCAGCAAATTCAGCACTTGAAAGTCTCAAAAAATCAGGCAAAAACGAAGAAGGTCTTTGCGGTTACGGCAAAATCGGCAAAAAGTATTATGAGGCAATTGTCAGGGACAAAACAAGCAGCAGCATGACTCCCGAGGAGCTTAAGTCATACCTTACAAACAGCTTTACAAAGGTTGGAATGAGCATGAGCAATGTTTCACAGGATGACTTGAGCAAATTTCAGGACTACAAACCCGACTTTAAGGACGCCGATGAGGTGCTTGAATTTTTGATTGAGAATATCGAGGAGGACTTTCCGACTCCCGTTACAACCTCTTACACGGCAGATTATATGAGCGATTCCGCAAAGAGCGACAATGTGGTAGCGTACTATGTTCAGGGACGAATTGACGATACAAGCGTTAATATCATCAAAATCAACCCCGACTTTGCAAATAAGGGTATGACTCAGATGTACACAACTCTTGCCCATGAAGGCTATCCCGGTCATCTTTATCAGTCTACCGCATCAAATGCAAACAAGGATATCCCGAATATCCGCAAGGTTTTAAGCTTTATCGGCGCAACCGAGGGTTGGGCGCAGTATGCCTCGAAATGTACGCTTGATTACCTTGATACAAGCGAGGGCGTTAAGAAGCTTATCTACGCAAATGATATCCTCGGCTATATTCTCTATTCCATGGTCGATGTCGGTGTGAACTACAACGGCTGGGATTATGAAAAAGTCAAGGAGTATATGTCAACGGCACTCGGTTCGGCTGACGATGAGAGCGTTACAGCCGCTACAAAAGAGGCGTATGACCTTGCCCGTTCAAATCCGGGTTATTTCCTCCCCTATACCGTATGCTACCTCAAGATGATTGATATGCGTGAAACAGCTGAAAGCGAGCTTGGCTCAAGCTTTGACGCAAAGGAATATCACACATTCATTATGAATCTCGGAATCACAAGCATTGATGTCTACGAAAAAGCCCTTGATATGTGGCTTGAAAGCAAAAAGTAAATTTTTGGTGATAATCTTGAATATTTTTTACAGGTATGATATACTTAACTCATTGGTATGATAAATCTAAATTGGTATGGATTTTTCTAAGATGTGATTCTTATTTTCGCCATACACTCATTATGGGTGTATGGCGATTTTTATTAATGGGTTTACCCAGTGCCACGCTTGCGTGGTACAAACAACCACCC
>ERZ857745.3696-NODE-3696-length-14292-cov-5.413219_pt1 | contig 14292 bp, 12 predicted proteins | sample MGYA00519699_ERZ857745 | MGnify/ENA primary metagenome ERZ857745 (study PRJEB31778, sample SAMEA3449357) | human gut metagenome | biome: human gut; feature: human-associated habitat; material: faeces | place: United Kingdom | collected 2010/2012 ...
AAAGAAAGGCAGATGGAATACATATTATAAGGCGGTTCGCCTGTTTAGGGAAAATTTATTTCATAAAGTGCGGCATCTGCACAGCACATGAGCTGTGAACGGCTGGATGCAAATGGAACCATATTAGAGAGAATACTGAAAAAACTCGCGGTTTTGTAAGGTATATGATATACTGTTCTCTATAAGTAAATATCTTATGGGAATTCACTGAGGACCTGAGTAGTGCTGCAAAACCGGTCCTGGACAGATGAGAATTTCCTTCCACTCAATGACAGGATGGAGCTGTATTTTGAGGACTTCGATATGGACGGATTGCCTGCGAAAGATGAGTCAGTCAGGCATTTTGTCAGATATGCCACAGGATTATAAATTCTAAAAACTAAGGAAGAACTGTTGTATGTTAAATAAAAAAGATTTCTTGAAATATGCATCAAAATTAGCATTTCCGATCATGATCCAAAATCTGATCGGAACACTGGTAAATGTTGCTGATACCGTAATGCTGGGATATGTAAGCCAGACTGCCATGTCGGCTTCGTCCCTTGCCAACCAGTATACATTTATTCTTTTCTGTTTATATTACGGCATGGCCACAGGTACCTCGGTTTTGTGTGCTCAGTACTGGGGAAAGGGGGATAAAAAGACAGTAGAAAAGATTCTCGGCCTGGCAGAGAGGATCTCGCTGATCGTTTCTCTTGTATTTTTCGTTATCTCTTTTTCCATGCCGACTACGATTATGAAGATTTTCACAAACAGTCCGGATACTATTGCTGCCGGCAGTGAATATTTGAAGGTAATCTCATTTTCCTTTATGTTTATGGGATTCTCTCAGGTTTTTATGAGTGCTCTTCGAAGTGTCGGAAAAATAATGCTGCCTTCTGTTACATACATTGTATCTCTTTGTGTCAATGTGCTTTGTAATGCCTCCTTTATCTTTGGATTGTTTGGACTTCCAAAGCTTGGCGTTACAGGTGTTGCCCTTGGTACTGTTATTGCCAGAATCGCAGAGGTATTGATTTGTCTCATCTATTCATTAAACAGCTCCGATGTCAGATTCCGGATAAAATATTTCTTTGCAAAATCAGGTATTCTGTTTCGGGACTTTATGAAAATTGCCTCTCCGGCTGTAATAAATGATGTTGTCTGGAGCTTTGCCAGCTCAGCATTTGCAGCGATTCTTGGCCACATTGGTGATGATATGGTTGCCGCAAATGCTGTTGCTGTTATGGTGGTAAACATTGGTGCTATCGCCTGTCGTGGTTTTGCCAACGCTACTACCATCATTATCAGCCAGGAGCTTGGTAAAGACCATAAGGATACAGCAAGAGAATATGGGAAACGTATGCTGAGAATAACAATTATCGTAAGTCTGATCGGATGTGCCGTTATCCTGGCAGTCCGCCCTATGATACTGGATTTCTACCGGGATAAACTGACAGAGAAAGCCATTTATTATCTTGGTATTTTTATAGTTATGACAACCTGGCGTCTTGTGGGAGAGGGTATCAATACCTGTCTTATATGTGGTTGCTTCAGAGGCGGTGGTGATTCCAGGTTCGGAATGATCGTGGATTCCATATTTATGTGGCTTGTTGCAGTTCCTCTTACTTTCCTTGCAGCATATGTTTTAAAACTGCCGCCTGTCTGGGTATATTTTATAATGACCCTGGATGAATTCGAAAAAATGCCTGTGGTGTTCATCCACTATTTCAGAAATAAATGGCTTACGAACATTACCAGAGATTTTGACTGATCATGTGGCTGCAGCTATCAGAAGCTATCAGAACTGTACAGATCATGTGCAGAAAGACTGTGGAACGAATGATCGATCTTCTGGAGAATGAATCTCAAATTGAGAAGAACGTGCGTGTTTCCTGTGAAAACGAGTGTGTTCTCTGTGAAATAGTTCGCAGATGTACTACAGATTATTAAAGGTGAATCAGATAAGTCCCCGGCGGAGCTGCAACAGGCGTACGCAGGGGACTTTGTTTTATTTGGCAACTGGGAGTTTCTCAAAAGCATCAACCGGAAGAAGGTAGCGCATAGTGCAATTTCCTTTGTATTTTGGTGTATTTGGGTATTCTCCCAGAGGTACATATTTGTTTCCGTGTTTGTATCCGGTTTCGATCAGCTGCTGGAGCTTGTCCAGGGTCATAGTGTATACGCAGGTTCTGAGATTATCTTTATCTACGAAGATGATTTCATAATGGGACAGATCGATACCGGAACGGCAGGCGAATTCGATCATTAGGAAACAGAGTTCTTTGTTGAAGAGAAAGCTTGGACAGCCATAGGCTGGAACATGAATTGTACGACGGAATTTTGATTTATCCGGATTCTCATACGTCATATAGCTGTCTTTTCCGGAAATGGTGTTGTTAAAGAGAGAGTTTGTACGAAGCGTTGCCTGCATCAGTTTATCTTCCGTATAAATTGCACAGTCAGGATGTCCGATCATCCAGGGATTATCGGAGTTTCGGTCGCATCGGAAAGGCATTTCTGAGTCGTAGAAGTGAAGCTGACAGGAGGTGCCAATCTTGCTGGAAATTGCATTACAGATTGCCTGTTTGAGTTCTTTATTTGCCTGCTTCGATTCTTCATCCGTTTTATGCTGGTAGTAACTTGTCATAGGCCTGGAGATAGATTCATTTAACTGAACGGAAACGGCATATTCGCAGATTTTTCCGTTTTTGTTGATGCTGTTACCTTTTCTGATATCAAAGGTAACGGTATCTCCAAGACGGAGAGAATGACAGCCAGGATCACCGGTAGAGAAATTGATGTCACCATGTTCATGTTCCGGGTCTTCACATAATGAAATGTATCCAAAACCATGTTCTTTGTTTAAGTATTTAACTTTTCCTGTATATTTATCCATAATAAAATTCTCCTTTACTTTACATTATATTTTGTATTTTTTTGATCATTGATTTGTTGTAAACTAGTATGCTACATCTGTTAATTCGTTGTTTTTGGAACGGTTGTCTTTTGTATGGATAACCGGGGTTCTGTGTGTTATGGTATCAGCCGCCGAAGCGGAGACCAGTTCGAGATACAGAGGGTCTTTTTCCAGACTGTATTTCGTAACCTGCTGAGGTTTCTGGCCTCTGACGAAAAGCAGAGCAGCGTCAATTGGAAGTGTGAGGATAGTGTCTGCGGTTTTGTTTGCTTTTACGGCGATGTAGCGGGCGGTTTCCACATCCTGTCCGCCAAGGTACAGGCAGGAATCGCAGTTATTGATGATGGTCATGGCACGGTCTTTTCCATACATGGAGTCAAGCTGTGAAAGACTCTGAAGGATAAGGCTTACATAGATTTCTCTGGAGCGGATGACAGAGATGACCTTATCAAAATCAGGGATTACTGCATTGGATGCAAAGTCATCCATGATAAACCGTACCGGAACCTTAAGTCGTCCATCAGGAGAGCAATCTGCGCTGTCACAAAGCTCATGAAGGGCCTGAGAGTAAAGCAGATTCAGCAGTTTATCGTTGGAACGATCGGTATCGCTCACATTGATGAACAGGGCGATTTTTCGACGGCCCAGGGAACGGAAGTCCACCTGATGTGGATTGGAGAACATTTTGAGTGCTCCTTTTGAGGTATAGGAACTGAGCTTTTCTCCTACGAACATGCGGATGCAGGCGTGGGTTTTGTCAGCAGAATCCGTGCCTTTGTAGAGCTTCCATTTCTGCAGGGCATAGCTTTCCGGAAATGCGTCACCCCATTCGGTTATCAGCGATTTGAACATGGATTTTGCCATAAATTCCTGAATCTCTGCCACGGAGCCAAGGTGCTTTTCGTTCTCAGGAAGTGCTTCCATGACATAGGCGATCAGTGTTGCCATAAACATTCTTGCCGAATAATCCCAGAACGGATCTCTGTCACATTCGATAGGGCAGAGATATTCTGCAAGCATTTCGATGTCCTGTGTATTGTAAGGATAGGACTGGTCTGTGTAACGTTCTATGCAGGAGAGAGGGTTATATCCCATGGGAGACTGATCCATTTTTGCAAAGTTCAGGTTCCAGACTTCATAACCCTCCTTTTTCAGATGTGGAGACAGCCTTCGGGAAAGGGTATTTTTTGTGTCTACGATGACCATGCTTTCGTTGGAATGGAGGATATTGGGTATTACATATCCTCTGGTTTTTCCGGCGCCGCTGACGCCGATTATCAGGTCATTGTTGTTGAGGCCTGTCTGCCAGGTATTGTTGTTTATGTAGCGGCCCTGTGCCAGGATGCGGTGATTGTCGTTCAGAGTAGTGCTTACCGGTTTCTTAAGATTTGTAGTTTTATTAGTCATTGTTCTGATCTCCTTTTTCTTCTGATGATTTTGTTGTGGATTTTGTTTCTGCTGTTTGAATGATCGTGTCGGCCAGGCCGTAATCGACTGCTTCTGAGGCAGTAAACCAGGTATCCTGCGCTGTTTTTTCGTAGATTTCCTCCAGTGTTTTGCCGGTGTGCCGGGCCAGAAGTTCTCCAAGGATCTGTCTGGTTTCCATGAGAGAATCTATTTTTGTGTGCAGAAGCGTTGCGCTTCCGGTCAGCCCCTGGCCTGCAATCAGAGGATCGTGGATCATTATTTTTGAATGGGGAAAAATCTCTCTGGTGTCACCGGCCGTGAACAGCAGTGCTCCGAAGCTGGCAGCAGTTCCCATACACACAGTGCGTATCGGACAGGGTATGGTCTGCATGATGTCATAGAGAGCCAGTCCGTCAGCGACAGATCCTCCGGGACTGTTTATATAAAGAGTGATTTCTGCTTCCGGGTCCTGGGCTGCAAGGTACTGGAGCTGCAGGATCAGGCTGCCGGCAGAGTCTGCGTCTATTTCTCCGAGGCAGTAGATTTCCCTTTGAGAGAGAAGGTCGTCCAGTACAGAGAGATGGAAATAGCCGTCGCTGGTTTCTTTGATGATCTGTGGCATATTGTAAGGGTTCATTTTCATAGTGATATTCCTTTCTTTTGATGAGTTTAAGTTGTTACAAGTCTTCACCCGCTAACCCCGCAGGGGGTTTATCTGATTTTGTTGAAATCTTTTTTTATCAGTGCGGCATATACCTGTGCCATAGGATAGATGAAGAGTGCATAAAGGCCCTGTTCAAAATATGCCCGGTCAAAATCTCCACAGGCATAGTATTCCAGGATGGCGGCATCCTGGCCATAGCCGCTATGGGACTGCTCCAGTCTGTTGTAAAGGTTTCTTGTTGGAGTGATTTTTGTCAGAGACATACTTTTCAGGCACTCAAAGTAGTCACAGAATGTGGTATTGTTCAGAAACAGGCAGAATGAATATCCAAGTTCTGAAGGAATCATGGCAGGAGGAGTATTTGCCATATTGTAACAGTAGAATTTGGCCTTGTATTCCTTGGAGTTTTCTATACGTTGTATCCGTTCATGAAGAGGGATTCCCTCTTTGTTGCCATAGACGATATGGGTAGAACGGCAATGATTTACATATCTCCAGGCAGACTTCTGAAGCAGATCTTCTGGTGTATGGATTGAGCCATGAAATGGATCACCAGGGTCATAAACAGCCATATCGAAGATATCCAGAAATGGCTGATAGACAGCATTCAGAAGTTGCTTCCGAATGATCGCTTCGTCTCCTGTTGTAATACGTGCGGACGGCGACATTCCTGTCTGCTCTGCAACAAACTGAAATGCCATTCCTGTTGAGATTTCCGGAAAATTCCACTTTTGTTTGTGATTGGTAAATTCTTCCATTACAGAGACATATTCTTCCGGATGGCAGAACATGAAATCCGAAAATGGCATCAGGACAATCTTTTCTATGATGTTGCAGATCGCCAGAGGCTCTGTTGTATGAGCATTGCGGATATTCTTTTTTCGTTGTTTGAGTGGAGTTTGTGTCAGAGTTATAGTTGTTATAGTTTTGTTGTTCATAGAAGGTCTCCTTTTTTGTTGTATTTTTGTTGAGATTTAATGTGTTGCGTACCATACCATATGCAGACAGCGCGAAACTGTTTTTTTTACAGGAGATATATATTAATCAACATATAGGAGTTATGGAAAATTATGAAGTACAATAAATAAAATCAATAATCAAGAAAGGAATTTGATATGTATTGATTTTCAGTTCCTGTTGTCTGCATATGGTGTGGTACGCTTTATTCAGTTTTTTATTATCATTGTTTCTCCCGACAGAGCAGCTGCGCTGCGATTTAGCTTTTTGTATTTTCTGTTGGAATTTTTGTTGTAAAAGGGAAATGCAATGCCACAGCAGCAGGGACCGACGTGTCCTACTTCATCACATACTGCGGATACCAATATCTGTACAGACAGTTTTAACCTGTGAGTTAAAGTGAGCGAAAGCGGGCCGAAGTGCCCTTTTTTTGTTAAAAGAGAAAATTTAATGAAAAATCAAACACATGGTTTTATTTTTGTTGTTCAGGATGCAGGTCTTACTTTTCTTGGCGCAAGGCCGGGAATGGGAAAGAGTACCTTTGCGTTGCAGATCGCTTCGGAAATTGCAGCGGCTGGTTCGCCGGTACTGTTTTATTCCCTGGAAATGCCATCGGTCCGTATGGAGGCAAAAATATTAAACCGTGCCATTCATATGCGGTATCCGAACAGCTCCCTGACCGCGGACTGGTTTCTCAGAGAAGAAAACAATACAGGGAAACAGAAAGACTGGAAACTGGTAGAAAAGGTGGGAAAAGAGATCAGCGGCAGTTTTGACAAGATGTACATAAAAGAGCGTAAAAAGCTTTCTGTTTCGGGCCGGGATATCGTTCAGGATGTGGAAATGTTCATGAACGAAAAGAAAGAAAAACCGGTGGTTTTTGTAGATTACCTGCAGATCCTTTCTTCCTGCACAGGAAACAGAAACGCTACAGAGCGGCAGAAAAATGATGAAAATATCAATGAGCTCAGCGGCCTTTCCAACAAGTATGACCTAGCGGTTTTTGTGATCAGTTCCCTGAACAGAGAGTCTTACCGGGAGGAACAGAAATCTCTGAGAATGGATTCTTTTAAGGAGACGGGAGGAATCGAGTACTCTGCAAGCGTGATCCTGGGACTTCAGCCAAGAAATATCCGACAGCCTAAATTTAATTATGAACAGGAAATATCGAAAGAGATCCGGGAGCAGGAGATTGTTTTTCTGAAACAGAGATATGGTATATCCGGGATGAAGGCGAATGTGAGTGTGGATTTCCATGCTGCGAAGGACCTTTACACAGAAAAAGGAGCATTCGGGAAAAAATCAGCTCAAAATGTTTCACGTGAAACAAAAACGGATAAGAAAAATACGGAGAATGCAAATGCTTTACCGAAAAAGAGCGGGAGTGCTTCAGAAAACACAACATTGCAGGATGTAAAAGCCAATGCAGATTCACTGAAAAATACAGAAACACAAGCCCTGGAAGCAGAACGCCCACAAACTCAAAATGCAAATCTGGAATATCCGGATGATCCGAGAGCACGTCTGGAGGAAGAATTTCGAAGTCTTTTGTAATATTCCGGGAACCGCAACAGAAGAGAGGAAAGAATAACCATGAAAATACCTGATAATATTTACATGAACATATGCAAAGTATTTCAGGAACTATATAAAAATAAATTTGTACCGAATGAACTGAATATCGCCGAGGTAGGCAGCCGCGGAAAAAATATGACATGCAGATACCGCATTACCGTTCCGGAAGAAATGGAGAGCGTGACATTTTCCTACTATGACGCGGTTGTTTATGATGCGGTCTACACCCTGTACAGAGCAAATTGTTCCAAATTTGCGCTGACAGATTTACTCCGGGTAATGTCCGGAGACGAGAAGGTACGTTTTTACAGCACAAAAGGCAGGATACAGAAAAGAGAGCAGAGGCTTCGGGATTCCCTGGAAAAACTTCGGAATACTACCATCGCCATTGACTACAGTGAAGAGGTACAGATGCGGGAGCTGAAAGATGACAAAGGGAAGCCACTGGAAGGTTTTGTGGCAGATTATCTGCTTCCTGTAGCAGTGGAAAAAAACGGGAAAGCATACTGGTTTCTGGAAGGCAGAGAGCTTCCGGTCTATAAATATGCGGAAGATATCGGACAGATGATCAGCGTGCCCCGGGAACTGCTTGATCCGGCAGCTCTCCTTAAAACAATGTTTCCGGATCAGGAATTTCAGGACAGTGAAGAAGGGAAAAAACTTCTGGAGAATGTAAAGTTTTCAAGTACAGATGAGATGATACTCCTGAAAAGGATCCTGATCCAGCGTCTTGAGATCATGAGAAATTCCAGAAACAATGCAGACGGCCGGCGAATTCGCTACTATGCCATGAAAGCAGATGAGGGAATCCTGCCCATGGCAGATATCCGCAGAGAAAATTTTGAGCAGGATATCCGGTTTGTCAGCGACAGGGGAAAAGTACGGTTCGAGAGCCGGGGCTGGAAGAATAAAGTACATGCGGTAAACAAAAAACTGTGCGCGATCCTGGATATCTACAAAAAATGCGGTTATGTGACAGAATACGAGCTTTTACGAAATGAACCGAGATCTCTGGTGAGAGGGTTGGAGATCCTGGGAGAGATCAAAAAGGTTGAAATCAGAAAAAACCGGGAAACGGAAACATCTGCGGAAAAAACTGCAGAACAGAAATGATTTGTGATATAATCTCCACAGCAAACAAAAGAAAGGAGAAGGGAAAGGGCGGAGTGTGTAAGGGAAAACATTCCGGAGAGTAACTGACAACAGTATAAGATAAACGAAGGAGAAAAAATGAGCGAAAAAACAAAACCCCAGGTAACTGCGGCAGATGACGATTATTCCATGGAAGCAGTGCCGGAAAGTGCGAGAAAAGGGTTCCGCAGCATGTTTTTTGTAATGCTGGGATTTACTTTCTTTTCCGCAAGTATGAGTGTCGGCGCAAAACTTGGAAACGGACTGGATCTGAACGGGTTTGCGGCAGCCTGCGTCATTGGTGGCGTGATCCTGTCCGCATACTGCGGAATTCTCGCGTATATCGGCTCTGATACAGGAATGAGCATGGATCTTCTGTGCAGAAGAGCTTTTGGAAAAAAAGGTTCTTATCTTTCCTCACTGGTACTTGGCCTCACACAGATCGGATGGTTTGGTGTCGGTGTTGCCATGTTTTCCATTCCAACTGCAGAATTACTGGGAATCAATAAATGGGTTCTGACGATCGTGGCAGGTCTTCTGATGACCATTACTGCAGCAACAGGAATGAAAGCGCTGGAGATTGTAAGTACGATTTCCGTACCGCTGATTGTGATCCTGGGGGTATATTCCATGGTAACAGCGGCAGCAGACGGCGGTGGCCTGGCGGCAGTATTTAATCAGTCTGCAGGATCAATTACTTTATTTACCGGTGTGGGATATGTAATCGGGTCTTTTATTTCCGGTGGTACGGCAACCCCGAATTTTATCCGTTTTGCGAAGAATAATAAAGTTGCCGTATGGACAACCGTGATCGCATTTTTCCTTGGAAATACCCTGATGTTCTGTTTCGGAGCTATCGGCGGCGCGTTTACAGGAAAAGATGATATCTTTTATGTTATGATTGCACAGGGCCTTGCGATTCCGGCAATTATCGTGCTGGGAGCCAATATCTGGACAACCAACAACAATGCACTGTACACCGGCGGTCTTGCAATCTCGAACATCACCAATGCAAGAATGAAGATCGCTACCTGTATTTCCGGTGTGATCGGTACAGCACTTGCGATCTGGTTATACTATAACTTCACAGGATGGCTGAATATCCTCAACTGTGCCCTGCCGCCCATCGGCATCACAGTGATCCTGGATTTCTTCCTTCGCCGTGACAAATACAGAGAAAAAAATGTACCGCTGCAGACAGCCAACTGGTTTAATCTGGCAGGTGTTGTGGCGGGTGCGGTAGCTGCCAACCTGATCCATGCAGGAATTGCGGCAGTAAATGCCATGGTAGTGGCAGCAGTGTTCTATCTGATCGGATTTGCGGCAACAAAACAGAAATAATCCTCAAAAACAGGCGAATGTATCTTTTTGAAAACATCTATTGAAATGTAAACATGCACTATAGTAACAACGTAGATACTATAGTGCATGTTTTTTTTGCTGCTCTGCATTCAACGCAGAGCAGCAGTCAGGAGCAGAAATGCAGAAAATAAAATACGATAAAGTACGACAATTGGATAAAATCGTATTCCTTGCGCTGGGGCTTATTCTGGTAGCTTTGGTTATTCAGATGGCGATTCTGAACTGGATCAATAACAGGAATATATCGAAAATGTCAGAGGTATTGCTGGATCGTGTAGTCAACGTGATTGAGAAGAATGAACAAGACGAGAAGGATATGATAGCTTCTCTGAAAGAGGACTATATTGTGCGTGCCAAGGCAGTGGCCTATATTATCAATGCGAATCCGGAAGCAGATAAAGAATCCGGAAAGATTTATGGAGCGACAGATTCTTCTGATATCGGGAAAAAACTGGATGATATCGGCATAACAAAAAAGGGTGATGAGGAAGGTAAAATATTCACTGGTATCAATGAAATCGATGGTGAAAATTATCGCTGTTCTTTTTATATCACAGGAGATTATGCGGTGGGAGTTGCCTGCTCCAATTCTTCCAATGCGGAAAGTAATGCCATTGCGCTGCTGATCGTCGGGATTTATCTTACGCTGGCAGCAGTGGGAATTATTTATATGTATGTAAAGGTTAACAAGGCAAAAATCGATGAACTGACCGGCTGTTTGAATCGAAGAGCCTACAAGGATGACCTGAGCGGAATCTCTCTTGCATCGGAGTTTGTTTATGCAGCTCTGGATGTAAACGGGTTAAAAGGTGTGAATGATACATTGGGGCATAACGCAGGTGATGAGCTGATCCACGGTGCGGCGGAATGCATGAAGCAGTGTTTTGGAAGCTATGGAAAGGTTTATCGGATTGGCGGAGATGAATTTGTCAGTATCATTTTTGTAGATGAAAGTGAACTCAAAAAAATAAGAGAAGACTTTGACGAAGTGATAAGCCACTGGTCAGGGGCAATGGTCAATAAAATATCCATATCCTGCGGATATGTTTACAGCAGGGAAAAGAACTGGGAATCTTTCGAAGAAATTGCCAGTGAAGCAGACATTCGAATGTATGAAGCAAAAGAAAAATATTATAGCGTAGAAGGCAGAGACAGAAGAAAATAAAAATACCGGCAGGTGAATGAGTACATAAAAAACTCATTTATCTGCCGGTATTTTGTTATTAAGGCTGTTTTTCGTCGATCATGGAGAGATATTCATAAATCGGATGAAAATCGCGGTCGCTGCACTGGCGGTAATATTGCAGGAAGATCCTTTCCATGATATTGGGAATCTGTGTTTCAATCGGCTCGAACAATATGATCAGATATTGCATGGAACTGTAGCGGGTACAGATATCCACGCGGCGGATTTTTTCACAGATGGCCTGCTCCATGCATTTCAGAGCGTGCTCAATGGCTTCGATGTTAGGCAAGGTATCAATGACTGTCTCCATGGTAACCATGACGAGGTAACAGCGGCAGTTACTGCGGTTGACAAGCTGGCTCATGTATTCATAATGGCGGGCAAAATCACGGTAATTCAGATCAAGTGCACCACGGTAGCTGCCACTTTCACGGAGAGAGTTCGCGATCAGCTTCAGATCTTTTCCAACGCTTGAGCTGGAAAGATCTCTGCGGTCCATCTGCTGATAGAAGAAAAACTGATTTTTACCATTTTGTTTTACGTAGTACAGTGTCTTATCTGCCTTTAGGTAGCAGCTTTCGAAGGAGTCCTCACAGGTGCACATGCAAAGGCCGGCAGAAAGTGTTGCGCACTGGATTTCCACATCGTTTTCGATAATGGAATGAAATTCCTGAAAAAGTTTGTGCATCTGTTCTGCAACTGCTTCATGAGAAACATCCGGCATGAAAATGAGAAATTCATCTCCGCCAAGACGGCTGGCAATGCCATGTCCTGTGTACTTGGCGAGCATATTGCCCAGAAGTTTCAGTGCCCGGTCTCCGGCGGTGTGGCCATAAATGTCATTGATCCGTTTGAGATTATCCATATCAAGGAAGATTAGGCAACCATTATGTTCCTGCATAAGTTCCGCGGCGAGACGTTCACCGAGGCTCCGCATGGGAAGCCCTGTGAGAAAATCGTAATTCTTGGTATCGGCCTGTGCCTTGATAGTAGTTACTACATCAGAGATGAACTTGCTGACGGTAAGCTGCATATCAGGAAAATTGTAGGAATCCGTATCTTCTGAATCGGAATCCCATTTTGGCAGCCGGTTTTCATCCATCAGTTTCAGGAATATATCGGTGATTTCAGGATCAAACTGAAGACCGCGGTTTTTGCGGATCTCTTCGTAAATGACATCACGGGAAAGTGCACTGCGGTAAATACGCCGGGAACTCATAGCGTCATAGCTGTCAGCCATGGCAACGATCCGTGCGTGAACAGGAATCTCTTTTCCGGCAAGTCCATCAGGATATCCATTGCCATCGTAACGTTCGTGATGGCCGCGGGTAACTTCGAGAACATGGGGAAGAAGAGTAACGTCTTTCAGGATCTCAGCACCAATAACAGGGTGCTTCTTAATAAGGCTGTATTCGTCATCTGTAAGCCGGGATGGTTTATTCAGGATTGAATCCGGAATACCGATCTTGCCGATATCATGTAAAAGTGCAGAATGTTTCAGTACCTGTATCTCTTCCGGTGACCAACCCAGTTCAGAGGCGATCAGTGCGGCGTATTCAGCAACCCGGTAAGAATGTCCACGGGTGTACTCATCTTTGGCTTCAATGGTTGTGGAGAGTGTCTGCATCATCTGAAGAGACATTTTTTCGGTTTGTTTTCGCCTTTTTTCAAGTTCGATCTGATGTCGCTGGATTTCTGTATCCTGGACATTTTTTAAGGTTCTTATAATGTTGACAAAAAGCAGGATCAGCATTCCGATTCCCATAAAAATTCCGGACAGGGATGTTACAAAATATACGGAGATCCCTTCAACGCAGGTACATATGATGGAGGTAAGCAGACCTAGCAGAAGAATACGGTCTGCCTTATTCTGCCCGGCCCGTATATATTGAAAAAGATGTATAAATATAAGGATAAGTGTAAATGCAAGGAGCAGCTGCCCAACGGGAAGCGTTTCCATATAATCTGCTTTTTTCGTTACAGCCAGAACAGAACAGGCTGCAAAATTGGCAAGTGCGATCCAGCCGAGACATGCGTAAGAACGGTGGTGCTGCTCTTTCTGTATGCTGTCCGCATAAAGGATGATCGGAAGCGGGCTTAACAGGATCATAACGAAACACAGAGATCCCAGGGCGGAAGCGTTGGGAACCAGGAGCTGACGCATTTTTGATTCTCCAAGCATCCATATGGCACCCATGACCATACACCATCCCAGATATTCCATATCAAATCTTTTTTTGTATACCATTCCAAGGGCAAAGCTGAACAGAATGGAAATAATCCCGGAAAACAGAATAAAAAAGGCAATACCGGTGGACAATCCATATTCAGCGAAAATGGAAAGCCAGATATCGGATTTATTTCCACAGTAAATGGTATTTACAACCCCGGAATAATTGGAAGTATATGTAGTCAGCTCAATGCGGAGCTGTTTTCCGGCATCGCTGGAAGAAACCGGACAGAATATATAACGGCTGGCAGAATTTTTGCCGGCCAGCCGGGTTTCACGTGTACTGTAACTGGTGCGGAGTTCATTATTAATATAGACGTTTACATCCTGCAGGGAAGAACGGATGGCGATGTCCGTTTCCTGGAGAGTGTCCGGAAGCTGTGAGATGAGGACCATTGTTTCACCGGCAGGAACTTTGTATTTTCCGGGAACAGTAATTTTCTCGGAAGTTCCGTCAGATTTCTGCCAGATAAAGGTACCGGAATAAATAACGGGACCGGAAGACATTTCCTGAGAACGCTCATCTGCACCAAAAAACTGCATGAAAAGGAACCAGCCCAAAATGGCGATCATCAGGATATAAAAAAGGTATCGTTTTCCTCTGTCGAGGGTAAAGGCTTTTTCTTTCATAGGATATCCTCCTTGCGTCTGGGAGTTCAAAGTATGAGGGATAGTCACCTAATTATAGCTTTATTATAACAGAAGAAGTATTATAGCGGTTGTAATATTTGAGGTTTCGTCCTAAAATAGTAAATAAGGTATAAATTGCCATATAAACGGCAGAAAATGCACTATGACATAATTAAATGCACATAAGCACCCCCTGTTTTAACCGAATCAAGTAAGTCCCCTGCTTCAATTGCGAAAAGCAATAAGCAGTG